>Ga0247817_10000854_pt1 | contig 16231 bp, 19 predicted proteins | sample UWRJL212509R1_FD_178010 | JGI IMG/M metagenome (GOLD analysis project Ga0247817, IMG submission 178010) | Plant litter microbial communities from Arlington Agricultural Research Station in Wisconsin, United States - UWRJ-L212-509R-1 | ecosystem: Environmental > Terrestrial > Plant litter >... | reverse complement strand
GATTGCGGTCCAGACGATCTGCCGAACGGCTGCGCTGTTCCAACCCGAGTAGCCCTCGGCGATGTCCAGGCGGTAGATCATGGCGACACCGAGACCGTTGAGCACAGTCGCGATCGGGAGGATGAACGGGTCGGCATCCGGCGCCACGAATCGCATCGCGACATGCATCGCGAAGACGAGCACCGTGAGGCCGAGACCGAGGGTGAGAATGCTCGAGTCGATCGAACCGATCGCGCCGAGCTGCACGAGGCAGATCGCCGACAGGTTGATGATGCACGCGAAGACGAGGAGCAGCAGTTCGAGGTTGCGCATGCGCGCCGGCACGCGCAGGCGCAGGCGGATGGCGCCCGTGAAGCTCGCCCGCTGTGCAGCGGACGGCTGGCTCACCTGCACGGGAGCAGTCGCGAGGCTATCGGGTGCTGGCATCGGCCAGTTGCTCCACAATGCGTTCGGCGTCCGCGAGGTCGGTCGCGCTGATGGTCGCCTCGACGGTGCTCTGCTGGAAGGCAGACAGCTCGGTGAGTTCGATGTCGGTCTCGCGGTAGACGCTCGACAGGCTGATCGGACCGATGTCCTGCTGCACGCCACGGAAGATCACGACGGTGCCTTCGGCCTCGCCGACGAAGTAGCGGGTCTGGGTCCACTGGTAGCCCGCGATAGCGCCCGCCACAATGCCCGCGATCACGAGACCGAGAATCACGAGCCAGATGATGCGGCGATTGCGTGCCCTGCGGCGGTCTTCGAGGATGAGCTCGTCGAGGTAGTCGTCGCTCTCCGGCTCGAAGTGGCTGTCGTCGGGCTTCGTCGCCTTGAGTGGATGCAACAGCAGCGTCGGCAGGCGAAGAGGCTTGCGTACGAGGTCGCCCTCGAAGGCGATGGGCGCAGAGGCGGAGCCGACGATCACGGGAGGATTGTGCGCCGCATCCCCGGATCCGTCGATGTCGACGATCACGACAGTGACATTGTCGGGGGCGCCCTGGTCGAGGCTCTCCTTGACCAGTCGGTCGGCGGCATCCCGCGCACCGGGCACTGCGACGAGCGCGTGCGCGATCTTCTCCTCGGAGACGTAGCTAGAGAGTCCGTCGGAGCAGATGAGCCAGCGGTCACCCTCCTGCGTCGGCACGATCAGGGTGTCGATCTCCGGGGTCGCGTCCACGTCGCCGAGAACACGCATGAGAACAGAGCGACGGGGATGAACCGCGGCCTCCTCCTCGGTGATTCGGCCGCTGTCGACGAGCCGCTGCACGAAGGTGTGGTCGTTGGTGACCTGCGAGAGCACGCCGTCACGGAGCAGGTAGATGCGTGAGTCCCCGATGTGGGCGATGACGACCTGGCCTTCAACGAGCACGAGGCCACTGACCGTCGTTCCCATGCCGGTGAGCTCAGGGTGATCGAAGACTGTCTCGGCGAGCACCGCGTTCGCCGCGGTGAGCGCGGAGTGCAGGGCGAACTCCGCCTCGTTGGCCGAACCGAACGGGCGGTCGATATCGATGACGCGCTTGATGGTCAGGGCGCTCGCGACATCCCCACCGGCGTGGCCACCCATGCCGTCGGCGACGACGAACAGGTGGGCGCCGGCGTAACCAGAGTCCTGGTTGTTCGCTCGGATCTTGCCGACGTGGGAGACGGCCGCGCTCTTGCCCGTGGTGGCCATGGTCTACCGTCGCAGTTCGAAGCTCGTCGTGCCGATGGTGACCGGTGTGTTCACGGGAACCTGGGTGGGAACGATGACTCGCGTTCCGTCGAGGAACGTTCCATTGGTCGAATCGAGATCCTGGATGACCCAGCCGTCCTTCCACAGAAGGAGGCGGGCGTGGTGGGTCGAGGTGTAGTCATCGCGGATGACGAGGCCGGACTCGCTCGCACGCCCGATCGTGAGCTGCTCGCCCGGGAGCGTGATCTCGAGCCCCTCCTTGGCACCGGCCGTGATGACGATGCGGGTCGCGCCGAGGGAACTCGCACCCTGCGGCGGTGCCGCAACCCGCGCAGCAGACACGGGAGCAGGGGTCTCTGGCGTGTAGCTCGGAGCTGCGGCATCCACCGGCAGCTTGCGAACCTTCTGCCCGAAGAGGTCGGTGCGCAGCGCGTAGACGACGGCGAAGACGAAGAACCACAACAGGCCGAGAAAGCCGAAGCGGAGGATGAAGAGGGTCAGTTCACTCATCGCGGATCGTCGCCGAAACGTCGGTCGGCGAACTGGTCGACGTCTGCGGACTGGGCAAGCACACGGAACACGATACGGGTTCGACCGATCTCGATGACGGAATCGGGTGCGAGTGGCGCTTTCGAAACGCGCTGTCCGTCGAGCTGCGAGCCGTTCGTCGAGCCGAGATCGTTGACCTGGGCGCGCTTGCCGTCCCACAGGATCTCGACGTGCTTGCGGGAGATCGACGAGTCATCAACAGTGATGTCCGCATCGCTTCCGCGGCCGATAACCGTGTGCGAATGAGTGATCGGATGACGCGTGCCGTTGATCTCGAGCACCGGAGTCCAGGCGATCTTGCCGCTCACGTTCTCGGAGACCACGGCGAGCATGCCCTCGGTGAGACCCGGCTTCTGCGCGAGGGCGATCGAGACCGCGCCAGCAAAGGAGTAGTGCTGGGCCGCTGCGTGCGAGTTGACCAGTTGAGTGAGCTCGTCGATGAGCGATGAACCCAGCGATGACATGCGCTCGAAGTCGCCCGGTGCGAGGTTCACCACGAACTTGTTCGGAACCAGAATGCGGTCACGCGCAACGACCGCCGCCTTCGTGTCGAGCTCGCGGCGCAGGGCACTCGTGATCTCGATCGGCTGCAGACCGCTCTTGAACGTTTTCGCGAAGGCGCCATTGACGGCCCTCTCGAGTCCCCGCTCAAAGCTGTCAAGAAGCCCCAAGGCTCTCCTCATTCCGGCCGGTGTGATTTAGAACGATGTTAGCCGGTGGTCGTGCACACTCCCTGTCGATCACACGATTTACACCGAGAGGATGACACGGGCCACTGGTGGGAGTCGCCCGCGCCTGTGGTAATCTCGCTAGGTTGGCGCCTCGGTGCCAGACACTCGCGCGAGTGGCGGAATTGGTAGACGCGCACGGTTCAGGTCCGTGTGTTGGTAACGACGTGGGGGTTCAAGTCCCCCCTCGCGCACAGGTGGATGTCGCTGGACATAACTCACAAATCGCTCTTCTCCGGGAGGGCGATTTGTGGTTTAAGGCACCCGCAACTCCTTGAGCGGGTCACGCCGCGCCGCTGCAAGGGCCGGCACGAGCGCCGCCACCACGCTCACGGCGATGGCGAGCACGCCGACGGCAGCGAAGAATCCGGGGCCGGGTAGCGGATCTCCCGCGAGAGCGAGAGCCGCGGCAGCCCCGGCGATTCCCACGAGCGCTCCGACAATGGCGAGAGCCGCGGTCTGTACGAGCAGCAAACCGACGATGAGCGATTGGGATGCACCGAGCGCGCGCCTGCGGCCGAAGTCCTTGCGACGCAGCATCACCAGTCCGTAGAGGATCGCGGCGACGAGCACGGCCGTCAGCGCGAAGATGACAATGACGAGGTTGCGACCGAAACTTCCGAGCTGGCCCTGCACGAGGCCGCGAAGAGTGGCGAGCCCAGCGCTCGTGGTCACGGTGACCTTCGTCGGGTCATCCACAGCGAGCACGGACTGGGTCGCCCGCGACACGGGAACGACAAGATCGGGCCGCGCGGCGATCACGACGAGCACGCTGACCGGGGCGGCGGCATCCACGTTACGGGTCTGGGGAACGACCACGAGCGGCTCCATGAACTGCAGAAAGTCGGGCACGTCGAGGCGCCCGGCGACGGCGAGATCCTGGCCGGAGGTCGCGACAACCCCGCCGACAGAGTCGGGCATGCCGAGTTGCTCAAGGGCCGCGGCCGAGCCCCACGCCGTGCGGTTCTCGACCGCCTGGATCTCGGGGATGCCAAGGGTGCCGAAGCTGCTGCTCCACGCCAGTCGCACCGGAACCTTCGTCGCACCGGGAAAAGCAGCGTTCTGCACGTCGGTCGCAGGTCCAAAGGCACCCGCCCAGGCGATGCCGTCGATGCCGGAGAGGCGGTCGAGCACCGAGGAGTCGAGCCCCGCGTCGGCGTCGGCGCGGATCACTATCGAGCGCGTGCCCGCAGAGTCGATGGATGACAGCACGTTCTGCTCGGCTCCCACCGTGCGACCCGTGGTGAGCAGCACTGTCGCGCACATACCTGCGACCATGATGATCGTCACGGCGGACGCGACAGGCTGGGCCCACGCCGTCGCGAGCGACTCGCGAGCAATGGCGAGCCCGCGCCTGATCACTCTCACAGCTCGATCCGCCGATCGCAGCGTGCAACCAAGGCGGGGTCGTGGGTGACGACGACGACTGTCGCGCCCGAGTACGCCTGCGCGTGAAAAGCGTCGATCACGATGTCGGCCGATGCCGGGTCGAGGTTGCCGGTCGGTTCGTCGGCGAGCAGCACGCGGGGGTCGTTGAGCAGCGCGCGGCAGAGGGCGATGCGCTGCGCCTGGCCGCCCGAGACCTGCCCCGGCCTGGCGTTCGCGCGCAGGTCGACGCCGAATTGGCTCATCAGATCTCGAGCGCGGCGAATGGATGCAGGGCGCGAATCATCGCGATACAGAGCGGTCTCGATGACGTTGTCGAGCACCGTGCGGGTCGCGTCGAGCGCCGCATCCTGGAACACGAAGCCGTAGGTTGTGGCGCGCAACCGCGCCCTCGCGGAATCGCGGAGGCTCGCTGCATCCATCCCGTTGACAGTGATGCCACCCGCGGTCGGCGCGAGCATGAGACCCAGCAGGTAGAGGAGGGTGGACTTGCCGCGCCCCGACGGCCCGGTGATCGCGACGACCTCGCCGGCCTCGAAGGTTGCCGACCAGTCGTCGAGCAGGGGTTTCGCCGGGTCGTAGCCGAAGCTGAGTCCGCGCGCGGCGAGCACTACTTCTCCGTGGCGGGAACGCGCACCGAGAGTCCGTCGTCGACGCCCTCGATGATCGACATGCCCTTGGCGCTCGTGACGACTGTGACCGGGTGTTCGACACCCTCGGGGTCGGTGACGGCGATCGTGCCGTCGGCCTTCGAGAGCAGCGCGGCGCTCGGCACCATGAGGCCGGTCACGCTCTCGACGGTGACGATCTTCGAGAGCAGAAAGGCCTGGCCCTCGACACCGATCTGGCCGCAGTCCTTGCCGCAGATGGATGCACCGTCTTTGCCGGCGAGCACGATCGAGATCGCGTTCTGCTCGTCGACCCTTTGGTCGGCGACGAAGCCTTCCCACTCGGCGCCCTCCGGCGAGGTGATCTCCACCCGGGTGCCGGTGGGCATTGAAGCGGCCTGCGCGTCGGTGACGGGAACAGTGAACTCGGGCGCACTCGGTAGGCCGGTGAGCACCTTCTCGCCGCCGGCGAGGCTCACCCCGCGCGACAGCAGGGTCGCGTCGAGGGCAACGCGCGTGGGCAGAGTCGGAACGTAGATGATGTCCCCGGCCTGCACGAAGCCGTCGACGGGTATGGAGCGGGACTTCTGCCACGCGCGCACCGCAGCCGTTGTGACGGCGTCGAAGGTTCCGGTGGCCTCGGCGCGCGAGTGCCCAGCGGTCTCGAGCATCCGCTGCAGCTGCGAGACGTCCTCGCCGGAATCACCGGGGCCGAGGCCACGGAACGCGGGAACCGCGCCCTTCGCGACAACGACCGGACGCAGGTTGACCGTGTAGAGCACGCTGCCCTGCTTGACCTCGTCACCGGGCTTGATCTTGACGCTCGTGACAACGCCGGAGGCGAGGTTGGAGCCGACCGGAACAGGTGTCCAGCTCGCGACGGTGTTGAGGGTCAGGCTCGAGCCGACCTCCCCATTGACGACGTCAACGGTCGTAAAAGCCGTAGAGCTGAGGACGTCTTTCGGGGGAGTGAACACCGTGGCCACGGCCCAGCCGACAATGCCACCGACGACGAGCGCGACGGCGGCGATGCTCACCCAGCGCAACCACGGGCGTGCCGCAGGCGTTGTTGTCCCCTCGGTAGTCACTGATCCCCCTCATGTGTTGAGGCGAGCATAGGACACTGGGACCACAGGTTGGTCTACCCCAGCCGTAAGATCTGACGACGGCAGCCGAAGGGGTACAGACATACCGTTCTATGTCCCCTAAAGAGACCACATTGGTTTGAGAATTTTTCAGACAGACTTCTCGCCAGATGGTGGGGGCCGTCACTGCCTCGCCAACTCGTCGGCTGATCGTCGACGTCAGTGCGAAAGGGAATTCGATGAAGAAATCAACTACAGCGCTCGTAGCAATGACGGCAGGTGTTCTGCTCGCCATCTCGGTGGCGGTACCCGCCTCCGCGGTAACGATCAACACCGGGGCGAAAATGTGCGCATCCGGGCACTACGACCGGCAGACCAGCAAGGCGAAATACAGCGTGGAGCACGTCATCTATTCCGACATCCAATGGGGTGAGTACGCGATGACGTATAGCAACGGGGCCACCTACACGACCAGAGTCACGTCGTGGAATGGGTCGGGCGGCGTCGTGTTCATCGGTGATGCATCGGCGAGCAGGGCAAACGGGGTTTACCTGTCCACCGCGTCCATCAAGTGCGTCTGATCCCCATCCGGTCCTAGTGTGTCTGGTGTGACCGCCGCTTAGACGGTCACACCAGGCCAAGAAAAACGAGGTCTTCAATGATGAAGCACTGGCCCATGCTCGTGGTCGCCGCACTCGCGCTGAGCGCACTCACGGCCTGCGCGCCGTCGGCACCCGAGCCACCGAAGCTCGACGAGCTCTCGAGCGCAGAGCTCGAAGAACAGGCGGCGCTCGACCTGGACCGCTGGCGCGCGAAGTACCTCGGCGCTTTTCCGGATGCCGAACTGCCTGTCGTCGAACGCGTGAGGTTCATCACGAACGACGAGTGGCCCCAGATGATGGCCGACTGCCTGACGGAGGCCGGCTTCGCGGCGACCGCGATCCAGGATGGTCTCTCGGCATCGGCGCCGCAAGGTCAGGAGCTGCCGTTCGGTCTCGCTGCCTATACCTGCAACGCGCAGTATCCGGTCAACCCACGAGAGTTCATGGAGCTCAATGAAGACCAGATCCGGTACCTCTACGACTACTACACGCAAGTCGCGACCCCATGCCTCGAAGAGCTGGGTTTCACCGATCTGCCCGAACCGCCGAGCCGACAGTCGTACGTCAGTTCCTATCCGGGGAGCTGGAGCATCTACGACGCGATCTCCGGGATAGCCACGGAGGAGGAGTGGGTTGAAGCCAATCGGCTCTGCCCCCAGACGCCAAAGGAGCTCTACGGCGGGTAAACGAACGGCCGCCGAGATACCCCGACGGCCGTCGGCCAGCCACGTTAAGGGCTTGGACACCTTGAGAGATCTGGTGGTCTGGATATGGTTGCCCGTCTGCGTCAGTCTCCTAGGCGAGGCAGATCCCGGCCGGTTATCGTCTGTGGGCTCGGATTGGCTCAATATTCGACTGCAACAAACGACGCGCGCTAATGAACATTTGCTACTGGGATTTTCGAGCATGGCATAGCGTCGGACAGGTGAAGTGCTCTACGGCTACCACACCAGCAACGACGCCGAGATGTTGGAAGATTTCGGAGTCATAGATGCCAGACCTACTTGGCGAACGCGGGACTCCAATATTGCATCGGCACCGTTGGAATCTTTCGAATCTCCATACCTTGGTTCTGCATTTATTCGACAGGTGTACGACAACGAGGAGTTTTTCGGTGGATGACAAGTTGAACAATCGCAAACGAGCGCCTCTTCTCCTGCTTGCTGCGCTCCTTCTATCGGCATGTTCGAGCAGTGAACCCGCCCCTGATCCGCCCACTCCGGCAAACTCCGAGCCTGCATCTGCTTTTTTCACTGCCGAGGACGATTTGGCCAGCATGGCTCGGTTTTACCACGTTGAAAATCCACCCAAAGTTGAGAGGATTCGCTGGGTGACCCCGGAAGAAGCGGGCGCGGCACGTGAAGAGTGCTTAGCAGAGGCCGGCTTCCCCTCATCCAACGGCTATTTCACGACACCTACCGGCCAAGAGTCAGCGTTCGAACTCGCGCAATATATCTGTTTCGCGAAGTATCCGACAGATCCGAAGTACATCCAGCCCTGGGGCGCTGAACAGATCAAAGCCCAGTACAGCTACACGGTCGACGTGCTTATTCCCTGCTTAGAGTCGCATGGGTATCCGATCGAGAATGTGCCGTCAGAGGGTTCATTTATTGACTCCTGGACCACGAGCCCTTTCTACCCCTTCTCGCAGATCCCCCCGACATCGAATGGCGAAATGGAAAGTCTCGACGTCGCTTGCCCTCAGATCATGCCCTCCACAGAGATGTGGAAGTAGTCCTGCCGAGAATAGAAGTATTCTCGATATTCCCCTTTTGGTGATGAATCCTTAGTGCCCTGACCGGGCAATGTGCTGCTCGTTCTAAGAGTGGGCGACGGCGAACCGACTCTGCCCCCAGACGCCAAAGGAGCTTTACGGCGGCTAGTCGTCACCCCCGTGCGGGGGTACAACGACGCGATTGCGGGTGAGAACCGAGGTGGTTATCGTGCCGCGCACTCATGAAAGAGGGGCGCGCCCACAACACTGGCTCAATGACCGATGTTCTGACCGCGCCCCCGGTTGAGGTGCTGCGCACCGCCCACCGAGAACTGTTCACGACGGCAAGCGCTGTGGACATTCGGGTGGCGTGCTGGTGTTCGATCGGGGCAGACCATGTCTACCCCGACTGGGTCGCGGCCGGGCGGCCGTCGACGAAGCTCTAGCGCTTGGAACCCTCGAGCGATCCGGTGGTCTGGATGTCGTTGCCGTCTTCGTCGGTCTCGTAGGCGAGGCAGAGAATCTCGCGGTCACCCGTGAGCCAGGTTCCCTCGGTCGGGTAGTAGTACCCGTAGTCGACGAGCGACTCGTCGTAGGCGATTCCCACGAACGCCTCGAACGCTTCGCCACAACCCTTGTCGGCCGCAGCCTGCACGGTTTCGTCACCGGGGAAGAGCGTGTCACCCTCGATGTCGAACGAGTGGTACGCCTCACTGTCGTGCGGCTCGGCGCAGTCGACGGTCGGAACGCTCGAGATCTCGCCGTCTGCAGCGGCGTCGTTGATGCAGTCGCCGACGACGATGGTGAAGACATCCTGCGCTTCGCCTTCGCCCTCAACGACACCCGAGTCGTCGCCGAGCAGGTCAGTGACCGAGTCGAGCGCGCTGCATCCACTCAGGGTCAGGGACAGTGCCACGATTGCGGTCGCGGCGAGGGTGAAAGTCTTCATGCGTGTTTCTCCAGGTGTAGGGATGGCTCGTGTGGCTGTGGCCACGCACTGAGACTACGAAGAAGCTGCACCCTGCGAATGAGTAGTGCGTACTCACTTCTGGTCACGACCCCCGAGCGTGGTGATTGCGAGGCTATCGTGCGAGCAGCAACTCGACATCCCCCGCGTCGAGGGACACGCCCGCGTCATCCACGAATCCGACCCGCACCGGGAGCGCGTCGCGTGAACTGCGTCGCAGCACTGTCGGTCCGTCGGTGCGCGGCAGGTTCTCGTCGCCCCACTGCTGCAGCGTTACGAGCACGAGCTTGAGCGACTCTCCTCGCGCGGTCGGGTGATAGCTCGCGCGTGCCCGCGCACCGGGTTCCTGGTACGCCTGCTTCTCCAGCAGGCCCGAACTCACGAGGCTGTCGAGTCGGGTCGTCAGCACATTGGTCGCAATGCCGAGGGCTGCCTGGATGTCAGCGAAACGGCTGCGGCGATAGAGCACAGTCTCTCGCAGAATGAGAAACGACCAGCGCTCGCCGAGAACGCCGACCGCCCGCTCGATGGAGCAGAACGGGCCGTCGGCGTCTGAACTCGTCATGATGTCACCGTAGAGGGTCAGGCGAACTGCGGGTAGAGCGTCGAGATCGGGCCGGAGAGGCCCTGCTTCACCCAGGTGCTCGTGGCATCCGCGAGAACTTCGAGCTCACCCGACTCGAGTCCGTCGTACGCGGCACGCACGACATCGGCGGGGTCGCCCTTCGGGTCGGTGACGTTGGCGGTCATCGGGGTGTCGGTGTAGCCGAGGTGGAGTCCGAGCACGTGGGTGCCCTGGCCCGCGAGCTCGAGTCGGAACGAGTTGGTGGCAGACCAGAAGGCGGCCTTCGTCGCGCTGTATGCGCCCGCGACCCCGAGCCAGCTCAGAGCGGAGTGCACATCGATGAACGCGCCTCCACCGTTGGATGCCACGACCGGCGCGAACGCGCGGGCCACGAGGAGCGCGCCGAAGAAGTTGGTCTCGAAGGTTGCGCGGATCACATCCAGCTCACCGGTGATGAGTTGGCCGCCGGCGCCGGAGACGCCCGCGTTGTTGACGACGATCGAGACATCGGATGCGAGAGCCGCAGCCGAGGCCACCGACTCTTCGCTCGTGACATCGAGAGTGAGGGGCACGATGCGCGGGTCGTTCCACTCGCGGGGAGTGCGGGCGGTCGCGTAGACCTTGGCGGCACCGCGGTCGAGAGCCTGCGCGACGAAGAGTTCGCCGAGGCCCCCGTTCGCTCCGGTGACGAGAACGACGGCGCCGTTGAGGGATGTGGACATGGATGCTTCTTTCATTCAGCTGACTTTCAATATGCAACTTAGCACGACTCGGGTTTACGGTAGTCACGTGAGCGACTTCAACCAGCGGATCATCGACGAATTCCGCGCCAACCAGGGTTATGTGCAGACGGCGGGTTTCGGCTCCGGGCTCGTTCTCCTGCACACAGTGGGGGCGAAGACCGGTGAGCCGCGCGTGAGCCCCGTGCTCGGTGTGCCGCACCACGGAGCCTGGCTCGTCGTCGCGTCGAAGGCGGGCTCCCCGACCAACCCGGCCTGGTACCACAACCTGCTCGCGCACCCGGATGTCACGGTCGAGACCGGGGTCGCCACGGTCGAGGTGACGGCGGCCGAGGTCGGCGCCGAAGAGTACGACGAAGCATGGGCGCTCTTCGTGGGACGCTCGCCCGGGTTCGAGGAGTACAAGGAACGCGCGGGCGGCCGCGTGCTGCCGATCGTCAGGCTTGCTCCCCGCTGATCATCAGCGGTCGACCCTAGGCTTGACGCATGCGCCTCCTTCTCATTCGCCACGGCCAGACCACCTCGAACGAGATCGGCGCGCTCGACACGGCGACGCCCGGAGCACCGCTCACCGAGCTCGGCCGCGAACAGGCTGCCGCCCTTCCCGCCGCGCTCGCCGCACAGAGCATCGACGCGATCGTCGTGTCGACCCTCATCCGCACGCAGCAGACCGCCGCGCCCCTTGCCGCAGCCCTCGGGCTCGAGCCGAGCATCCGCGCGGGCATCCGCGAGATCGAGGCGGGCGAGTTCGAGATGAAGAACGACCGCGCTTCGGTCATGGGATATCTCGCAGCCTTCGGCAGTTGGGCAGAAGGCGACTTCGCCGTGCGCATTCCCGGTGGCGAGAGCGGCGAGGAGGCCTTCGCGCGCTTCGACGAGGTGGTGCGCGAGTTCGCCACCGTTGACACGCTCGCAATCGTGAGCCACGGCGCGATGATCCGGTACTGGGTGGCGCGGGCGTCCACCAACATCGATGCGGCCTTCGTCGGCGAGAACCCGCTGAGCAACACGGCCGTCGTCACGCTCGAGGGATCCCCCGACACCGAGTGGGTGGTCACCGACTGGACCGGCCTGCCGATCGGCGGAGCTGCCGTCACCGATCTCTCGGGCGACGGCCCCGCGGCTGACGTCGTCGCGTGAATAAGTGGGTGGCGGGTGTCATCGCCGCGATCGTCCTGATCGTGGTCATCGTGCTCGTTGCCCTCTACAGCCAGGGCAAGCTCGGCAACGCACCGGTCGCCCAGGCAGCGCAGGTGTCGCTCTCTGACCCAGCGAAGAAAGACATCGCGATGCAGCTCGTGTCGAGCGCCGAGAACTCCTCGCTCGACTGGAAGGCCCAGTACGGCTACATCGAAGACATTGAGGACGGCCGGGGCTACACCGCGGGGATCATCGGATTCTGCTCCGGCACGGGTGACATGCTCGAGCTCGTCGAGGCGTACACGGCAACCACGCCTTCCAATGTGCTCGCGGCGTACCTGCCGGCACTCCGCGCGGTCAACGGCAGCGACTCGCACGAGGGGCTCGACGGGTTCGAGGAGGCGTGGGCCGAGGCATCCACCGATCCGGTCTTTCAGGCAGCGCAGAACACCGAGCGGGATGACGTCTACTTCGACCCGGCTGTCGCGCTCGCCGAAAGTGACGGTCTCGGCGCTCTCGGGCAGTTCGCCTACTACGACGCGGCTGTCGTGCACGGCTTCGGCGGACTCGAGGGCATTCGCACCACGGCGCTCGCCGCAGCGGACCCGGCCGATGAGGTCGCCTACCTGCACGCTTTTCTGGATGCGCGCGAAGCCGAGATGCGCACAGAGGCCGCCCACGAAGACACGACTCGGGTCAGTACAGCACAGCGGGTCTTTCTCGAAGCGGGCAACCTCGACCTCGAGTTGCCGCTGGTCTGGCACGTGTACGGGGATGAGTACCGGATCGACTGAGCTCCGTTAGGGTTCAGCCATGCGTTCCAGCCGAGTTGCCGCCGTTGCACTGCTCGCAACTCTCGCCCTGGCCGGTTGTGCCGCAGCTCCCGAACTCGAGATGCCCGACATCCCGTCGATGTCCGCGGAGCAGGTGGAGGCAGAGAGGCTCGCGGCCGCCGATTCGGCGTGGGAGCTCGCCCTGTTCACTGCGCCGGATGCCGCGCGGCCCGAGGTCGAGATGGTGCGGTTCGTGCCAGCCAACGAGCAGTTGCGCGCGGTATTCGAGTGCATGGAGGCCGACGGTTACGACGTCACCTGGAAGGGCGACACCTTCGAGCTGCTCGCTCCGGAAGGAATCCGGGCCTCGGCCGCTGTCGCGCAGTACTCCTGCTTCGTGAAGTACCCGACCGACCCGACACTCTCGCAGCCGCTGAGTGCCGCCGAACTCGACTACCTCTACGACTGGTACACGACAGTGCAGGCTCCGTGCTTCACCGCCGAGGGCCACGAGATCCCCGAAGCGCCCAGCCGGCAGTCCTTCGCCGACACCTGGCAGAGTGCCGACGCGTGGAAGCCCATCGTTGAGATCGCCGACCTGCCGCACACCGAGTACGAGCGGGTTCTCGCCGCTTGCGGTGAGAGTCCAGAGAACTTTCGCGGGGGCGCCTGGTAGCCCGTAGCCCCGTGCTACGTTCGGCCAATGAGCAGGATCGTCGCGGTCGCGCCTGAACTTCCCGAGTATTCGTACCCGCAGGCGGAGATCACGCGTGCGCTCGTTCCGCTCATCTCGCACGGCTCGGCGCACCAGGCCGTGATGGAGCGCACGCACGCCAACTCCGGCATCGGAACCCGCCACACGGCCCTGCCGCTCGAGCGCTACGGACACCTCGGCACCTTTCGCGAGACCAACGACATCTTCATCGAGGTCGCCACCGACATGTGTGGCAGGGCGCTGACCCGAGCGCTCGATGAGGCCAGCCTCACACCGACCGACGTCGACTTCATCATGTTCACCTCGGTGACCGGGCTGTCGGCGCCGAGCATCGACGCACTCCTCGTGCAGCGCCTCGGTTTGCGGCCCAACGTCAAGCGCCTGCCGTCGTACGGCCTCGGCTGCATGGCGGGGGCCGCGGGCATCGCGCGCGTGCACGACTATCTCGAGGGGCACCCGACCGACGTGGGCGTGCTGGTGAGCGTCGAACTATGCTCCCTCACGCTCCAGCGCGGGGACGAAAGCATGGCCAACTTCGTCGCAACCGGGCTCTTCGGCGACGGGGCCGCAGCCGTCGTGATGGTGGGCGAGCAGCATCCATCCGCCGCAGGTCCGCGCGTCGTCGACTCGGTCAGCGCGACCTACCCCGACACGACCGACGTCATCGGCTTTCTCGTCGGCGGCACCGGGTTCGAGATCGTGCTCACGCCGGGGGTCGCCGACGTCATCGAAGAGCATTTTCCGCTGGATGTCGCAGCCTTTCTCGCCGCGCACGAACTCACGGTCGACGCAATCGACACGTGGGTCGCGCACCCCGGCGGGCCGCGCGTGCTCGATGCGTTCGCCACATCGCTGAACGTCGACCCCGCGGAGTTCGCGCTGAGCTGGGCTTCGCTCGAGCGCGTCGGAAACCTGTCGTCGGCCGCGGTGCTGCACGTGCTCGCCGACACGCTCGCCACACCCGCCCCGCGCCAGAACGGCCTGCTGTTCGCGCTCGGCCCCGGAGTCTCGGCCGAGTTCGTGCTTCTGGAGTGGCAGTGATCTGGTACCTCGCCCTCGTGCTCGCAACCGGGGTCGAACGACTGTGGGAGTTGCGCATCTCGAAGCGCAATGCTGCTGCAGCCTTCGCGGCGGGCGGCCAGGAGTACGGCCAGCGGCACTTTCCGTTCATGGTCGCGCTGCACACTGGTTTTCTCCTCGCGTGCATCGCCGAGGTGTTTCTGCTCGAGCGCGCGTTTCTCCCCTGGCTGGGCTGGCCGATGCTCGTCATCGCGCTTCTGTGCCAGGCCGGTCGCTACTGGGTGATCTGGGCGCTCGGCGCGCAGTGGAACACGCGCGTCATCGTGGTGCCCGGTGCCGGTCGTGTGGAGCGTCGCGGGCCGTACCGCTTCGACTGGTTGCGGCACCCCAACTACTGGATCGTCGCGATCGAGGGCTTCGCGCTTCCGCTCGTGCACTCGGCCTGGATCACTGCCCTCGTCTTCACGGTACTCAATGCCGTTCTGCTCCTGCGCTTTCGCATCCCCGTCGAGAACCGCGCTCTCAAGCAACTCTCATGATCGACGTGCTCGTGGTCGGCGGCGGTCCGGTCGGCCTCGTCGCGGCGATCGAGGCGCGGCTCGCCGGCCTCAGCGTCACCATCATCGAGCCGCGGGATGAAGCCATCGACAAGGCCTGCGGCGAAGGCCTCATGCCCGGGGCTCTCCCGCTGCTCGCGCGGCTCGGGGTCGACCCACCGGGGATGCCGCTTCGGGGTGTGAGCTACCGGCAGGGCGCCAGGGTCGCCGACTACCGGTTCGCGTCGGGGGAGGGTCGCGGCGTGCGGCGACTCGCGCTGCACGATGCTCTCGCCGAACGCGCAGACGAGCTCGCGGTCACTCGGGTGACCGGCCGGGTCGACGCGGTGACCCAGACCAACGACGACGTCACGGCCGGTGGCCTCACCGCCCGCTGGCTCCTCGCCTGCGACGGACTCCACTCCACCGTGCGCCGGGTGACCGGGCTGGATGTCGCCGTCGCGCACCGCGGTCGCCGCTATGGTTTTCGCCAGCACTTCGCCGTCGAGCCGTGGAGCGACCTCATCGAGGTGTACTGGAGCCGCGGCGTCGAGGCCTACGTCACTCCCGTGTCGGAGGGAGTGACCGGCATCGCGGTGCTCGGACGTCAGGGCACCGACTTCGGCAGCGCGCTCGAGGGGATCCCGGAGCTGTACGAGCGGGTTGCCGACGCCGCCCCGGCGAGCACACTACGGGGTGCGGGGCCGTTTCGGCAGCGGGCGCGGCACCCGAGCGCGGGTCGCGTGCTCCTCGTCGGGGATGCCTCGGGTTACGTCGACGCGATCACCGGCGAAGGGCTGCGACTGGGTTTCGAGCAGGCGCGGGCGGCCGTGGAATCCATCGTCGCCGACGACCCGCGGAGCTATGACTCGGAGTGGACCCGCATCACGCGCGACTTTCGCGTGCTCACCGAGGGACTCGTGCGCGCGGCGACGAGCCCGGCACGCGGTGCCATCGTTCCGCTCGCGGCGATCCTGCCGGGTGTCTACGGTCGTGTTGTCGAACGCCTGGCAAGGTAGCGCTACTTCACCAGGAAGTCGGTGACCATGAGGTTCTTCGAGAGGGCCAGGGCACGCAGGCCGTCGATGAGCTCTGACGACCGGCGTTCTCCCGTGGCGAGGTCGTAGCTTGCGATCGTCGCCTCAGCACCTGTTGCCGGAGCGAGGTCGAGCAGCCACAGGGTGTCGCCCCCGAAGTGCACGCGGTTGCTCGAACTCTGCGGGTCGGTCAGACGGAGGTCGGTGATCTCGCCGGTGGCGCCACTCACTCGATCGGTGCCGAGGAGCACGCCGTCGCCGTCGATCCAGTAGAACGTGTCTCCGACGATCGTCCACGAGGAGCGCGTGAGGTACGGATACTCCCAGTTGCGCTCGGCGAGCGGAGCGCCGGCCTCGTCGACGAGCGGGGTCGAACGCACCTCGCCCGTGTCGACATTCCAGCTGCGCAGTT
>Ga0247817_10000853_pt1 | contig 16237 bp, 17 predicted proteins | sample UWRJL212509R1_FD_178010 | JGI IMG/M metagenome (GOLD analysis project Ga0247817, IMG submission 178010) | Plant litter microbial communities from Arlington Agricultural Research Station in Wisconsin, United States - UWRJ-L212-509R-1 | ecosystem: Environmental > Terrestrial > Plant litter >... | reverse complement strand
ATCGAGGTGCGCTCAGCAGCGGCCGACGACCTCTGGCTGTCCACCGCGAGCGGTCGCCGCACCGGCTACATCGCGCTGCACAAGTACTTCCGCGAAGACCCGACCGAGTACTTCACCGCGGTCGAACAGATCATGAAGGCCTACGACGGCCGGCCGCACTGGGGAAAGATGCACTATCGTGACGCCGAATCACTCGCCGCGAGCTACCCGCACCACGCCGACTTTATCGCCGTTCGCGATCGCCTCGATCCCGAGCGACTGTTCACCAACGAATACCTCGATCGGGTGCTCGGCGAGTGACGCGCTGAACTAGACGCGGACGAGCGAGCGGATGTCGCGTCCCGGCAGTGCGGCGCGACCGTCGAGGTCGTCCAGCTCGAGTACAACGCTCACGCCGGCGACGACCCATCCGGCACGCTCGATGAGCGTGGCGCTCGCGGCGAGCGTTCCACCGGTGGCGAGTACGTCGTCGATGAGAAGCACACGGGAGCCGACGGGAAGGTCAGCCGGCTGCACCTCGAGGGTCGCGCTGCCGTATTCGAGGTCGTAGCTCTCGGAGATGACCTCGCGGGGGAGCTTTCCCGGCTTGCGGATGACGAGAACACCGAGACCGGCGGAATACGCGGCGGCTGCGGCGAGCAGGAACCCGCGGGCCTCGACGCCGGCGATTGCGTCGACCTTTCCGACGTAGGGGGAGGCGAGCGCATCGGCGACGGCACGAAGAGCCGGGCCATCCGCGAAGACGGGCGTCAGGTCACGAAAGGTGATCCCGGGCTTCGGAAAGTCCTCGATCACTGCCGCCAACTCGTTGACCAGTCGTGCAGCCGTGCCATCCGTCATGTGAAATCCCTCGCGTTGTTAAACGCGAACGCGTTCGATGCAATTCTCCCATGACGGAGAATCGGACCGAACGCGTCGTGCCTGTCCTTTGTGGGAAGGAAAGTTCTAGTGCCGCCAGGTGGTCGCGTCGCGACGGCTGGCGTGTGCGCCGTTGCGGCGACGCGGGCCGAAGATCAGCAGAGCCGCACCACCGGTAAGGGCGGCAAGAGCCGCGATGATCTGCAGGGTGTGGTCGTCGCCGGTAGCGGCGAGTTCTGCTCCACCAGCGGTCGAATCGTTGTCTCCGCCGGCGGCACCGTCGCCGCCACCGCCCGAGTTGTCTCCGTCGTTGCCGCCGTTGTCGTCATCGCCGTCGTCGGCGATCGGCGCAGGCGTCGACGCGACCTCGGCGCAGTTGCCGGCGTTGATCGTATTGGTGTCGAGGGTGACCGCGCCGGTCAGGGCAAGCAGCCGTCCCTCGATGTCTGCGCCGGTCAGTGCCGACACGGAAGTGCTGGCGAGGATTGTGCCGACGAAGGTCGAGTTGACGCCGAGCTCGGCCGAGCTCGGCACGCGCCAGAAGACGTTGCAGGCGTTTGCGCCGTTGATGAGCTGGATGACGCTGTCGGTGCCCGTCGTCAGGGTGGAGGTTCCGCGGAAGACGAAGACGGCATCCGGATCACCCTCGGCGTCGAGCGTGACGGGGATGATTCCGTTCACCTCGAGTACGGCGCCGGTGTAGATGCCGGGGGTGAACGTGACGCCACCCATCTCGACGTCGATGTTCTGCTTGTTGGCGCGGGACGCGGCGTCGCGGTAGGCGTTGCGCACGTCTGCCTTCGCCTGGAGGGCTTCCGGGTCGGCGGCGTGGATCTCACCGGGCGGTACGACGGTGCCATTGCCGACGCTGAAGCCGTCGACCGCGGTTCCGGGGTAGAGGCCGACGTCGCCGTTGACGACGGTCGGGCCGGTGTTGGAGACGGTGGTGGCCGCGAGCACGGCGTAGCTCGTCGCGCTGCCGAGGCCAAGGGTGGCGTCGGCTGCGTGGGCGGCTCCGGCTCCGGATGCCGTGAGGGCTAGCGCGAGGATCCCGGTGGCTCCGATCGTCGCGGCGAGGCGCTTCGAGCGGGCAGGAACGATGACAGGAGTGCTGTTCATGAGAGAGCTGCTAACTGGTGGGATCGATGCACCAAACTGAGCAGCTGGGGTGTGCACCCCTCTGATTTACAAGCTGTTCCTGGTCACAGTGTGTTGCACACGGGCCGTATCGGCCTAGAAATCAGAAAAACTCACGGCTGGCATACATCTTGGCTACCTAGCTACCAATTGCGCCGAGAGAGTTTTTCAGCTCACGCTCACGAGGTAGGGAACGCCCGCGAGGGTCACGATGCCGACGAGAAGCACGAAACCGATCACTGTGTATCCGACCCACGGCGGTGCGATCGCCGAGGGCTCGGATTTACGCACGAGCACGATGAGAACCACGACGAGCGCGGCTAGCGCGGTGGCGAGAACAATCAGTGTGGGCAGCACCATTGGCGGGCAATCTCTCGAAAGTGAAGCCGGCTGCGGGCACAGCCGGTCGGGTCTTCTGTTTTCGATACGGACGTGAGTCCATCGGGTGATTTATCCTCGCACTTTGCCGTGTATCCGCGCAACTCTGGGCAAATTGGCGGGTTGCCCCCGATATAGTTGCCGCTATGGACTTCATCCCGCTTCTCGTTGTTATCGGTGTCATCGTCGTTCTCGCCGTCATTATCGGCGGCTACCTGTGGAGCACGTACAACGGCCTGGTGACGCTCAACGTGCGCACCGACGAGGCGTGGAGCGACATCACGGTGCAGCTCAAGCGTCGTGCCGACCTGCTCCCGAACCTCATCGAGACCGTCAAGGGCTACGCCGCACACGAGAAGGGCGTCTTCGAAGCGGTCACGAAGGCGCGCGCAGAGTCCCTTTCGGCGGGAAGCCCGGCAGAGGCATCCGTTGCTGAAAACCACATCCAGTCTGCGCTGAAGAGCGTCTTCGCCGTCGCCGAGGCCTACCCGCAGCTCCAGGCGAGCCAGAACTACCTGCAGCTGCAGGGCGAGCTCGTCGACACCGAAGACAAGATCCAGGCCAGCCGCCGCTTCTACAACGGTGGCGTGCGCGAGCTGAACACCAAGATCAAGGTCTTCCCGAACACCCTCTTCGTTCGCGGCCTCGGCTTCACCGAGCGTGAGTTCTTCGAGGTAGCCGACTCGGCCGCCATCGCAGAGCCGCCGCGCGTTCAGTTCTAGTTACCTGACCCGGTTGCCCGGCCAGGTTATCCACCGCACTCATGTATAGAAACATCGCCGCCAACAAGCGGAATACCATCTTCATCATGATCGCCTTCGTGCTGATCATCGGCGTGCTCGGCGTTGCCGTGAGCTTCTTCGTGACGCCGGGGGACTACACGCTCGCCGTCGTCATCCTCGTCGGCTCCATCCTCTACGCGGTCGTGCAGTACTTCTTTGCGAGCGGGCAGGCGGTGGCGCTCAGCGGGGCGCAGCAGATCCAGAAGTCCGACAACCCGCGGCTGTACCGCATCGTCGAGAACCTGTCGATCACGACCGGTACGCCGATGCCGAAGGTCTACATCGTCAACGACCCTGCGCCGAATGCCTTCGCGACCGGTCGCGACCCGGAGCACGCCATCGTGGCCGCTACGACCGGGCTGCTCGACATAATGACCGACGCCGAACTCGAGGGCGTCATGGCGCACGAGCTCGGTCACGTGCGCAACTACGACATCCGGGTCTCGCTGATCGTCTTCGGCCTCGTCGTCGCGATCGGATTCATCTCTGACATCTTCCTTCGCTTCACCCTCTTCGGCGGAAGCAACCGCAACAACAACAACGGCGGAAACCCGATCATGCTGATCGTCGGCATCGTGTCGCTCGTACTCGCGCCGCTCGTCGCCGCCGTCGTGCAGGCCGCGATCTCGCGCCAGCGCGAATACCTGGCGGATGCCACGGGCGCGTTGACGACGCGTCATCCGGATGCCCTCGCGAGCGCCCTCGAGAAGCTCGCCGCCTACGGTCGTCCGATGCGCCGGCAGAACTCAACCATGGCCCACATGTGGATCTCCGACCCGACGAAGCCCGGCATCATGGACCGCCTGTTCAGCACGCACCCGCCGATCCCCGATCGCGTCATCCGCCTCCGCGAGAGCGGCAGCAGCTTCTAACTTCCCGCTGTGTGCAGCGACGACGAGCCACTTGTGGTTGCTATTCGCGCCGAATCAGAGCCACATCTCGAAACTCGCCGCAACTCAGGCACCCACTGCCTCGGATCGGCCCGCAACTCAGGCAGGGTCTCATCCCCGCCGCCCGCAACTCAGGCAGTGCGCTGCAGTAACCCAATTCTCTTCGCCGAACTCTGTCGGAAATTCAGGACTTTCGACACCCAGGTCGGACTCAGCGTCCGTGAACACCAGTGCTTACCAAGACCCGCGTTGGCAAAGTCCTGAATTTCCGACAAGGGCGACGAACAAGCTGCCTGAGTTGCGAACACCGCGCACAGGAAGCGCGACCCCTGTCAGCGGTCGCGAGCGGCCCAGGCGGCGGCGAGGGATGCCGACAGATCGCCGCGACCGGTGAACTCCACAGAGTCGAGGTTCTGCCACTGCCGCGTGCTCTCGAGCAATGGCACGATGCGCTCCTCAATGCCCGCTGGCGCTCCGGCCTCCCGCCAGGCCGACTGCACCCGCAGCACCCGGTTCTGGCGGTCGTTCTTGAGGTCGATGCGTCCGACGAGGGCGTCGTCGATGAGGATGGGCAGCGAGTAGTAGCCGAAGACACGCTTCGGTTCGGGGGTGTAGATCTCGATCCGGTAGTGGAAGTCGAACATGCGCTCGGCACGTGCCCGCTCCCACACCACGGGGTCGAATGGTGACAGCAGTGCACCGGCATCGATGCGTCGCGGAATTCGCGCGTCGCGCTGCAGATAGGTGTGCTGCTTCCAGCCGGGAACGGTGACCGGCACGAGCTCGCCGGCATCCACGAGGTCATCAATGGCGGCCTTCGCCGGAGCCTGCTTGATGCGGTAGTAGTCCGCGAGGTCGCGAAGGGTGCCGATCCCGTGCGCCTTCGCCGAGAGGCTCATCAACTGGCGTACGGCATCGGCCTCGGTGACATCCGCGTTGATCACCTCGGACGGAAGCCGCTGCTCGGCGAGCGCGTACGTGCGCTCGAATCGCGTACGCCCAGCCGAGACGACCTCGCCCCAGCCAAACAGGTACTCGAGGCCGAGCTTGACGTTCGACCAGCCCCACCAGCCGCCCTCGCCCTTGCCGGAGTCGTGCTCGATCTCACTTGCGGGCAGCGGACCCTTCGCGACGAGTTCCGCGCGCAGCCAGTCGAGCATGGCGCGGTTCTGGTGCACCCAGTGGTCTGGGTCTTTCTCCCACTTCGCGCGCCGAGCCTCCATGCGCCAGCGAAACAGCGGCCAGCTCTCGACCGGGATAATCGCGGCCTCGTGCGCCCAGTACTCGGTGTACGTGCTCTTCTTCCCGAAGGTCAGGCGATCGAGATCGGCCTTGTCGTAGTGCCCGAGACGCGCGAAAACCGGAAGGTAGTGGCTGCGCTCGAACACGTTGACCGAGTCGAGCTGCAGCAGTCCGAGGCGCTGCACGAGCGTATTCAACTGACGGATGCCGGCAGTCGCGGCAGCGGGACGACCGAAGCCCTGCGCGGCAAGGGCAATACGGCGAGCCTGGGCGGGGGAGACGGAATCGACCACGAATAGAACGATAGTGAACACCGCCGACACGGGCACGGCATCCGTCAAAAAGTGAGCCGCCACGCGTCGCGCGGAATGTCGGTTTCGTTCACTCCGAGTTCACCGCGGTGATGCTGAAACGTCGCTGCACCTCCGTATTTTTCACGAAGGCCGGTCGGTAACCCATCGCTCGCACACAGCGCGAGCGGCCGCCTTGCCACCTGGAGGAACTCTTGTTCACAAAGCGCCACCTCGCATCCGTCGCGGTCTTCACCGCCGTTGCGATCTCGCTCAGCGCCTGCGCTACCTCGACCGACGCCCCCGCGGCCGGTTCGATCGACGCAGCCACCGCCACGAACGCTGAAGCATTCGGCGGCATGGACGCTCTCATCGAGGCCGCTCAGGCCGAGGGCGAACTCAACGTCATCGCACTGCCCGACAACTGGGCGAACTACGGCGCGATCAAGGCCGCGTTCGAAGAGAAGTACGACATCATCGTCAACTCCGACAACCCCGACATTTCCAGCGCCGAAGAGATCACCGCCGCTGACAACCTCAAAGGCCAGGACACCGCCCCCGACGTCTTCGACCTCGGAACCGCCGTCGCCCTGACGAGCCTCGACTACTTCGCGCCGTACCAGGTCGCGAACTGGGACGAGATCCCGGCCGAGAACAAGGAGTCGACCGGCCTCTGGGTCAACGACTACACCGGCGCGATGTCGATCGGTTACAACTCCGCTTCGGTCCCAGCCCCCACCTCGCTCGACGACCTGCTCGGCGCCGACTACAAGGGCGCGGTTGCGCTCAACGGTGACCCGACGCAGGCTGGCGCAGCGTTTGCCGCCGTCGGCCTCGCCGCGGTGCAGACCGGTGGAACGCTCGACGACTTCACCCCCGGCATCGAGTTCTTCAGCGAGCTGAACGCAGCGGGCAACTTCGTGCCGCTCGACGCGACCCCGGCCACCATCGCCTCCGGCGAGACCAAGGTCGTCTTCGACTGGAGCTACAACAACCTCGCGGCCGCCGCGACGGTTCCCGACTGGAAGGTTGTCACCCTCCCCGGAACGGCGTACACCAGCTACTACAACCAGGCGATCAACAAAGACGCGCCGCACCCGGCCGCCGCTCGCCTCTGGCAGGAATTCATCTACAGCGCAGAAGCCCAGAACATGTTCATCACGGGCGGCGCCTACCCGGTAACCCTCGTCGCCATGACGGATGCCGGAACGGTTGACACCGCAGCGATCGACGCCATCGGCACGATCGATGGCGAGCTCGTCACGCCGACCGAGGAGCAGTCCGCCGCGGCGGCGACGCTGCTCTCCGAGAAGTGGGCCGCGGCAATCGGCTAACTGCCGCTACCGCTGCTTCCACAGAAAAGTGACTGTCGCTAACGCGCCAGTACTCGTGAAGGGTGACGCCGATGCAACCGCTCGGCGTCACCCTCTCACTGGTTCTGGCCTGCTGAAGTTCGTCGGCCTCACACCGTTCGCGGTGTACGTGCTGCTATTTCTCGCCATCCCGACCGTTCTCGCGGTCACCACCGGCTTCTTCGACGCCGAGGGCGGGTTCACGCTCACCAACATCAGCGGACTCTTCGAACCCGTCGTTCTCAACGCCTTCCTCAGCTCGTTCGGTGTCTCGGCGGTCTCTGCCGTCATCGGCTCGATCGTCGGAGCGCTGGTGTGTTACGCCCTGCTCGGCACGAGCCCCGACGGACCACTCCGCTCGGTCATCAGCAGTGGAAGCAGCGTTCTCGCCCAGTTCGGCGGCGTCATGCTCGCGTTCACATTCATCGCGTTCATCGGCAGCCAGGGGCTGCTCACGGTCTTCCTCGCCAACACTTTCGGCATCGACATCTTCGCTAACGGCCCCTGGCTGTACCAGGTGCCCGGCCTTCTGCTGCCGTACGTCTACTTTCAGGTGCCGCTCATGATCATCACCTTCATGCCCGCCCTCGAAGGTCTCAAGTCGCAGTGGGCCGAGGCCAACGCGACACTCGGCGGCACGCGGTTCACCTACTGGGCGCGCATCGCCGCCCCGGTGCTCGCCCCCTCGTTCTTCGGCAGCCTCCTGCTGCTGTTCGCGAACGCCTTCTCGTCCTACGCGACTGCCGCGGCACTCATCAGCCAGGGCTCATTCATCGTGCCGCTGCAGATTCGTGCCGCGCTCATCAGCGAGACCGTGCTCGGGCGCGAGAACATGGCCGGAGCCCTCGCGCTCGGCATGATCGTCGTGATGGTCATCGTCATGTGGGGCTACTCGGTGCTACAGGCGCGCACCTCGAGGTGGCAGCGATGAGCCGCGGCACCTCCAACGCCGTCCGCATCGGTACCGAGCCGTCGAAGCTCGCCCGCTGGATCATCCTCGGAATAGTCGGGCTCGCGTTCATGCTGCCCCTCGTCGCGATGCTCGAGTTCACCTTCCGCGAGGGTTTCGCCGGCGAGCACACCTTCAGCCACTGGACGACCCTGTTCTCGCCAGAGAGCACCCGCACCTACCGGTCATTGATTACCGGTGTGACGAACTCGTTCCTGCTCGCGGCCGTCACGGTCGGCATCGTGCTCGTAATCCTGCTTCCGACAATGATCCTCGTCCAGTTGCAGTTTCCGAGGCTTCGCCGCGTGCTCGAGTTCATCTGCATCATCCCGATCACTGTTCCGGCCATCGTTCTCGTGGTTGGCCTTGCGCCGGTCTACGCGATCGTCGTGCGGGTCTTCGGCGGCTCGATCTGGACGCTCGCTTTCGCCTACGGCATAACCGTGCTTCCCTACGCCTACCGCGCCATCCAGTCGAACCTCGACGCCGTCGACGTGATCACGCTCAGCGAAGCGGCACGGTCCCTCGGCGCGGGATGGGGCAGCGTGCTTGCCCGGGTTCTGCTGCCGAACCTGCGCCGTGGCATCCTCGCGGCCTCGTTCATCTCGGTGGCCGTCGTGCTCGGCGAGTTCACGATCGCGTCGCTGCTGAACCGCGTCAACCTGCAGACGGCGGTGCTGCAGATCTCGCAGTCCGACCCGTTTGTCGCGGTCATCTGCGCGCTGCTCGCTCTCGCGTTCGCGTTCATCCTTCTTCTCATCATCGGCCGCGTCGGGCAGCCCCGACGTATCAAAAAGGCCAGGCGCAATCGGAGTGACTCATGACCATCGCACCATCACCGGCAGCCCCCGCAACGGCAACCTCAGCCGGCGCAACCGTCGAGCTCATCGACGTCATCAAGGACTACTCCGGCCAGCGCGCCCTCAACTCGATCGGGCTGAGCGTGCGCCCGGGCGAGTTCGTGGCACTGCTCGGACCATCCGGCTGCGGCAAAACGACGGCCCTTCGGTCGCTCGCCGGGCTCGAGCGCATCGACGGTGGCGAGATCCGCATCGACGGCGTCAACGTCGCCAACGTGCCGACCAACAAGCGCGACATCGGCATGGTCTTCCAGTCGTACTCGCTCTTCCCGCACCTCACCTCGCTCGAAAACGTCGAATTCGGGCTCCGGATGCGCAAAGTCGGCCGCGACGAACGCCGCGAGCGAGCGAGCGAAGCACTCGAGATGGTCGGCCTCGGTCACCTCGCGGCCCGCTTCGCCCACCAGCTCTCCGGCGGACAGCAGCAGCGGGTTGCGCTCGCTCGAGCCCTGGTCACGCGCCCGCGCGTTCTTCTGCTCGACGAACCGCTCAGCGCGCTGGACGCCAAGGTGCGCCTCCAGTTGCGTGACGAGATTCGACGCATCCAGACCGACCTCGGCATCACGACGCTCTTCGTCACTCACGACCAGGAAGAAGCTCTTGCCGTTGCCGACCGCGTCGCCGTCATGCGCGATGGTGTGATCGAGCAGATCGGTTCGCCGGAGGAGCTCTACGCGACCCCGGCCACGCCATTCGTCGCGAACTTCGTCGGCCTGAGCAACCGGGTCGACGCCGAGCTCGTCCACGGCAAGGTCGAGGTGTTCGGTGAGGTACTCGAGGCGCTCGGCGAGCCGCTCGCCGATGGGCCGGTCACGGCGCTCATCCGTCCGGAAGACATCCTGATCGACCCGGCCGGAGACGCCGGGGTCGAGGCGACGATCGTCACTTCGAGCTTTCTCGGGTCGCTTCGTCGCACGAACCTGCGTTTGCCGGATGACTCGGTGCTTTCCGTGCAGCACGCGGTGAGCGAGCGCGCCCAGCCGGGCGACGTCGTGCGGCTTCGGCTGCGGGGCGCCGCCGTCTCGGTGAGCCCGCGCGCCTGATCGCGGCCTGCGGCATCCGCCCCTCTCCTCCCCACCCACCCCTCTCCACACCCCAGTTCCTTAACCCGTCTCAAGGACTTTTTGCGCGCGATCCCGATCCTGCCGCTCGATTGCCGCGAAAAATACAGAAACTCCTTGAGACGGGTTAAGCACAACCGGGGGCGGGCGCTGTCTCAGGGTTCGCAGAGAAAGGGCGGGGCGCGAGAGGTGGCGGTTCTAGACTTGGGCGATGATCTTCGGGCGCAAGAACAAGTCGGTTAAGAGCTCACCTCCCGCCAAGGATGTCCCGGTCGGGCCCTCGCGCAAGCTGCAGGTCGAGGCGGCGATTCCGATGGGCGTCGAGATCGGCGGACAGTTCGCCTGGCGCCTGCTCGCGATCGGCGCGGTCATCGTCGTCTTCGGTTTCGTTGTAGCGCAGCTCCGCGAGATCGTTGTGCCCGTGCTTGTCTCCGTGCTCGTTGCATCGCTGCTCGTTCCGCTCGTGAACTGGCTGACCGCACGCAAGTGGCCCCGCGGACTCGCGGTGGCGTTCGCCATGCTGCTCACGCTCGGCGTCGTCGGAGGCCTGATCTTCCTCGTGGTGTCGCAGATCCGCGAAGGCTCGGCTGACATCGGCACGCGCTCGGTCGCAGCGTTCAACGACTTCAAGGAGTTCCTCGCGACCTCGCCGCTGCAGATCGGGGAGGAAGACTTCGCCGCCTACGTCGACCAGGCGGTCAAGGCCGTACAGGCCGACAGCCAGGTTCTCTTCACCGGCGCGCTGTCCGTCGGCACCACCGGACTCCACGTGCTGACCGGCTTCCTGCTCGTTCTCTTCTCGACGCTGTTCATCCTCATCGACGGCAAGGGCATCTGGGGCTGGATTGTGCGCCTCTTCCCGCGCCGCGCCCGCCGTGCGGTCGACGGAGCCGGCCACGCCGGCTGGCTCACGCTCTCGACCTTCGTCAAGGTGCAGATCTTTGTGGCCTTCGTCGACGCCGTCGGCATCGGCCTCGGCGCGTTCATCATCGGATTCGCCGTGACGGGCGAGCCCGGCGGCTTCCCGCTCGTCATCCCGATCTCGATCCTGGTCTTCCTCGCCTCGTTCATTCCCGTCGTCGGTGCCGTACTCACCGGCACGCTCGCCGTGCTCATCGCGCTCGTTTTCCTCGGCCCGGTTCCCGCCCTCGTCATGCTCGGCGTTGTGCTCGGAGTGCAGCAGCTCGAAGGCCACGTGCTGCAGCCCCTCATCATGGGAACAGCGGTGAAGGTGCATCCGCTCGCCGTTGTTCTTGCCGTCGCGGCAGCGTCGTACATCGCCGGAATTCCGGGAGCGCTGTTCGCCGTGCCGTTCGTGGCCGTGCTCAACGTGATGGTCAAGTACATCGCGAGCGGCACGTGGCGCGATTCGCGTCGCCCCGGAGTGAAAGAAGTCGCCGCGGCAAGCGATACAGTGAAGACAAATGGCTGAAATCACTTTCGCAGGGCCGACTCTGGCTGAATTCGAGGAGGCCCGCGAGCGGGTCGCCGCCGTGGCCGATATCACCCCGATGGAAACCGCGCGTTTTCTCAGCGACACGCTCGGTTCGCCCGTCTTCCTCAAGTGCGAGAACCTGCAGCGCACCGGCTCGTACAAGATCCGCGGCGCCTACAACCGCCTCAGCCGCCTGACCGACGAAGAGAAGGCCAGGGGAGTGGTCGCGGCATCGGCCGGCAATCACGCCCAGGGGGTCGCCTTCGCCGCCCGCGAGCTGGGCATCGCCGCAACCATCTTCATGCCGGTCGGCGTCGCGCTGCCCAAGCTGCAGGCCACGAAGGGCTACGGCGCCAACGTCGTGCTTCGCGGCCACACCGTCGAAGAGCCGCTGCGCGCGGCCGCCGAGTTCGCCGAGAAGACCGGCGCGATCTTCATTCCGCCGTTCGACCACTGGGACGTCGTCGCCGGACAGGGCACGCTCGGTCTCGAGATTCTCGAACAAGTTCCGGATGTCGAAACCATCATCATCCCCATCGGCGGCGGCGGTCTCATCTCGGGTGTGTCGAGCGCGGTTCGACAGCACTCGCTGCTCACCGGTCGCACGGTGCGCATCATCGGCGTGCAGGCCGCGAACGCAGCGCCATACCCGCTCTCGATTTCCAACGGCTACGTCACCGAGGTGAAAACTCGTCCGACTATCGCCGACGGAATTAACGTCGCCCGCCCGGGCGAACTCAACTTCGCGATCGTCAAAGACACCGTCGACGACATCATCGTGGTCGACGACGACCTCATCGCGCAGGCGATGCTGCTGTTGCTCGAACGCGCAAAGCTCGTCGTCGAGCCGGCCGGTGCTGTCGGGGTAGCCGCGCTGCTCTCCGAGCTCGTCTACGACGCGGGAAAGACCGTCGTCATCCTCAGCGGTGGCAATATCGACCCGCTCATGATGGAACGTGTCATCAGCCACGGGCTCGCGGCATCCGAGCGGTATCTCAAGCTGCGCATCCCGCTGCCCGACCGTCCAGGGCAGCTCGCGCGCACGGCGGCTCTGGTCGCCGAGGCGAACGCGAACGTCGTTGAGGTGGTGCACATGCGTCACGCGGGTGGCATGCAGATCAACGAGGTCGAACTCGAACTGCACATCGAAACCCGCGGCCCGGAGCACGCCGAAGAGGTGCTCACCAAGCTGCGCGACGAGGGCTACGAGCCCCGCATCGACTTCTAGCTGCCGCTTACGGGATGTAGGTCTCCACGGAGACGATCTCCACCGTGATCGACTTGCCGCTCGGGGCCGTGTAGCTCGTGGAGTCGCCGACCTTGAGGCCGATGATCGCGCCACCGAGCGGGCTGCCTTCGCTGTAAACGTCGAGGTCGCTGTCGCCGACGATCTCGCGGCTGCCGAGCAGGAAGGTGCTCTCGTCACCGAGGATCTTCGCGGTGATGACGGTTCCGGGCTCAACGACGCCGTGGCTCTCGGGCATGTCGCCGACGTTGGCGGTGCGGAGCAGTTCGGTCAGCACGCGAATGCGCGCTTCCATCTTTCCCTGCTCCTCCTTGGCGGCGTGGTAGCCACCGTTCTCCTTGAGATCGCCCTCTTCGCGAGCGGTTTCGATCTTCTTTGCAATCTCGAGGCGACCTTCACCGGTGAGCTGCTCGAGCTCAGCCGTGCGTCGATCGAATGCCTCCTGGGTCAGCCAGGTGACTGAACTGTCGTTAGCCACAATGCGCTCCTTACAAAGGGAAAACCGGCCAGGATCGGCCGGTCTCGTGTGATGAATGCCCCAGCTTAGGCGAGCCAGCAGCGGTAGATCAACCCGGTAGTGGGCAACTCTGTTGTGCGCACGGTCTGGGTGAGCTCGCGCGTGCGATTCTCGGAGCCCGGAACATCGATGATGACCCACCCAACGGGCGAGAAGCTTTCGTTGAGGGCCTGCACCGCGCACTTAGTCGCGGTGCCGGGGTCGATGGTCAGCGAGAACGACACGTCGATCGAGTTCTCGGTCACGTTGGCGTACCCGGTGTCACGCGTCTGCAAGGTTGCGGCCGGCGCGAACAGCCCGGCCCACAACAGCCACGCGCCGAACACGGCGGCGAAGGCCGCGACGGCGACGATGAAGATCACGCGGTTGCGGCGGTTTGTCGACGGGGTGCGTCCGTAGCGGTCGTCGAGCTCACTAGCGGTGTCGTGCTCGGTGAGCGTCACAAATACTCCAGGTGCTGCGGTTAGTCTTGGGTCAAGGCTATTCGTTATCCCTAGGAGTTTGGTGACACTGCGACTACTGGCGGTGCATGCCCATCCCGACGATGAGTCGAGCAAGGGTGCCGCCACCTACGCCCACTACGCGAGCCTCGGCGCGCGCGTACTCGTGGTGAGCTGCACCGGCGGGGAAGCCGGCGACGTACAGAATCCCCAGCTCGACGCCCTGGCGATGGCAATGGCCGAACGCGACATGGGCGGGCTCCGCCGCATCGAGATGGCTGGAGCCCAGAAAGCAATGGGAATCGAGCACCGCTGGCTCGGCTACGCCGACTCCGGGCTTCCCGAGAGCGACGAAGAAACCGTTCGCGACGACAGCTTCGCCGCTATCCCGCTCGAGATATCCGGCCAGCCGCTTGTGAAGATCATGCGCGAGTTCCGACCACACGTTCTCATCAGCTACGACGAGAACGGCGGCTACCCACACCCCGACCACATCCGCGCCCACCAGATCGCGATCTGGGCGAAAGAGAAGGCAGCGGATGTCACGGCTCACCCCGAGCTCGGTGCACCATGGACCATCAGCAAGCTCTACTACGACCGCATCTTCAACTCGCAGAAGGTCAACGCCGTCTATCAGGAGCTCCTCCGGCGCTCGCCTGACAGCGAACTCGTGGCCGATTTCGCCCGGATGATCGAGTGGATGGGGGAGCGCGGCCCGCTGCCGACCACGCGCGTTCCGGTCAGTGAATTCTTCGGGGTGCGTGATACCGCCCTTCGTTCGCACGCCAGCCAGGTTCCGCTCGACAGCCGCCATTTTTACTGGCCTAACGATGTACAGACCGCCGCCTGGCCGACCGAAGACTTCGATCTGATCGAGTCGCTCGTTCCGACCGAGCTGCCGGAGACAGACCTGTTCGCAGGAATTACCGACGAGGAAACACCATGATCGCCCTGACCGATGCCGCACTGAGAGCGGGAGTATGGCTCACGCAGGCGACACCCACGCCCAACCCGACGGTTCCGGCCTTCACCGGTGACGAAGACACCATCACCCCGACCTGGGTCGGCTTCGCGTTCACCTTCGGCGTCTTTGCCCTCACGCTGCTGCTCATTCTCGACATGACCCGTCGAGTGCGTCGCGTGCGCTACCGCGGGGAGATCCGCGAGCGTCTCGCCGCCGAGGCTGCCGTCGACGGGCTTGTACCCGGTACGGATGCCACGGCGACCGTTCCCGAGACTCAGAACCCGGCCGCACCACCCGCTGCCGACCGCTAACGCGCCCCGGTCACCATCCACGCGGTCGATCGAGACCGCAGACCGAGGGTGACCGCGCGCGCGCCGATGTAGCCGAAGCCGAGTGCGGCCCACAGCCACAGGATCGCGCTGTCACCCGACGCGAAGAAATACACCGCGGCGAGCAGCGGCAGGTACACACCGAGGTTGACCAGGCCCGTGATGGCGAGATATTTCGCGTCCCCGGCTCCGATCAGAACACCGTCGAGAACAAATACGTATCCGGCGAGTGGAACACCGACGGCCATCAACAGCGCGACGGACGCCAGGGCATCCTGCACCTCGGGCGTCGACGAGAAGACAGGGCCGAGCACAAACGACGACGCGGCGAGCAGAACGCCGAGCACCACGCCGCTGCCGATTCCCCACTGGATGAGTCGTCGCATGATGCCGCGCACGCGCGGCACGTCGGATGCCCCGAGGCTGTGCCCGGTGAGAGCCTGCCCGGCAATCGCGAGCGCGTCGAGAATGAAGGCGAGGGTGAAAAAGAGTGTTGTCGCGACCTGGAATGCGGCGAGCTCGATCACTCCGAAACTCGTCGCGACGGCGACACTCGCGAGAAACGCCGCACGAAGGCTCGCGGTGCGCACGAGTAACCAGCCTCCGGATGCCGCGACCCCGCGTACGCCGCTGAGACCGGGCCGCAGCGTCACTCCGTGCAGCCGCGCGCTGCGGATGGCTATGCCGACCAAAACGGCCGCCATGCCCCACTGGGCGACGACGGTGCCGGCCGCTGAGCCGGCGATTCCCCAGCCGAACCCGTAGATGAAAGTGATGTTGAGCACGATGTTCGCGCCGAACCCGCAGGCGGCGACCACGAGCGGCGTCCGCGTATCCTGTAGCCCCCGAAACAGCCCGGTCGCGGCGATGACGATCAACATCGCGGGCAGCCCGGCAAGTGAGACCAGCAGATACAGCGAGGCGTTCGCCGCGACATCCGCCGTGCCACCAAACAGCGCCACGAGCGGCTCGGCGGCCACCAGCCCAACCAGGGCGATAGTGATGCCGAGCAGGAGGGCGAGCCAGAGCCCGTCGATGCCGGCGCGGATGGCGCCGGGCGCATTGCCGGAACCGAGCATCCGCGCGACGGTCGGCGTCGTGGCGTAGGCGAGGAAGATGAGCAGCCCGATCACGGTTTGCAACAGGGCGCTCGCGATGCCGAGCCCGGCCAGTGGGGCGTCGCCGAGATGGCCGATGAGCGCGGTGTCAGTGAGCAAGAACAGCGGTTCGGCGACGAGGGCACCGAGCGCGGGGACCGCGAGACGCAGGATGTCTCGATCGATCGCCTTCACTACTCGAGCGTACCGCCAGCCCCCGCCGCGGCTAGAAGACCGGGGGGTTCGTCGCGACGAGGAAGATGCCGGTCCAGTGGCAAAGGAAGGCGATCAGGGTGAACGAGTGGAAGATCTCGTGGAACCCGAAAACACCGGGCACCGGGTTCGGTCGCTTGAGGCCGTAGGCGACCGCCCCGACCGTGTAGCAGAGCCCGCCGACCAGGATGAGCGTC
>Ga0247817_10000851_pt1 | contig 16282 bp, 20 predicted proteins | sample UWRJL212509R1_FD_178010 | JGI IMG/M metagenome (GOLD analysis project Ga0247817, IMG submission 178010) | Plant litter microbial communities from Arlington Agricultural Research Station in Wisconsin, United States - UWRJ-L212-509R-1 | ecosystem: Environmental > Terrestrial > Plant litter >... | reverse complement strand
CGTCGCCGACCGGAGTCGCGTTCTCGACAGGATCCTCGGATGAGGACGGCATCTCGATGAGCACCTCGAGGGCGCGCGGGCGGTTCGGGTCGCGGCGGAGATAGCCGCTCAACTCAAGCTGGTTGAGCTGGTGGGTGACGCTCGAGAGAGAGGAGAGGCCGACTGCATCCCCGATCTCACGCATGCTCGGCGGGTAGCCCTGGGTGGAGACCGCGCGCTGGATGACGTCGAGGATCGCGAGCTGCTTGTCGCTCAGGCTCGTGCGGCGACGGGTGCGCTCCGGCACGCCGTCTGAGTCGAGACTCGCCATGGATCCTCCAATGTCAGTGGTGCCTGATCGGATGAGAACCAGACATTCGAAACTGTATCTGCCGCGAGGCGGTTAAACAAACACCTGTTCGAGTGTGTCGGAACGAATTCGAACCCAATATTCGAAAATCGGCTTGATTTAGTCGTTATTCGAATGTATGTTCGGAACAGAGGTTCTAACCGGGTCGGATGTAACGCATTCGGCCAGGCACGGATCTCGACCACTTCGTATCCGGCACTCCCGGCCGAGTGCCGGATACGAAAACCCCGTCCGATGCGCGTGAACAAGAACACGAAGATCGGGCACCTGTAGAGGAGAAGGCAATGAGCGCAGCAGTACTGGAGTTCGCACCGCGTAATGCAGCATCTCGTAGTGCAGTGCTTCGTAGCGCAGCACCGCGTAGTGCAGCGCCGCGCGACGCGGCACCGCGTGCAGAAGAACCCCGCTCTCACCTCCGCCTCACTCGCCGTGGCCGCGCAGTGTTCACCACGCTCGCCGCACTCCCGCTCGTCATCGCTGCACTGTTCTTCGTGCTCAACGGCGGCGGCGCCATCGCTACGAGCGGTACAGAGCAGCTCGAACAGATCACCGTTCAGCCTGGGCAAACCCTGTGGGACCTCGCCGAGGAATACGCACCCACGGCCGACCCCCGCGACTTCATCGCCGACATCATGTCCGTCAACGAACTCGGCGTCTCGCTCGTCGCCGGCGACACCCTCGCGATCCCCGCCAAGTACAGCGACTGATCCTGCAGCAGGAGACAGCGCCCTAGGCTGGAGCAGTGACTGAGCTCTCCGACCTCCCCATCCGTCTTGACCTCAAGGGCAAGAGCCCATACGGCGCACCGCAGAAGCACGTGCGCGTCGCGCTCAACGTCAACGAGAACACCCACCCGATTCCCGAGGCCGTCGCCCAGGACATCGTCGAGTCACTCGCCAAGGCAGTTCTGAGTGTCAACCGGTATCCCGACCGCGAGTTCACCGAGCTCCGCGAGAGCCTCGCCGGGTACCTGAACTCCGAAACCCCCGCAGCCAACCTCAACGAAGACAATCTGTGGGCGGCCAACGGATCCAACGAGGTGCTGCAGCAGGTGCTGCAGGCATTCGGCGGCCCGGGTCGCTCGCTGCTGGGCTTCACGCCGACGTACTCGATGTACCCGCTCCTGGCATCCGGCACCGGAACCCGCTGGATCGCCGCCGATCGCGACGAGGCCTACGGCATCTCTCCCGAGACGGCAGTCGCGGCGATCGAACGCGAACAGCCCGACATCGTCTTCTTCTGCGCACCCAACAACCCCACCGGCACCCCGCTCTACCTCGAGACGATCGAAGCTGCCTACGCGGCATCCAGCGGGATCGTGCTCGTCGACGAGGCCTACTTCGAGTTCGCTCCCAGCGAACAGTCGTCTGCCGTGAGCCTGCTCGAGGGGCGCGAGCGTCTGGTCGTGAGCCGCACCATGAGCAAGGCCTTCGCCTTCGCCGGAGTGCGCCTCGGCTACCTCGCGGCCGATCCTGCGGTGACCGACGCGCTGCGGCTCGTGCGCCTGCCGTACCACCTGTCCGCACTCACGCAGGCTGCTGCGACGGCAGCCCTGCGCCACGCGCCCGAGATGCTCGCCATGGTCGATGACATCCGCGGCCAGCGCGACCGCATCGTCGCGGAGCTCCCTGCGCTCGGCTACACACCGCTCGAAAGCTGGTCGAACTTCGTGCTGTTCGGGGGAGTGGATGACCCGAACGCCGTCTTCGAGGCCCTCCTCGAGCACGACGTGCTCATTCGTGACGTCGGCATTCCCCACCACCTGAGGGTGACGGCTGGAACGAAGGCCGAGACCACGGCGTTCCTGGAGGCCTTGGCGTCTCTCAGATAGCGGGCGTACCCTCGATACATGGAAAAGCTTCACTTCAGCGTAGATATTGAAGCTCCGGTCGCTGTCGTCTGGAACACCATGCTCGACGACGAGACGTACCGTGAGTGGACGGGAGCCTTTCACGAGGGCTCGTACTTCGAGGGCGGCTGGGCGACCGGCGACTCCATTCGGTTTCTCGGCCCGAACGACGACGGCGGTGTGGGCGGCATGGTCGGCTTCATCGACGTCGCGCGGCCGGAGGAGTTCGTGTCGATCGAGTACACCGGCATGATCAACAACGGCGTCGAGGACTACTCGAGTGACTTCGCCAAGAAGTACGCCGGTGCGCACGAGAACTACACGTTCACCGAGAAGAACGGCGTGACGACTCTCGACGTGGACATCGACAGCATCGATGAGTTCGACGACATGTTCGAGGGAATGTGGCCGCCTGCCCTCGACCGCCTCAAGCAGATCGCGGAGCTCGCTGCTCGGTAGGATTGGGCTATGAGCACACAGCCCCGCGTCGCGCGGATCCAGCGCGAGACGAGCGAGTCGAGCATCGACCTGAGCATCAACCTCGATGGAACCGGCATCGCCGACATCGAGACAACTGTTCCATTCTTCGACCACCTGCTCAACGCTTTTGCCAAGCACTCGCTCGTCGACCTCACGGTGCGTGCGAGCGGTGACACCCAGATCGACGTGCACCACACCGTCGAAGACGTCGGCATTGCGCTCGGCACGGCGATCCGCCAGGCGCTCGGTGACAAGTCGGGCATCGGCCGCTACGGCGATGCGACGGTTCCGCTCGACGAGGCGCTCGTGCGCGCCGTCGTCGATGTGTCCGGTCGTCCCTACCTCGTGCACACGGGGGAGCCCGCGGGCTTCGAGTTCCACCTCATCGGCGGCCACTTCACCGGCTCCATGATGCGTCACGTCTTCGAGGCGATCGCCTTCAACGCCGGCCTCACCGTGCACGTCACAGTGCTCGGCGGCCGTGACCCGCACCACATCGCCGAAACCGAGTTCAAGGCTTTCGCGCGCGCATTCCGCAAGGCTGTCGAGCCCGACGCCCGCGTCACCGGCATCCCGTCGACGAAGGGCTCACTCTAAGTGGTTGCCCCATCGGTTGTCGTACTCGATTACGGTTCGGGCAACGTTCACTCCGCCGCGAAAGCGCTCGAGCTCGCTGGCGCGAATGTCGAACTCACGGCTGACCGCGACCGCGTTGCATCCGCCGACGGCCTTCTCGTGCCCGGTGTGGGTGCGTTCTCGGCGGTCATGAGCGCGCTCAACTCGGTCAACGGAGGCGCTCTCATCGAGAAGCGCCTCACTGGCTCGCGCCCCGTGCTCGGCATCTGCGTGGGCATGCAGGTGCTGTTCGAGTCGGGCGTCGAGCGCGGCAACGACACCCCGGGTCTCGGCGAATGGCCCGGCACAGTGACCGAGCTGGATGCACCGGTGCTGCCGCACATGGGCTGGAACACCGTCGAGGCGCCCGAGAACACGAGGTTGTTCGCGGGGCTGGAGCACGAGCGTTTCTACTTCGTGCACTCGTTCGGTGCCCAGGAGTGGACGCTCGACGTGCAGCCGCCCTTCCCGAAGCCGCTGCTCACCTGGGCAGAGCACGGCAGCCGTTTTCTCGCAGCCGTCGAGAACGGGCCGCTGACCGCGACGCAGTTCCACCCGGAGAAGTCGGGCGAGCCCGGCATCCAGCTACTGCGCAATTGGCTCGCGACCCTCTAGGGGTACGATCGAGTGTTTGTTTCCCGCGCGCCCCTCGTGACGAGTGCGCGACCCAGTAACAGAGAGATCCACCCATGAGCGAGTTCAGCAGGACCCCGGGCCTGACCCTTCTTCCGGCAGTGGATGTCGCTGACGGCAAGGCCGTGCGCCTGACCCAGGGTGAGGCGGGCACCGAGACGAACTACGGCGACCCCGTCGATGCCGCGAACGAGTGGGTGGAGCAGGGCGCGGAGTGGATCCACCTCGTCGACCTCGACGCAGCGTTCGGCCGCGGAAGCAACCGCAATCTCATTGAGAAGGTCGTCAAGAACACCCCGCGCAACGTCAACATCGAGCTCTCTGGAGGAATCCGCGATGACGCGAGCCTCGAGGCAGCGCTGTCGACCGGTGCCAAGCGCATCAACCTGGGCACCGCCGCGCTCGAGAACCCGGAGTGGGCGGCCCACGTCATCGCCGAGTTCGGTGAGGCGATCGCCGTCGGTCTCGACGTGCGCGGCACGACCCTCGCGGCCCGCGGCTGGACGCAGGAGGGCGGCGATCTCTGGGCTGTGCTCGAGCGTCTCGAACGCGCCGGCTGCGCACGTTACGTCGTGACCGACGTCACGAAGGACGGCACCCTCAACGGACCGAACCTCGAGCTGCTGCAGCAGGTCATGGAGCACACCCAGAAGCCTGTCATCGCCTCGGGCGGTGTCTCGAGCCTCGACGACATCGCCGAGCTCCGCGCGCTCGTGCCGCACGGCCTCGAGGGCGCGATCGTCGGCAAGGCGCTCTACGCCAAGGCCTTCACCCTCGCGGAAGCACTCGACGTCGCTGGCGACTGATGGCTAACGAAGCGGACTCGGCGGGCCAGCCCTGGGCGGGCCGCAGCTTCGAGCCCAACCACAGCGCGGGCGACGACGGCTCCGCGCCCGAGAAGCTCATCGAGGCTCTCCGGCGCTTTCGCTCGAAAGAACTCGGTGAGTCGGATGTCGTGGATGCCGCGCGCGACTCGCGCTTTCTCATCCCGCTGCTCGCCCATCTCGGCGAAGCGGGGGAGAACGAGCACGGCCACCTCGTCGACAAGACGCAGGAGCTCGCTATCGTGACGGTCTCGGCGCCCGACGGCCGCCGCGTGCTCCCGGTCTTCACCTCGGTCGAGTCGATGAAGGAGTGGAACCCTGTCGCGCGCCCCGTTCCGGCCGACGGCATGCGCGTCGCTCTCGCCGCCGCGAGCGAAGAGACCGACCTCGTGGTCGTGGATGCAACGAGCCGAACCGAGTTCGTCATCCGTCGTCCGGCGCTCTGGGCGATGGCAAAAGCGGAGGCGTGGACCCCGAGCTACCTCGACGAAGCAGTGCTCGACGCCTTCGCCGACGCTGCCGACGGCGAGGCATCCGTACTGTCTGTCGCGCTTCTCGCGGGCGACCCGGATGCCCGGCTGATCGGCCCCGAACTCGTGGTTGTACTGACGCTCGCGAACGGCCTGTCACGCGACGATCTCGATGCCGTGCTCGCGCGGATGCAGGAGCGCTGGTCGGCGTCTGAGGTCATCGCGACCCGCGTCGACTCTCTCAGGGTTCAACTGGTCGCCTCCGACTGAACGTTCAGCGCTCATGCAGAGTTGAACGGCTGGTAAATTCTCAGCCAATTCGATGCTTAGAATGACCGCATGAACTCCGGCCGCGCCCGAGGGCCCCGAGCACCGATTGCGCTCGTCAGCGCGCTCGCGCTCGTTGGACTCGTGGTCGCCGGTTGTGCTTCCGTGTCGGATCCCGGCGCGTCGGCGGGAGCCATCGCCGCAGCCACCGGAGCTGTCGTCACCAACGAACTCGTGGTCGACGGACTCGACCGTAGCTACCTGCTCCGCAGTCCGGTGCGTGCCGTGGCGGATGACCCGCTGCCGCTGCTCATCCTCATTCACGGCGCCGGCGGCAACGCGAAGAAGGCGGAGGATGCCACGGGCATGACCGCGCTCTCTGACGCAGAGGGATTCATCGTTGCCTACCCGAACGGCACCCAGGCGGCGGATATCCCCGGCGAGTACTCCTGGAACGCCGGTGCGTGCTGCGGCCGCCCCGTCGCGGACGACATCGACGACGTGAAGTTCATCGAGGCGATGATCGCCGACGTCACGAAGCAGCAGCCCGTCGACCCGTCACGCATCTACGTCGCGGGATTCTCCAACGGCGGCATGCTCGCCTACCGACTCGCGTGCGAACTCCCGGGCACGCTCGCCGGCATCGCAGTCGTCGCCGGCGCCCTCAACTACGACGACTGTGACGCTGCTGCCGCGACCCCGGTGCTCATGATCCACGGCACCGGAGACCTGACGGTTCCCTACCAGGGCGGAGCGACCAACGAGCGCACCGCGAAGCGCTTCGGCCAGTGGAACAACGCGTCCCTCGCCGACTCGATCTCGTTCTGGATCGGCCGGGACGGCTGCGTCGACGCACCGTTGCGCGTCGTTGACGGGGGAGTGACGCGCGAGTCCTTCAGCGGATGCGGCTCCGAGGCGACAGTCGAGGTCGTCACGATCGCCGACGGCGGCCACATCTGGCCGGTCGTGGCGGACAGCGGTTTCGATGCGTCCGACCTCATCACCGAGTACTTCGGCCTCGGCCAGCCCCAGGTCGCGCTCGCCCGCTAGTCGTCACTCCGACTCGATGACGTCCCACGTGCCGAACAACGAGAGTCCTGCTCGACCAGCGAGCGCGATGGATGCCGCGTTGTCGAGCTGGCAGCGGTACTGCGGTTCGTAACCTTCGTCGATCGCGAACGCACTGAGAGAGCGGATGACGCGACTGCCGTGTCCGGCGCCGCGTGCGCTGTCGATCGTGAGTACGCCCATGTCCGCCATAGGGGAGTCCGTCCACGGGTAGGCGCTGGCTGCGCTCACAAGCTCACCATCGACGAATGCACCGAAGACAGCCCAATGGTCGAGCTCGACGAACGCATCATCGCGGTCCTGTTCGCTCGTCGCGGCTTCGAACCGTGCGAAGGCCGCAGCGTCGGCGGCCGTGAGCCTTCGTACCGCCGCATCCGCAACGGGTCGGTTGGCGGGGTCGAAGTAGAAGAGGTTGTCAGCGCCGTTGAGCGTGAGTTCCGCTGCGCCGAGCTGCGCCTCGAGCTCCTCGAGGCTCGCGACCGCACCGAGCTCCGACGCGATCTCGGGCGTCACCACAGCGTGGGTGAGCGCACCTGTCGTCAGCACCTGCACGCGGCGGTCGGCGGCAAGCCCGGGGTTCGCCGACAACCGGAACACACCGTCGTCGAACAGCACCGCGCCCGCGGCGAAGGGTGCGGACCAATACTCCGCAATGGCCCGTGCAAACATGTCAGTTGACGGGACCGGTGTACTTCTCGCCAGGGCCCTTGCCCGGTGCATCCGGAATCAGCGACTCTTCGCGAAAAGCGAGCTGGAGCGTACGCAGGCCGTCGCGCAGCGAGAGGGCGTGGTGGTCGCCGATCTTCGGCGCACTCGCCGTGACGAGCCCGGAGAGGGCCTCGATGAGAGTGCGGGCCTCGTCGAGGTCGACCTGGTCGCGGGCCTTCGGGTCGTCGGCGAGACCGAGCTTGACGGCTGCCGCGGTCATGAGGTGCACGGACACCGTCTGGATGACCTCGACGGCCGGAACCTCGGAGATATCGCGGGTGTCGTCGTCAACGTAGCTGTAGTCGCTCATGGGTCCTGTGTTTCATTGGTGATAGTCGTAGGCGGCAGAGCAAATGTCTGCTATTCTTATGCAGGCTTCAGGGCTTGCCCTGATACGAAAGTGGAGATTCTCCCACCCGTCAACCGCCTCTTTAGGTTACCGGGTACTGTGCACCCCGTTCGTTCGGTTCATCCGATCGGGCAGATATAAAGGGTGAAGAGTAAGAACTTCTCATTCGTCGCTGCGCGGCAACCGTCGCCCAGTCGCAGCTATTGACGCATTGAAGGAGCTCCGCATCAGCGATCCCCGTACTAACGACCGCATCCGTGTCCCTGAGGTCCGACTTGTCGGCCCGGCTGGCGAACAGGTGGGTGTCGTTTCCATTGACGTTGCACTTCGCCTTGCCCAGGAGGCAGACCTGGATCTGGTCGAGGTCGCCCCGACTTCCAAGCCCCCGGTCGCCAAGATCATGGACTACGGCAAGTTCAAGTACGAAGAGGCCCAGAAGGCCAAAGAGGCACGCCGCAACCAGGCCAACACGATCCTCAAAGAGGTGCGTTTTCGCCTGAAGATCGACGTGCACGACTACGAGACCAAGATGAAGCGCGCTGTCGGCTTCTTGCAGGCTGGCGACAAGGTCAAGGCCATGATCCTGTTCCGCGGTCGCGAGCAGTCGCGTCCCGACCAGGGTGTTCGCCTGCTCCAGCGCTTCGCAGAAGACGTGTCGGAGTTCGGCTCGGTCGAGTCCACGCCGACCATCGACGGTCGCAACATGGTCATGGTCATCGGACCCCACAAGACCAAGGCAGCAGCCAAGGCTGAGGCAGACGCCAAGCGCCCCAAGCAGGAGCGTGCACCCAAGGTGGATGCACCGGCTCCCGCGACGGCAGCCCCGGCCAAGGCGGCTCCCGTCGCTGCCGAGGCAACGGCACCCGTCGAGGCTCCCGCAGCTCCCGCCGCAGAGGCTCCCGCAGCCCCCACGGCCGCAGCGAAGGCACCGGCGCTTGAAAAGGCCCCGGCTGAGAAGGCCGCTGCTGAGAAGGCCGCCGAGAAGCCTGCCGCCGAGAAGCCCGCTGACAAGCCGGCTCCGAAGTCGGTTGCCAAGCCTGTCGTCGCGCCGAAGGCGCCCGTCACCCCCAAGCCCGCGAACGCAGCAGCAATGGCCAAGATGGCCGCTGCGAAGCCCGCGCCCAAGAAAGACTGACCCGGCTCCGCCGGAGTAGTTCCACAGAAAGAGGAAGAGATGCCTAAGCAGAAGACCCATTCGGGCACCAAGAAGCGCTTCAAGGTCACCGGCAGCGGAAAGATCAAGAAGCAGGGCGCTGGTATGCGACACAACCTGGAAGTCAAGTCCGGCAAGCAGAAGCGCATGCTGAACCAGGACCGCGTTCTCGCTCCGGCAGACGCCAAGGTCATCAAGAAGCTTCTCGGCAAGTAACGCTGAACCCCGGATTTGAAGGAATAGAAAAATGGCAAGAGTAAAAAGAGCAGTCAACGCTCACAAGAAGCGTCGGGTTATCCTCGAGCGCGCAAAGGGTTACCGCGGTCAGCGTTCGCGCCTCTACCGCAAGGCCAAGGAGCAGGTCACTCACTCCCTCGTCTACGCGTACCGTGACCGTCGTGCCCGCAAGGGTGACTTCCGTCGCCTCTGGATCCAGCGAATCAACGCTGCGGCCCGCGCCAACGGCCTCACCTACAACCGCTTCATCCAGGGCCTGAACCTGGCTGGCATCGAGGTCGACCGTCGCATCCTCGCTGACCTCGCCGTCACCGAGCCCGCTACGTTCGCCGCGATCGTTGCAACGGCCAAGGCTGCACTGCCTGCCGACGTCAACGCCAAGGTCTCCGCGTAGTCAGCACCTCTTCTGCAAACGCCCCGTGATTCGTCACGGGGCGTTTGTGCATTGCCGGGGGCATAGCGTTAGAGGATGACCGACCTCGACCTTCCCGACTGGCAGTCCCGGCCCGCGCACTCCGTCGTGCCCGACCGCGCGGCGGTGCAACGCTGGCTCGAGGCGTACGTGAGTGCCTGGCGCACCTACGACCCGGTCGCGATCGCCGCCCTGTGGACCGACGACGCCGTGTGGCACCTTCCCTTCAGCATTCGCGCCACCGGCTCTGCCGAGATCACCGCAGAATGGCTGCGCGACCGCGACGAGTACGGATTCAGCGACTTCGACGCACACTACGAGCCCGTAGCGATGGATGCCGGACTCGTCGTCGTACACGGGCGCACCGTGTTCTACGCCGACGGTACGCGTGAGGTCGACACGGCCTTCGACAACCTGTGGTTGCTGCGGTTCGCCGCCGACGGCCGATGCTCAGAGTTTCACGAGTGGTACGCCGACAAAGACGACGAGACTGACGAGACCGCGGCATCCAGTTAAGAAGGCGTTCACCGGCGAGGGCGACGCTGACCTTGTGGCGCGCACACCTATCATCAGAACCATGATCGATAACCCGAGGTCGCCACGCGTCCGCAGCGTAGCAAAGCTCGGCAAGAAGGACCACCGCACCGACACCGGTTTCTTTTTGCTCGAGGGTCCCCAAGCGGTGAGCGAAGCGCTCACGTACCGACCCGAGCTCCTCGTCGACCTGTTCGCGACCCCCACGGCTCTCGACCGCTACCCCAACATCGCCTCTGCGGCGCGCGACGCCGACCTCGAGATCGAGTTCGTCACCGAGCAGGTGCTCGAGTCGATGGCTGACACGGTTACCCCGCAAGGCATCATCGCCGTGTGCAAGCAGTTTCCGACTTCGCTCAAGGACATCCTCGGCAACGAGCCGAAGCTCATCGCGATCCTCGAGGAGGTGCGTGACCCGGGCAACGCGGGCACCATCATCCGCGCCGCGGACGCCGCCGGAGCCGACGCCGTCATCCTCACCGGTCGCAGCGTCGACCTGTACAACCCCAAGGTCGTGCGTGCCACGACGGGCTCGCTGTTCCACCTGCCGGTGGCCCTGGCTGCCGACCTCGAGACAGTGCTCGAGAAGGTCAAGTCGGCCGGCCTCACGGTGCTCGCCGCGGATATCAAGGGGGAAGACATCCTCGCCGCCCGCAGTTCAGGGCTGCTCGCGAAGCCGACAGCCTGGCTGTTCGGCAACGAGGCGCGCGGACTCAGCGACGAGCACTTCGCCCTCGCTGATACGGCAATCACCGTGCCGATCTACGGCCACGCTGAGTCGATGAACCTCGCAACGGCGGCCTCGGTCTGCCTCTACGAGTCTGCGTTCGCGCAGCGCGCGTAGGTGGGTCCTTGCTGGTTGAGTAGCGAGCGCCAGCGAGTGTATCGAGACCGGTTCTGCGTGAGGTTTCGATACGGCGCTGGCGCGCCTGCCCAACCAGCAAGGTCTGGGCGGCTGGCGCGTCGGCTCCACCAGCGCGAGTGTTACGACCGGGTTAAGGTCTGACCGTCGGCTTGCCCCCCGAGTGAGGGGTGTGGTTGGGTGGGGTCATGGAACCCCTCGTCGTGCTCGATCACGTCAACAAGCATTTCGGTGACCTGCACGTTCTCAAAGACATCACGACGACCATCCATAAAGGTGAGGTCGTCGTTGTCATCGGGCCGAGTGGTTCAGGCAAGTCGACGCTGTGCCGGGCCATCAATCGCCTCGAGACCATCGACGACGGCACCATCAGCATCGACGGTGTCGCACTGCCCGAGGAGGGCAAGGAGCTCGCGAAGCTGCGGGCCGACGTCGGCATGGTTTTTCAGTCGTTCAACCTGTTCGCCCACAAGACGATCCTCGAGAACGTGACGCTCGGGCAGCAGACGGTACGCAAGCGCTCCAAGGGGGATGCCACCAAGCGCGCCATGGAGCTGCTCGACCGGGTCGGCGTGGCCAACCAGGCCGACAAGATGCCGTCGCAGCTCTCGGGTGGCCAGCAGCAGCGCGTCGCCATCGCACGCGCCCTCGCCATGGACCCCAAGGTCATGTTGTTCGACGAGCCGACCAGCGCACTGGACCCGGAGATGATCAACGAGGTTCTCGATGTCATGGTCGGGCTCGCGAAAGACGGCATGACGATGGTCGTCGTCACCCACGAGATGGGATTCGCTCGCAAGGCCGCGCAGCGCGTGCTCTTCATGGCCGACGGCGCGATCGTCGAAGAGGCCGACCCTGAGACGTTCTTCACGAAACCCCAGAGCCCGAGAGCGAAAGATTTTCTCTCGAAAGTCCTCACCCACTAACCGGTGGGCGAGCAGCACAGCACAAGGAGGAAACCATGAAATCCACCAAGGGTTTGATGATTTCAGCGCTCGCGATCTCCGCGGTTCTAGCGCTTGCAGGATGTACTGATTCCGGAGCCCCCACCCCGGGCGCGGAGGTCGACGAAGAGATCAGCTTCGAGGCCGGCACGACGATGGCCGAGCTCAACGAGGCGGGCACGATCACGATCGGCACCAAGATCGACCAGCCGCTGTTCGGCCTTGCCGGACCGGATGGCACCCCGGAGGGCTTCGACATCGAGATCGGCAAGCTCATCGCGGCCAAGCTCGGCATTCCCGCCGACAAGATCGTCTGGAAGGAGGCGCTCTCGGCCAACCGCGAGCCGTTCATCCAGGCAGGCGAGGTCGACATCGTCATCGCCACCTACACGATCAACGACGACCGCAAGAAGATCGTCTCGTTCGCTGGCCCCTACTACGAGGCCGGCCAGGACATCCTGGTTCTCGAGGGCAACCCCGAGGGCATCACCGGCCCCGAGGACCTCGAGGGCAAGAAGGTCTGCACCGTCACCGGCTCGACGTCGGAAGACAACATCCTCGAGTACGGCGCCGACGTGCTTCCCGCGGGTGGCTACAGCGAGTGCCTCGAGCCGCTCCGCACCGGAGCTGCTGTCGCAGTCACCACGGACAACGTGATCCTCGCGGGTCTCGCCGACCAGAACGACGGCGAGTTCGAGGTTGTCAACGCACCGTTCACGCAGGAGCCCTACGGCATCGGCCTCGCGCTCGATGACGACGTATTCCGCGACTGGATCAACGACGTGCTCGAAGAGTCCTATAAGGACGGCACCTGGGATGCAGCGTGGGAGGCCACGGCAGGCAAGGTCCTCGACCTTCCGACGCCGCCGGCAGTCGACCGCTACTAAGCACCACCTCGAGCGGCCCGCGTGCTCAGCGCGCGGGCCGTTCGCTACCCGCACTCGAAAGGACGGTGAGCCATGGATGCAGTGATCGACTTCCTGCCCGTATTGCTCCGAGGCTTCGGCACCACCCTGCTATTACTCGTGATCTCCGGAATCGGCGCGTTCATCGTCGGCCTCATCATCGCCGCGATGCGCATCTCACCGGTCGCCTCGCTGCGCGGCTTCGCGACCGTGTACACCGAGCTGCTGCGCAACACCCCGCTCACCCTCGTGCTCTTCTTCTGCGCCTTCGTGCTGCCCTACCTAGGGGTTCGCACCGACTTCTTCATCCTCGCCCTCATCGGGCTGACCGCGTACACCTCGCCGTTCATCGCCGAGGCCATCCGCTCGGGCGTCAATGGCGTCGCCCTCGGCCAGGCGGAGGCAGCGCGCAGTCTCGGCCTCGACTTCGGGCAGACCCTGCGCCTGATCGTGCTTCCGCAGGCGGTGCGGATGGTCATCCCGCCGCTCATCAACGTCTACATCGCGCTCACGAAGAACACGTCGGTGGCAGGCGGCTTCTTCGTCGCCGACCTATTTCTCACCGGGCGCGACATCATCAACGCGCGTGGTGACGCGGTGTTCGCGATCCTCCTGACCGTCGCGTTCTTCTACCTGCTCATCACCATTCCGCTGGGGCGTCTCGCCGCGGTGGTCGAACGCAAGGTGGCTATCCTGCGATGAGCTCCTCAGTCCTCTTCGACGCGCCCGGCCCCAAGGCCCGGCAGCGCTCCCGCATCCTGTCGGTCGTCGGCGGTGTGCTCATCCTCGCCCTCGTCGCGTGGGTGCTGTTCATTCTCGCGAGCCCGCGCGTCACAGCGAGCGGTGCGACCCAGCCCGGCGTCTTCGATCCCTCGCGCTGGGACATCTTCCTCGACGTGCAGTTGTGGCGCGGCGTCGTCAACGGCGTCTGGAACACCCTGCGCATGGCCGGGGTCGCTGCTGCCCTCGCGATCGTCATCGGCATCCTGTTCTCGTTCGGGCGCACGGCGGGCACCGCGTTCATCCGCGTTCCCGTGACGGTCGTGCTCGAGTTCTTCCGTGGCATGCCGGTGCTGCTCATGATGCTGTTCATCCTGCTGATCTTCGGCACGGGAGCCTACGGCGCGGGAGTGCTCGCGCTCGGCATCTACAACGGCGCCATCATCGGCGAGATCCTGCGCGCGGGCATCGCCTCGCTACCGCGGGGGCAGCGGGAGTCGGGCCTCGCGATCGGTTTGAGCCCCGTGCAGACCCGCATGCGCATCGAGTTTCCGCAGGCGTTTCGCCAGATGCTGCCGATCATCATCGCGCAGCTCATCGTGCTGCTCAAAGACACCGCGCTCGCGTACATCATCAGCTACCCCGAGATCATGCGGTACCTCAACTACAACCTCGCCAACTACTACGGCAACCGCTACTTCTTCCCGTTGTTCTTTCTCTCGCTCGCGATCTACCTGGCGATGAACCTCACCCTGTCGTGGATCGCTCGTGTGATCGCGCGCCGCACAGCGGGGGGATATGTGAGCAAGAAGGGCGGACCAAAGATGCCAGCCATCGTCGAAGCCACGGGAGGCTTGGACCAAGGTCCGCGCTGACGCCAGTAAACTCGTTGCTTGTGTCAGATCCCATAGAAATCTCCGAGAACGCGGTCACCGCCGCGGTGGATGCTGCCCTCGAGGCCATCGCCGCGACCACGACGGTCAGCGAACTCAAGACAGCGCGCAACGCCCACGTGGGGGAGACCTCCACGATCGCCCAGCTCGGCGGTGCGCTGCGCAGCGTCCCCAACGACCAGAAGGCTGCGGCGGGCAAGCTTGTCGGGCAGGCAAAGGCCCGTGTTTCTCAGGCCGTCGCCGAGCGCGAGGCGGAGCTTGCGGTAGCCGAAGAGGCTGCACGACTCTCGAGCGAGACAGTGGATGTCACGGCCCTGCCGTCACGCATCACTGCGGGCGCGCGTCATCCCATCTCCCTCATGATGGAGAAGATGAGCGACATCTTCATCGGCATGGGGTGGGAGGTCGCGGAGGGCCCCGAGCTCGAGAACGAGTGGTTCAACTTCGACGCCCTCAACTTCGACGAGGACCACCCGGCCCGCGCCATGCAGGACACCTTCTTCGTCGACCCGGTTGACGCGCACCTCGTGCTGCGCACGCACACGAGCCCCGTGCAGATCCGTTCGCTGCTGAGCCGCGAACTGCCGGTCTACGTCGTCGCGCCCGGTCGCGTCTACCGCACCGACGAGTTGGATGCCACGCACACCCCCGTCTTCCACCAGATCGAGGGCATCGCGATCGACAAGGGCCTCACGATGGCCCACCTGCGCGGAACCCTCGAGCACCTCGCGCGCTCGCTCTTCGGCGAGGGCGCGCAGATTCGCCTGCGCCCGAACTACTTTCCGTTCACCGAGCCGAGCGCCGAGATGGACGTCTGGCAGCCCAACGCCAAGGGCGGTGCGCGCTGGATCGAGTGGGGCGGCTGCGGCATGGTCAACCAGAACCTCCTGCGCGCCGCGGGTATCGACCCCGAGGTCTACCAGGGCTTCGCGTTCGGAATGGGTGTCGAGCGCACCCTCATGTTCCGCAACGCCATGACCGACATGCGCGACATGGTCGAAGGCGATATTCGTTTCTCCCAGCAGTTCGGAATGGTGGTCTGATGCGCGTCCCGCTTAGCTGGCTCGGCGAGTACGTCGACCTGCCCGATTCCGTCACGCTCGAGCACGTGCACGAAGCCCTCGTCAAGGTCGGTTTCGAAGAAGAAGACGTGCACACCTTCGAGGTCACCGGCCCCGTCGTCGTCGGTCGCGTTCTCGCGTTCGAACCAGAACCGCAGAGCAACGGCAAGACGATCAACTGGTGCCAGGTCGATGTCGGCCCTTCAACGCTCCCTGAGGCTCTCGAAGGGCGCGACATCCGAGGCATCGTCTGCGGCGCCCACAACTTCTCCGTCGGCGACAAGGTCGTTGTGTCGCTGCCCGGCGCGGTGCTCCCCGGACCGTTCCCGATCGCTGCGCGCAAGACCTACGGCCACGTGTCCGACGGCATGATCGCTTCGGCGCGCGAGCTCGGTCTCGGCGACGAGCACGACGGCATCCTGCTGCTCTCCTCGCTCGGTCTCGACCCCGAGGTCGGTACCGACGCCATCGCCCTTCTCGGGCTGGATGACGCCGCAGTCGAGATCAACGTGACGCCCGACCGCGGCTACGCGTTCTCGCTGCGGGGCGTCGCGCGCGAGTACTCCCACTCGACGGGAGCCGCGTTCCACGACCCGATCGACGCGATCGAGGTCGTTCCCGGCTCCGGATTCTCCGTCGAGGTCGACGACACCAACCCGATCCGTGGCAAGGTCGGCCTGACCGCGTTCGAGACCCGCGTCGTGCGCGGCATCGACGCGACCCGCCCCACCCCGCCGTGGATGGTCGCGCGCCTGGCCCTCGCCGGCGTGCGCTCGGTCTCGCTGCCCGTGGATATCACCAACTACGTCATGTTCGAGCTCGGACACCCCACCCACGGCTACGACCTCGCGACCCTCACCGGTGGCATCCTCGTGCGTCGCGCGACGGAGGGCGAGACCCTCGAGACGCTCGACGGTCGCGTCAGGAAGCTATCCACAGAGGACCTCCT
>Ga0247817_10000849_pt1 | contig 16309 bp, 14 predicted proteins | sample UWRJL212509R1_FD_178010 | JGI IMG/M metagenome (GOLD analysis project Ga0247817, IMG submission 178010) | Plant litter microbial communities from Arlington Agricultural Research Station in Wisconsin, United States - UWRJ-L212-509R-1 | ecosystem: Environmental > Terrestrial > Plant litter >... | reverse complement strand
CTCCGACCACGTGCAGGTTCCTGCCGCAGCGCCCGAGCCGGAGAGCGTCGAGATTCCCGCGCTTCCCGACGGCGACCACGCTTACAGCCGTAAGAGCCGCGTCGCCGGTCGCCCATCGACCACGCCTGAGCCGGCAGCAATGCTCACGGATGACCGCCTGCTCGGTTCCGGCAAGAAGAAGCGCCGTCGCCCGGCTCCCGAGGGATTCTGGCCCGCGTTCGTCTACGGCGCGACCCTGCACCTCGTCAACATCGGCGACTCCCGCCGCGTGCGCGAGCGCAAAGAGCTTGAAGCCCGCATCGCGAAGCACTTCGAAGGCTCCACGCGTTTCGTCCCGATCCTCACCCGCAAGGGCGGTGTCGGCAAGACCACGATCACCTCGCTCATCGGCATGGCGATGGCCGACGTGCGCGACGACCGCGTCATCGCGATCGACGCCAACCCCGACCGCGGAACCCTCGCCGAACGCGTCACCAAGCAGACCCGCTCGACGGTGCGCGATGTCGTCACGCGCGCGCACTCGATCACCGACTTCACCGAGTTCTCGACGCTCGTATCGCGGGATGAGACGAGACTCGACGTGCTCGCATCCGACACCGACCCGATGCTCTCCGAGGCGTTCGACGAGAACGACTACAACGTGGTCGCCGACCTGGCCGCCCGCTTCTACAGCGTCGTGCTCACCGACTGCGGCACGGGCATCGTGCACTCCGTCATGCGGGCGACCCTGCAGCGCGCGGACGCCATCGTCATCGTCTCCGGCGGAAGCGTCGACGAAGCTCGCCTCGCCTCCGAGACCCTCACCTGGCTCGAGGCCAACGGCTACGGCGACCTCGTCAAGAACGCGATCGTTGCGCTCAACACCTCCACGCACGGAACCAACCTGGTCAAGCTCGAGGAGATCGAGGCGCACTTCCAGTCGCGTGTGCGTGACATGGTGCGCATTCCCTACGACCCGCAGCTCGCCGCCGGCTCGGTCATCGACTACAAGAGCCTCAAGCCCCTCACGCGCAACGCGGCCCGGGAACTCGCGGCCCTCGTCGCCGACGGGCTACCGACCGACCGCAACGCCTGATCCGCGGCCCTACGCGCCCCGTAGAGCCACCAAACCCGACACTCGCCACGGCGAGCCAATGAACGACGCCCGCGGGCGCTGAGAGAGTGTGAGCACAATGACCGTCCGCCAGATCAGGATCTTCGGTGATCCGGTGCTCCGCTCGGTCTGCGACCCGATCACTCCCGGCGACCCGCGTGCCGCCGGCCTCGTCAAAGACCTGCTCGAGACAGTGCAGGTTCCCGGCCGCGCCGGAGTCGCCGCCAACCAGATCGGTGTCGGCCAGCGCGCCTTCAGCTACAACGTCGACAACCAGATCGGCTACATCATCAACCCGGTGCTCGTCGAGGTATCCGGCGAACCGGAACTCGTGGATGAAGGCTGCCTCTCGGTGCCCGGATTCTTCTTCCCGCGCCTGCGCTACCCGTTCGCGAGGGTCGAAGGGATCGACGTCGACGGCAACCCCGTCAGCATCAGCGGCGACGGCGTGCTCGCCCAGGCGCTGCAGCACGAAACCGACCACCTCGACGGACACCTCTACATCGAGGGTCTCGAGCCGGACACCAAGCGCAGCGCCATGCGGGCGATTCGGCAGGCGCCGTGGTGGGGGACGCCGCAGTAGAGCGGTATCGATTCTCCGCTCAAACAGTGACGAAGTTCGGTCGTGCTTCGCCCGGCCTCACATCGTCACAACTCGCTCGCGCATCGACACCGCTCTACTTCGGCTGAGTTCTGGATGCAGCGCGGCCTCACATTCGCACAACTCGGTCGCGCATCGACACTCCCCGCCTACGGGTGGGTGGGTGTCGCGGTGATCGAGCTTGTCGAGATCGGGCCGAGCGAAGCCGACGCTAGCTGCGGACGTTGCCCAAGTTGCGGCAAAGTCGGCATGGCGGGGCGGCTCCTGGCGACTTTGGCGCAAAAGGACCCTCAGCAATGACACAGGCCCGGCCGCGTGAGCGACCGGGCCTGTGCTGCTGTGACGGCTAGCCGGCGAGGGAGATGCCCTGCGTCTCCTGCGGGGCTCCGCCGTAGATTCCTTCGATGACGTCGGCGAAGTCCTCGACGATGACGTTGCGCTTGATGCTCATCTTCGGGGTGAGGTGGCCGCTCGCCTCGGTGAGGTCGGTCGCCAGGATCTGGAATTTGCGAATGGATTCAGCGCGTGAGACGAGCGCGTTGGCTCCATCCACCGCCTTCTGCACTTCGGCAATGACCTTGGGATTGACGCTTGCCTCTGCGAGCGTCTGGTCGGCGTCTTCACCGTTGTTCTTGAGCCACGTCGGCAGCATCTCGACGTCGAGGGTGACGAGGGCCGAGATGAACGGCTTCTTGTCGCCGACGACGATGACCTGTCCGACGAGCGGGTTCGCGCGGATCGGGTCTTCGAGAGCCGCGGGGGAGACGTTCTTGCCACCGGCGGTGACGATGATCTCCTTCTTGCGGCCGGTGATGGTCAGGTAGCCGTCGGAGTCGAGTGCGCCGATGTCTCCGGTGCGGAACCACTCGCCGTCCATGACCTCGGCGGTCGCGGCGGGGTTGTTCCAGTAGCCGGCGAAGACGTTGACACCCTTGACCAGGATCTCTCCATCGTCAGCGATCTTGATGCCCACGCCGGGAAGCGCGGGGCCCGTCGTTCCGATCTTGAACTTGCTCGTGAGGTTGACGGTCGCGGGTGCCGTGGTCTCGGTGAGTCCGTAGCCTTCGAGGATCTTGATGCCGAGGCTGCGGTAGAAGTGTCCGAGGCGCGGTCCGAGAGGAGCAGAGCCGGAGACCGCGAACTTGACGTTGCCGCCGAGTGCGTCGCGGATCTTCGACAGCACGAGGCGGTCGAGCACGGCGAACTTGAGCTTGAGGCCGAGGGGCACGTGGCCGGCGTCGAGCGCCTTCGAGTGCGCGATGGCCGTGTCGGCGGCGGTGCGGAAGATCTTGCCCTTGCCGCCGGTTTCGGCCTTCTGCTCCGAGGAGTTGTAGACCTTCTCGAAGACGCGCGGCACGGCGAGCAGGAAGGTGGGCTTGAACGAACCGGCTGACTGCACGAGGAGCTTCGTGTCGGGCTGGTGGCCGACCTTGACTCCCGCGTGGATGCTGAGCACCGAGATGAAGCGCGCGAAGATGTGCGCGGTGGTGATGAAGAGAAGCGTGGATGCACCGGGAGCGACGACGTCGGACATCGACACCGCGGCGTTGCGCGTGAGCTCCACGAAGTTGGAGTGCGTGAGCACAACACCCTTGGGGCGACCGGTCGAGCCGGAGGTGTAGATGAGCGTTGCGACATCCGAACCGACAGCGAGGTTGCGGAGTCTCTCGATCTCCTCGTCGGTGACGGCGGTGCCGCCCGCGACGAGCTTGTCGAGGTCACCGAGGTCGAGCTGCCAGACGTGCTCGATCTGCGGCACGTCGCTGCGGATCTCGTCGAAGCGTGCGAAGTGGTCGGGGGTCTCGACGATCATCGCCGTGGCGCCGGAGTCTGTGATGTTCCACTGCACCTGGGCGGGGGAGGAGGTCTCGTAGATCGGAACCATGATGGCGCCGGAGAACCAGAGCGCGAAGTCGACGAGCGTCCACTCGTAGCGCGTCTTGCACTGGAAGGCGACCTTCTGGCCCGGCGTGATGCCCGCCGCGACGAAGCCCTTGGCCAGGGCGACGACCTGGGAGAGGAACTCTCCGGCCGTGACATCCGACCATCCGCCGTCGGCGGTGGGGAGTGCGAAGAGAATCGCGGAAGGATCTTTCGCAACCCTCTCGACGAGCAGATCAGTCGCGTTGTCCTGTGGGGCAGCTTCGACAACGGCAGGTACGAAGATTTCGGTCACGGTAACTCCTTTGGCACCGGGGCGGATAAGTATTTCCACTCTATCCGGCACAGAACCTCATGAATACCGTGAAGTCGCAGGAAGCCAGCGCATTAACTACACTCGACACTCGTGCATGCGATCGGAATTGACATCGGCGGAACCAAGATCGCGGGCGCCCTCGTGGCCGAAAACGGTGACATCGTCGCCGAGGACAGGGTGCCGACGCCGGCGGGCGATCCGACGGCCATCGTCGACCTCGTCGTGACGATGATCGAACGCCTCTCGACCGGCCATGAGGTGGTCGCCGCGGGCGTCGCCGCAGCGGGCTTCATCGACGCAGACCAGTCGACCGTCTACTACGCACCCAATATCAACTGGCGCAACGAGCCTTTCCGCCAGCGCATCTCCGAGAGGCTCGACCTCCCCATCACCATCGACAACGACGCCAATGCTGCTGGATGGGCCGAATTCCGCTTCGGCGCGGGCCGCGGCAGCAGCGATATGACGATGCTGACGGTGGGCACGGGAGTCGGCGGGGCCATCGTCTCCGGCGGCCGCCTGTTCCGCGGGGGTTTCGGCGCCGGCGCAGAGCTCGGGCACTTGCGCGTCGTTCCCGACGGCCTGCCCTGCGGTTGCGGGGCCAAGGGCTGCATCGAGCAGTACGGCTCGGGGCGCGCGCTCCTGCGCATGGCGAACGAGATCGCCGACGTCGGGGGGATCGGGCTGCCGCTCGCGACAGCACGTCGTGAGAACGGCCAACTCACCGGTTCGATCGTGGGCGAGTTCATTGCCGCGGGTGATGCCGGTGCCATCCATGCCCTCACCGAACTGGGCCGCTGGCTCGGCCAGGCCTGTGCCTCGCTCGGCGCGGTGCTCGACCCGCAGCGCTTCGTGATCGGTGGCGGCGTCGCCGTTGCCGGCTACCTGCTCATCGACCCGATCCGCGAGGCATACCTTCAGCACCTGCCCGCACGCGGCTACCACCCGGAGCCGGAATTCCTTATTGCCGAGCTGGTTAATGATGCTGGCGTGGTCGGTGCGGCCGATCTCGCCCGCATCCACGCGAGTGGGCAGTAAAGTAATGAGTTCCGGCGGAGGTAGGTAGCGATGTTCTACTGGTTCATGAAGAACCTGATTGCGGGACCGATCCTCAAGACCGTGTTCCGCCCCTGGGTGACGGGTCTGGAGAACATCCCGAAGGACGGCGGGGTCATTCTCGCGAGCAACCACCTCTCGGTCATTGACTCGGTGATCCTCCCGCTCGTCATCGACCGCCGCATCTACTTTCTCGCCAAGAGCGACTACTTCACCGGCAAGGGTTTCAAGAACTGGGCCGTCAAGCACTTTCTGCTCGGCACCGGGATGATCCCGATCGACCGTTCGGGCGGAAAGGCCTCCGAGGCCTCGCTCAACACGGGTCTCGGCGTCGTCGCGCGCGGTGACGTGCTCGGGATCTATCCCGAGGGCACCCGCAGCCCCAACGGCAAGCTGTATCGCGGCCGTACCGGAATCGCCCGCATGCTCCTCGAGGGACGGGTTCCCGTCGTACCGATCGCGATGGTCGACACCGACAAGGTCATGCCGATCGGTGCGAAGCTCCCCAAGGTGCGTCGCATCGGTATCGTCATCGGCGAACCGCTCGACTTCAGCCGCTTCGAAGGGCTCGAGGGTGACCGGTTCATCCTTCGCTCGATCACCGACGAGATCATGTACGAGCTCAACCGCATCAGCGGCCAGGAGTACGTGGATGTCTATGCGTCGTCGGTCAAGGAGCGTTCCGGCTCCGCGAGCCGCTAACTTGTAAGCTCGAATGCTGGGGCCGCACGGCCCCGTTCTTCCCCATCCCCAAAGGAACCCCCGTGGTAGACCCGTCAGAGCCCGTTGTCCTCGCTGATCCAGCAGTGATCGCCGGACTCGACTATTGGCGCGAACTGCCCATCAAGCAGCAGCCACAGTGGCCGAACGCCGATGCTGTTGCCGCGGCATCCAGCCAGATCGCGTCGTTCCCGCCTCTCGTCTTCGCGGGCGAGGTCGACGACCTGCGCGACCGCCTGGCCCAGGCTGCCTCGGGCAACGCGTTCCTGCTGCAGGGTGGCGACTGTGCCGAGACATTCGCGGGTGCCACGGCCGAGCAGATCAAGAACCGCGTCAAGACGATCCTGCAGATGGCTGTCGTTCTCACCTACGGCGCCTCGATGCCGATCGTGAAGATGGGCCGCATGGCGGGGCAGTTCGCCAAGCCGCGCTCCAACGACTTCGAGACGCGCGGGGATGTCACGCTGCCCGCCTACCGTGGCGACATCGTCAACGGCTACGACTTCACACCGGAGAGCCGCGAGGCAGACCCGCAGCGCCTCGTGCAGGGCTACCACACGGCAGTTTCGACGCTCAACCTCGTGCGTGCTTTCACGCAGGGAGGTTTCGCCGACCTGCGCGAGGTGCACCGCTGGAACCAGGGCTTCGCGCGCAACCCCGCGAACGCTCGCTACGAGCTCCTCGCCCGTGACATCGATCGCGCCATCAAGTTCATGGAGGCGGCGGGAGCCGACTTTGACGAACTGCGTCGCGTCGACTTCTACACGAGCCACGAGGGACTCCTCATGGACTACGAGCGCCCGATGACGCGCATCGACTCGCGCACCGGAACGCCGTACAACACGAGCGCGCACTTCCTGTGGATCGGTGAGCGCACCCGTGAGCTCGACGGTGCACACGTCGACTACTTCTCGCGCGTGCGCAACCCGATCGGCGTCAAGCTCGGGCCGTCGACGACGCCCGACGACATGCGTCGACTCATCGACAAGCTCGACCCCGACCGCGAGCCCGGTCGCCTCACCTTCATCACCCGCATGGGCGCAGGCAAGGTGCGCGACGCGCTCCCGCCGCTGCTCGAGGCGATCAAGGAGCATGAGGCTACCCCGCTGTGGGTCTCCGACCCGATGCACGGCAACGGACTCACGACGGCCACCGGCTACAAGACGCGTCGCTTCGACGACGTCGTCGACGAGGTCAAGGGCTTCTTCGAGTCGCACCGCGCTGTCGGTACCCACCCGGGCGGAATCCACATCGAGCTCACCGGTGACGACGTCACCGAGTGCCTCGGCGGATCCGAGCACATCGACGAGCACGACCTCGCGTCGCGCTACGAGTCGCTGTGCGACCCGCGCCTCAACCACATGCAGTCGCTCGAACTGGCCTTCCTGGTCGCAGAAGAGCTCGCTGCGGTCTAGTGCACCCTCGGTGCCGCGGTCCACTCGGATCGCGGCACTGCCGCACGACTAGAACTCGGCGCGGATGATGACCGTCGAGCCGCGCTTGAGCTTCTGCCCAGACGACGGGTCGGAGTTGGCGACTACTGCAAAGTCTTCGTCCCAGCGGTCTTTCGGGATCAGCGTTCTGACGTCGACCTTGAATCCTGCTGCTTCGAGCTTGTCAATGGCCACCTCGATGGTGTCGCCCTCGACCGCCGGCACCTCGACGAGGTCGGGGCCGCGCGAGATCACGAGCGTCACCGTGTCACCGGGTGAGATCGGGCCATCCTTCTTCTTCGCCTCGACGCGGATGACACGGCCCTCCTCGATCGTGTCGCTGAAGGTCTTGGCGCCCTCGACGGCGGTGAGGTCGCGCTCGGCCAGCACCGACTTCGCGTCGTCGACCGACTTGCCCGCGACATCCGGGAGCGCACCGACCGAGACCACGAGAATGACGGATCCCTTGTCGTAGTACTCGGTGCCCTCTTCGAGAGCGAACTGCGCGTCGTCCTCGTCGAGGCCGAATGCGCCGAGCACGGAACCCGCGGGCACGTTCGAGCTGAACCGCTCCACGCGCTCGTCGGGCTTGACCTCGAGGCCGAGACCGGTGAAGAGAGCTGTCACAGCCTCTTCGGTCTGCTCCTTGAACGCGGGAATAGTGACGGGCTTCGGCCCGATCGACACCTGCAGGGTCACGACAGAGTCGCGGTGCACGGCGGTGCCGACGGCGGGATCGGTGGATGCCACCTCGCCCGCGGCCACGAACGGGTCGTGCACCTCGACGCGCTCATCGGCGACGGTGAGGCCGAGGTCGGTGATCGCTGCTGCAGCGGCATCCGGCTCCATGCCGACGATGCTCTCGGGGATCGTGACGGTGGAGCCTGGGCCGGCACCGAAGTACCAGCCGGTGCCGCCGGCGAGGCCGGCGAGAAGGATGACGAGCCCGAACAGCCACCAGCCACGCGCGCGACGCTTCTCGGAGACCGCGGCAAGTGCGCGGGGTGCCTCACCGGTCTCGCTGTTGACGAGGGCGAGTGCTGCAGCCTGGCGCGGGCGGAGCACCTGCGTCTCCGCGTCGTTGCCGGGAGCGGGGGAGCTCGGGAGCACCATCGTGCGCTGAACGGCCGTCGCTGCCGTGGGGAGGGCTGTCTGGAGGCCGCGCTGGGTCTCGAGCAACTGGTCGAGCATGGCGCGTGCGTCACGGGGGCGCTCATCGGGCTCACGCGCTGTCGCCCACAGCACGAGCTCGTCGAGCTCGGCGGGAACGCGCGGGTTCTTGGTCGACGGCGTCGGAACGGAGTCGTTGGCGTGCTGGTAGGCGATCTGCATCGGCTGCTCGCCCTTGAAGGGCTGCTCGCCGGCGAGCATCTCGTACATCATGATGCCGACCGCGTAGATGTCGCTGCGGGTGTCGGCGACGCCGCGGGTCACGAGTTCGGGGGAGAGGTAGGCGATGGTGCCGAGGAGCGCTGCTCCCGTTGCCGTGTTCGCGGAGGCCGCGCGTGCGAGGCCGAAGTCGCTGATCTTGATGCGGCCGTCGTCGGCGAGCAGCACGTTCTCGGGCTTGAGGTCGCGGTGCACGATGCCCGATTTGTGGGCTGCCGCGAGACCGGAGAGCACAGCCTCGAGAATGTCGAGGGTCTGCTCGGAGGTGAGGGTCTTGTGCTCCTGCAGGAGGTCGCGCAGCGTGATGCCGGGCAGGTACTCCATAACGAGGTAGGCCATCTCGCTGTCCTGGCCCTGGTCGTAGACGTTCACGACGTTCGGGTGGGCGAGTCGGGCGGCCGAGCGCGCCTCCTGGATGAACTTCTCCCGGAACTCCACGTCGTCGGCGAGGTGCGGATGCATGATCTTGATCGCAACCCGGCGCTCGAGCCGAAGGTCGGTCGCGACGTAGACGGTGGCCATGCCGCCGCGGGCAATGCGTGAACGCACCTGGTATCGACCGTCGATAAGACGGCCGACCATCGGGTCTGTACTGTTGGCGTTCACCACACGATTCTAAAGTTCGGCGGCTGTGAGAGTCCGCTCAGACACGGCTCTGGGCGCATTTAACCGAGGTCAGAGAGCCAGAATCGCGCGGATGCCTCCCACTTGGCATACGCGTCGGGGTGCGCCGAGACCTGCACCTTCTGTGCGGCCTGCGTGACTGTCATGTTCTGCCAGCCGGCGATGTCGAGGAGCCCGCGGGTCTTGCCCTTGTTGGGGTTCTGCGCGCCGCCGTAGAAGAGCTTCGCGGCGTGGGTCGGCGTGGTGAGCTGGGCGACAGTGCCCCAACCGGCGCTCGGACGCTGCTGGAAGAGCCCGACGGAGTCGAGGTCGCCGTAGTCGATGTTGCGCATCGTCGATTCCTGCATGGCGGTGGCGAGGGCGATGATGATGCCGTAGTCGCTTACGCCGAGGCTGCGGCCGACGCTGATGATGGTCTTCGCGTTGGTCTCCTGCGCTCCGGAGAGGAGCGTGACGGTTCCGCCGGAACCGGCCGGTGTCGTTCCGGGGTTCGTCGTCGCGACACCTGGGATCACGAGGGACTTGCCCGCGTAGATGATGCTCGTGATCGAGAGCTTGTTGGCCGACAGGAGTGCGGTAAGCGTCACGTTGTACTTCTTGGCGATCGCGGAGAGCGTGTCGCCTGTCTTGATGACGTGGGTGCCGTTGACGGCCGGGGTCGTGACGGGGGGTGTCGTGGGAGGAACGACGACGACGGGCGGCACGACGGGTGGCGCGACCGGCGGCGTGACGGGAGGTGCGACGACGGGAGGGGCGACCACCGGGGGAGTCACGGCTGCGGCTCCCGGGATGGTGATCTTCTGCCCGGGGTGAATGATGCTCGACCAGCTCAGCCCGTTCGCCTTGAGCACGGCAGCGGTCGTGAGCTTGAACTTCGCCGCAATGGCGCTGATCGTGTCGCCCTTGACGATCGTGTAGGTCTTCTTCGCGGTCGTCGCGGGAGCGGGCGCGGGTGCCTTGACCGGGGTCGAGGCCGCGGTCTTGGTGAGCTGGAGAACCTGCCCTGGGTAGATGATCGACTTCCAGCTCAGGCCGTTGAGTGCGAGAACGGATGCGGTCGAGAGTCCGTGAGCGACGGCGATGCTGCTCACGGTGTCGCCGCCCTTGACCTTGTAGGTCTTCGGCACGACGGAGACGGTCTTTGCCGTTGCGGTCGTGGCCGCTGTCGTCGTCGCGCGGATGACGCCACCGAGGTTCGACGCCTCGGATTTCGGCTTCGGCTGCGGCTTGGCTTCGACGGGCGAGACCGGCCCGGTGAGGTTCATGCTCATGGCCATCGAGCTCACGAGCACGATCGGGACGGTGGCGAAGAGGTTGCGCGACATGGCGCTGCGCGAGAAGGCGGACGATGCGTCGGGGGCACTGTGCCTGCCGCGCTCAGCCTTCTGCGGATATTGCTGTGTGGGCACGAGTCCGTGCAGTACTGCGCGCGCTGCTGACTCTGTGTCGTACTCGCTGATGTCAGTCATGAGTGTCCCCGTCTTGCTCCCCGGCCAGGACGACGCGATGCGCCGATCAGTCCAAGCTGACACAGATAGTACTTAGTGTCAATTAGTGGGGCGCATGTGGTTTCAGTTAATCTATTCGAAACATTCGGCTTGCCGGGGCCGCTTCCGGCGTTGCGGCACTGCAACGTGGCACTCTTAACGCGTGACTGATTCATCCGAAACCGAGTGGCTGACCGTACCCGACCTCACCGAGATCCTCGGCATCAAGGTCAGCCAGGTTCGCCGCCTCATCGAAGACCGCGCCCTGCTCGCCCGCAAGATCGACGGCGTCTGGAAGGTTCCCGCGGCATTCATCACGGCGGGGGAGCCGCTCAAAGAGCTCAAGGGCACGCTCGTCGTGCTCGGCGACAGCGGATTCAGCGACGACGAAGCCATGGAGTGGCTGCTCAATCCCGAAGACAGCCTCGGCATCTCTCCGGTCGACGCGCTCCGCGCGGGCCGCAAAGCCGAAGTGCGCCGCGTCGCACAGGCGCTCGGTTTCTAGCTCAATCCGCTCCCTGAGCCCGATCCGCTCCCTGAGGCACTCGAAGGGGCGCTTCGAGAGCCTCAGCGACCGGCAGGGGCGCTTCGAGAGCTTCAGCGATCGGCAGGGGCGCTTCGAGATCCTCAGCGACCGGTACGAACCTCAGCGACCACTAGGCGGTGCGCCGCGTGACGGTGTCGGCGAGCTGCAGCAGTTGAGTGCGCGCGGCCGCTGAGAGCGGTGCATCCGCCACCGCAGCCTTTGCAAGACCCACGTTGCGGTCGATGATGCGCTCGACCTGGTCGATGGCTCCGCTGTCGCGGATCGCGGTCTGCATCATCTCCACCTGCTGCGCGTCGAGGTCCGGATCGCCGAGGAGCTCGTCGAGCAACTGGCGTGCACTGTTGGGCAGTGCAGCGCGAGCGAGGTTGATGAGCACTGTGCGCTTGCCCTCGCGCAGGTCGTCGCCCGCGGGCTTTCCGGTGACCGAGGGGTCGCCGAACACGCCGAGCATGTCGTCGCGCAACTGGTAGGCGATGCCGAGCGGGAGTCCGAACTCCCGCAGTGCCGCGAGCTGGGCCAGGCTGCCGCCGCCGAGAGCTGCGCCGATCGAGAGCGGCGCCTCGACGCTGTACTTCGCCGACTTGTAGACGATGACGCGGTGGGCGCGGGGCAGTAGTTCGGAATCGGGATGACGCAGCCACGCGTTCTCCTCGAGAATGTCGAGGTACTGGCCGACCGTGACCTCCATGCGCATGAGGTTGTACTCGGCGCGGGCGGCAGCGCTCGCACCCTGAACTGACAACTGCCGGAGCGCACTGTCGAAGATCTCGTCGCTCCAGCTCAGGAGCAGGTCACCGAGGAGGAGGCCGGCGGACTGCCCGAAGCTCGCCGGGCGCCCGAGCCACTCGCCCTCGGTGTGGAGAGCCTCGAAACGCTTGTGGGCCGCGGGCAGACCCCGACGCGTGTCGGAGTTGTCCATGATGTCGTCGTGCACAAGTGCAGCGGCGTGGAACAGCTCGAGTCCGGTCGCTGCCTCGATCACCGCGGCGAGGTCGGTGGGTGCATCGCCGTCGGGCATGAGGTCGAAGCCCTGCTCGTCGGACCGCACCGCCTGCCAGCCCCAGTAACAGAAGAGGGCACGGAACCTCTTGCCCCCGGCGAGCAGATCGCGAGAGTACCCGATGAAGGGTTCCAGCTCTGGGGCGATGGCGGTGAGCTGGGGAGCCCGCTCCGCAAGGAATTCGTCGATGCGGGATTGGATCAGATCCACTAACCGCGTACTCTCAGCCACGCTCCTAGCCTAGTGATGCTCACGAGGCGTACTATGAGAGACATAACCGGGCCATTTATCCCGAGGCTGAGGAGACACGATGCCACTTTCGGAGCAGGAGCAGCGCCTCCTCGAAGAGATGGAGCGCAACCTCTATCAAAACGATGCTGATTTCGTCGCGACTGTGTCGCAGCGCAAGGGCAAGCCGAACTACACGGTCGTTGCGGTAGGCGTTCTGCTCGTCATTGCCGGTATCGGCGTGCTCGTCACGGGCGTCGTTCTTCCGCAGCCGCTCGTCGGACTCCTGGGCTTCGTCGTCATGTTCGTCGGCGTTCTCGTCGCGCTCACCCCGCCGCGTAGGCCGGTGGCTCCTTCGGGCCGCTCGCGCACCGCCAGCCCGGTGCGATCGTCGAGCTTCATGGATGGCCTCAACGAGCGCTGGGACAAGCGCCAGGACGAGCGCGGCCAGTAGCCCTCAACTACTCCTAATCAGGACCGACCTTCGGGTCGGTCCTTTTTTTGTGCTCTAATGCACCCATCTGCTCCATTTCCCTCCACCCCGTCTTTCCTGTGAATTACTGGGGTCTGAGGGTCTGTTTCACCCTCCATGCCCAATATTCCTAGTTTTGTGGTGGAAAGTGGAGTAAAGTGGAGGATACCTAAACCTGGGCCGGCGAGTGAGGGGAGTGCACCCGTGTTTCTGGGCACCCACGCACCCAAACTCGACGACAAGGGCCGCGTCATCCTTCCCGCGAAGTTCTGGGACGAGCTGGCATCCGGCCTCGTCATCACCCGCGGCCAGGAGCGCTGCCTCTACGTCTTCAGCGAGCGCGAGTTCGAAACAGTGCACGAGAAGATCCGTCAGGCGCCTGTCTCCAACAAGCAGGCACGCGACTTCCTCCGCCTGTTTCTCTCCGGCGCCTCACAGGAGCGCCCCGACAGCCAGCACCGCATCACCATCCCCGTCGCGCTCCGCGACTACGCCGGCCTTGGCCGCGACCTCACTGTCATCGGCGCGGGCGACCGCGTTGAGATCTGGGACACCGAAGCCTGGAACGCCTACTACGAGGAACAGGAATCTGCTTTCTCCGAAACCGCTGAGGAGGTGATTCCGGGCCTCTTCTAGCTCCTTGGCGCTGACTCCCAGCCGTTCAATCGCCCTGACGTTCTTCCCCGTCGTCAGGTCGGAATGGATGGGGATCAGCGCTAAGGATCCGGATCCCGTTAGTCATGGCACACGACGACATCCACATCTCCGTCAATCTCGAGCGCACCGTCGAACTCCTCGCCCCGGCGATCAGCAAGCCCGGTGCGGTACTCGTCGACGGAACCCTCGGCATGGGCGGCCACGCGGAGGCGTTTCTCGAGCGGTTTCCCGAGCTGACCCTCGTGGGCATCGACCGCGACCAGAACGCTCTGGCGATCGCGGGGGAGCGCCTCGCGCGCTTCAGCGATCGCACGCACTTCGCCCACGCGACCAACGACCGCATTCTCGACGTGCTCGAGGGCTTCGGTATCGCCGAGGTCAGTGGCATCCTGTTCGACCTCGGGGTCTCGTCCCTGCAGCTCGACGAGGTGGAGCGCGGGTTCTCCTACTCGAAGGATGCCCCGCTCGACATGCGCATGGACCAATCGAGCGCGCTCACCGCAGAGCGCATCCTCGCCGAGTACAGCGAGTTCGAGCTTCGCCGCATCTTCTACGACTACGGCGAGGAGAAGCTCGCTCCGCGGTACGCGTCGAAGATCGTCCAGCGGAGAGAGATCGAGCCGATCACCCGGTCGTCTCAACTCAACGAAGTGATCGTCGCGGCGACACCCGCGGCTGTGCAGCGCACGGGACATCCAGCCAAGCGCGTCTTTCAGGCCCTGCGCATCGAGGTCAACCAGGAGCTCGCCGTCATCGAACGTGCGGTTCCGGCAGCCCTCGACGCGCTCGAAGTCGGCGGACGCATCGTCGTGCTGTCGTTTCAGTCGCTTGAAGACCGGCTCGTCAAGCGCGTCTTCGCTGCGCGGTCGGCATCGACGGCGCCTCCCGGGCTGCCTGTCGAACTGCCGCAGCACAAGCCAGAGTTCAAGCTCCTCGTGCGCGGTGCCGAACAGGCGAGCGACGAAGAGCGATCCATCAACCCCCGCGCGACCTCGGTGAGGCTTCGCGCAGCTGAGCGCCTGAGGAGGGTCGCATGAGCAACCTCGCATACGCCCTTCCGCAGCGTTCGCCGCGCCACGAAGAGGAGCGCACTCGACACGTCGAGATTGTTCCGACCCGTGCACAGCGCCGCTCGCGCCCCAAGATCTTCTACGCGCTCGTCACGGTGAGCGCGCTCTTCGCCCTGTTCATGGCGCAACTGCTGCTCAGCATCGTGCTCGCCGACGGCGCGTACCAGATCTCGAGCCTGCGAGTGGAGCAGCGCGACCTGTCCCGCCAGGAGGCGTCACTCGGCGAGAAACTCGACCTCCTGCGTTCGCCGCAGAACCTGGCGACCCGCGCGGAGAACCTCGGCATGGTGACCAACGGTGCGACGCCGATGTTCCTGCGCCTCTCCGACGGCAAGGTGCTCGGCTCCGCTGCCGCGGCCGGCGCGGGCGTGCAACTCATCGGAGCGGACGGCACTCGGGTGCCCAACGCACTGCTGACCGGACTCGAGGCATTCGATCCCGAAGCTGGGAACACGACCGACAGTGGCGAGCCGTCGAAGACGGAGACGGCCTCGTCGGTAACGTCATCCCCTGGAACGCTCCCCTCACCGGTCACCCGGTAGAGCACGAAGGATAGAACGTGGATAACTCGCGCAGGACGAGACGTCGGCTCGCAGCGACGATTCTCGGCATCCTGTGTATCGTCGGGCTGTTCATGGGCAAGCTCGTCGACATCCAGGTCGTCAACGCGGCCGAGCTCAACGAGCAGTCGCTCGGCAAGCGCTCGATCACCGTCACCGACTACGCGGCGCGCGGCAACATCGTCGACACCAACGGTGTGATCCTGGCCGGCAGTGTCGACCGCTACGACATCACGGTGTCGCCACGTATGGTCAAGCCGACCTTCGAGCGCGTTCTCGAAGACGGCAAGACGAAGGTCGACGTGACCTTCGACCAGGCCATCGGGGAGCTCGCGGAGGCGACCGGGGAGACCCCGGCAGACCTCACGAAAGCCGTGCTCCAAGACCCGACATCCAACTTCGCGTTTCTCTCGAAGTCCCGCGAGCTCGACGTACTGCTCGCCGTCAAGGCACTCAAGATCCCGTGGGTGTACGACCAGCTGCGGCCGAGCCGCACCTACCCGAACGGTGCGGTAGCGGGCAATGTCGTCGGCTTTCTGGGAACGGATGGCCCGCAGACCGGCCTCGAGCTCAAGCGCGACTCCTGCCTGACCAACACGAACGGTACGTCGGTGTACGAGCGCGGCTCCGACGGCGTGCGGATTCCGGGCAGCACCGTCACGACCAAAGAGGCGACGCCCGGCGGCACCCTCAAGCTCACGCTCGACAGCGACTTCCAGTACTACTCGCAGGAGGTCATGGCCAAGCGCGCGAAGGAGCTCGGTGCGAAGTGGGCGACCTCGATCGTCGTGCGGGTCTCTGACGCGCACATCATGTCGGTGACCGACTACCCGACCGTCGACCCCAACAACGTCAACGACGCCGATCGCAGCGCGCTCGGTTCCCTCGCGTTCTCCACCCCCTACGAGCCGGGTTCGACGATGAAGCCACTCACCGTCGCCTCGCTTCTCGACGCCGGAAAGATCTCGCAGACCGAGAAGGTCACGGTTCCCAGCATCTTCGCGGTTCCCGGTGGCAGCAACATCAAGGACTCGTTCTACCACGGCGAGATGCACTGGACGGCGGCCGGAATCATCACCCAGTCGTCGAACATCGGCATGTCGGTGCTCTCCGAAAAGCTCGACTCGGAGTCGCGCAAGAAGTACCTGCAGAAGTTCGGACTCGGCACCGCGACC
>Ga0247817_10000848_pt1 | contig 16326 bp, 16 predicted proteins | sample UWRJL212509R1_FD_178010 | JGI IMG/M metagenome (GOLD analysis project Ga0247817, IMG submission 178010) | Plant litter microbial communities from Arlington Agricultural Research Station in Wisconsin, United States - UWRJ-L212-509R-1 | ecosystem: Environmental > Terrestrial > Plant litter >... | reverse complement strand
ACCTAATGAATCTAAATTAATGATTGTGCGCGACTATACCATTTGGGAAGAAAACGATAAAGTTATACTCGTTGGAAGAAAAGGTGTATTGGGTAAAGCAAGTGCAATTGTGCGTTATAAATTGTAAATAGTATTTTCAAATTTTATAAATAATATATATGAACCAGGATATCATTGTAGACACCTTAACTCATGGTGAAAAAGATTTTTTTCAATCAAATAATTATTTTATCGATGAAAAATTGAATCTTTTTAAATTTGAGAATGCCTATAAAATCTATAATGATTCAGGTGAAAATATTGGAGCGATCACACAGCGTTTGTCTGTCGGAGAAAAGATATTACGATTGGTTGTAAATAAAAAAATCCTTCCTTTTCAATTGGATATTCACAATCATGAAGGTGAAATACAAACAACAATTCAACGAGGCTGGACTTTTTGGCTGTCATCCATTGAAGTATTTAATGGAAAAGGATCGTTGATTGGTACTATAAAACAAAAGTTTCGTTTTTTTAAACCTGAATTTCAAATTCTAGGGGCTAATGGAGAATTGATTGGAAGTATAACAGGTGATTGGAAAGCATGGAACTTTGAAATCAAAGATGCTTCTAATAAGGCTATTGGTTCGATCAATAAAAAATGGAATGGCCTCGGAAAGGAAATATTTACATCAGCAGATAAATATAATGTAACAATAGATCCGACTTTTTTTGCTACTATTGAACAAAAACAAGCCGTAATATCATGTGCAATTACTATTGATATGGTCTTGAAAGAAAGTAAGTAATTAAGTTCAACCAAATATTTTAATTTTATGAAAAAGTCAATCATCTGTGCAGCATTTTTAGTTTACGTTTTAACTTCTTGTAATTCTTCTAAAACGCAAACTGTTATTAGTGATAAAAAAGTAAACGATGCTGCAATACCTGTAACAGCAGGTTCAAATACAGAAGAAGGTGATCTTGAAGGTACCTGGGAATTGGTGTCTTTTGTTACCGGAAATGCATCAACATTTAAAGATCAGTATCCGGATAAAAAACCAACGATTGCTTTTGAAGCTCGTGCAAAGCAAATATCAGGTACAACGAGTTGTAACTCTTATACAGGATCGTATGTAATTGATGGGAAAACCATTTCTTTTGGAAGCGGAATGGCTATGACTAAAATGGCGTGCCCTGGTAATGGCGAAGCATTATTTGTAGAACGCTTAAATAAAACAAATAAATTCTTTATTAAAGACCAGTCAACACTTATGTTGTTGGATGGTGATGTTGCTTTATTAGAATTCAAAAAAATACTTGGTCCGAAAAGTTATTAATGTTTGACTCAAGGTATTATATTAGAGCACCTAAATTTATTTAGGTGCTTTTTTATTACATAATTTAATTTTAACAATATCATAAATGAGAAAAAAGATCATATTCATTCTGTTTTTAATTGCGATTCATCCATTGACTTCCATTGGACAAACGGCCTTAGTACAAGTAAAAACGGATGCTGGTTTCTGGGGATACGCAAATTTGAATGGCGATTTGGTAATTCCTGCACAATATAAAAACTGCGATCCTTTTTCTTCAAATGGTTTAGCAGTAGTTGAAAAAGACGGACTGTACACAATCATCAATACCAAAGGAGAAGCTATACCAACCGAAGTACAAGGCTTTAATATTATACAAGGAGCATTTGGCATTGGAGCGAAGGGATATGCCAATGATTTATTAGCAATAAAATCCGGTAAAAAATGGGGATATTTAAATACTTCAGGCAAAATAGCAATACCACTTAAGTATGATTTTGCAACAGAGTTTGATGGTGGTTATGCTGCCGCAACTATTGGAGGTAGATATGTTATTCTGGATACAAAGGGCGCTGAAACAGCCATTATCAGCGCAGATAATATTACTGAAATAAAACATTTTTCTGAAGGTTTAGCACCTATAAGAGCTGCAAACGGTTTGTATGGATTTGTGAATACAAAAGGCGAAACAGTAATTAAACCTCAATTTAAAAGTGTAGGTTATTTTTCAGGAGGATTTGCCTGGGCTAAAAATGCTGATGGAAAGGCTGGTTTTGTAGATCCTAAAGGAGAATGGGCTATTAAACCCATTTACTTATCTGTAACGGACTTCGACAATGTATCTAAATTTGCAAAAGTAAAAGATGAAGCTGGCTGGGCCTATATTGACGTTAGCGGTAAAAAACTTTTTGTTTCCAGTACTGAATCATGGGGAGATTTTAATGAAGGTCTTGCTATAGGTGATCAATTGGGTAAAAAAGGTTTTTATAATACCAAAGGTGAATGGGTAATAAAGCCAATCTTTGAAGGTGTTCGTAAATTTTCGAATGGATATGCAGCAGCAAAAATGGATGGGAGATGGGGAATTATAGATACAACTGGTAAATGGGTTATGAAACCTAAATATAGTGGTATATATGATGTAGTTCTAATAAAGTAAAAGCATAGCATTTATACAAAAGCCTTTGATGTAACGTCGAAGGCTTTTATTGTTACATAGTAAAAAATATATTCCAATGAGAATACCAAAAGATTTTAATGTTTTTATACACGCGGATGAAAGTGTAAATATTATATTGAATAACTACGACGGAAATTTTTTATCCTTTCAAATTCTGGTGTTGGGTATTCCTTTAGCTATTGCATCAACAATATTAGGCATTCATTTAAACGAATTCTTTTTTGTAACATTCGCATTGCTAGTGATGGTGGTATATTGGTGTTTTTACAATTATTACGACCGAACAAAGTTTATCTTTAAAGGTGATTGCTTTGTTGTTTTAGAAGGGATGCACGAAAGAGAAAAATTAAGAATATATGCGGATCAGTTTGTTCGGACTGAAAAAAGAAAAAAGTCGGGGAAGCAATTAACTAGTGGAAGACTTGCAAATACAACAACAACTAAACCCGTATATCAATTAGTTGTCTTTGTTGAAAATTATGAAATACTTGTAACGGAACATGTCGGTCCAAACGGACAAGTATATTTAGAAGAAGCAATTAATACGTGGATTAAAAAGTGCAGAGGTGAATCTTGATTTTAAATCACTAATAAAAAAACATGGTTTGTATGCCAAGATACAAACTATGTAAAATATGGTCTATTGAGTATTCAAACCAAGTATATCTTTTTAGACCGACTTATAAACGAATCTATTTCTAAGGAAAAAGCTGCATTTACTTTCTTTTAATTCCAATTACATTTGGAATTTCCCAATAGACACCGTTGTTATTATTTTCATTAAAACCTGTTTCATAACTGCCCATTTTCTGAATGCTTGCATTGGAATGGTTTACATAGAACGATGCTTCGGGCCCGCCTTCTAAATACATCAGCCGTTTGATTTTTAATTCAGATTGTAATAGCATGTTTGTGAAATCTAAAACCTTATAAGGTGAACGACAAAAAATAAATAAAATATTTCCTGATGTATCTTCTCCCAACAATACCATGCTCCATTTCTTTTCAGAAGCTTGCCACGTTGCTTTGCCTTCGCAGTTGACCATACGTATTCCTTGACTGAAAGATGTATAGTTATTCTTTGCAGTTGCCCAATCCTGGCATGTAATATCTATTAGTGCAGCTGATTTTTTACTTGTATCTTTTGAATTGAAGGCAAACACATTTTTATAGCTCGGGTTAAGTGTAGCATTGTTTGTATATGTACCATTCTTCATATAACCGGTACAAGTTTGGAAATTTCCTTCTAATTTAAACATGCCCGCATTTATGGCAGCAATAAGATTGTTGTCTTTACAGATCTGATCAATTTTTTTGTTACCCGATTTTTTCTGCTCCATACATTCCAGTTCGAAACTGAAGTAAGCAGGATTGATGCGGAGCACGTCAATCTTTGAGTCTGCATGGGTCGATTTTGCAGATGCATCAACAATGGCATAGTCCAGACCAATTTCTAAATTTTTCCAAACAATTGATTCCTGTTTTGAAGAAGTAGCAGAAATGCAAATGAGAGATATAAGAAGGAAGATGATCTGTTTCATAAAGTTTGTTTTGTACATAATGCAAACGTATTTAAAAGATACGGAAAGCACGCCTATAATCTGTATCTTTTTGTCATAACGTTCATTATAGTACAACAACAACAACAACTTATTGATTTATGCAAAAGACCTTACTGATCGTTAAACGAAATATTTTATCTAGTATACTGCTGCTTATCGTCTGCGCAACCATTTGTTCCTGTAAAGACCATTCAGAATATGAAATGGATTTAAAGTTTCAACGACAAATAACGGCTCAATATTTATATGAAAATGATCGCATTGTATTGCGTATTGAAAAGGAGATAAAGGATAACGGAAGCCGTCTAGTGGAAGTAGCAATTCTTGATCATGCACGTACAATCATTCAGACACGAAATGCATCCATAGATTCGATGGTGAGCTTACTTGTTTTAGCAGAAAAGATGAAACACGTAATGAGCTCATCAAAGATTAATGATCCCGATAACTTACTTGGATTTGTAGATTACTATCAGAAAGAGTTAACAAATACGAATGATTCATTGATATTTCAAAAAATGATAAATGCATATTTAGCTATTGAGAAAAATATATTGAATGAGAATTTGATTAAAGTGTCCGGTTCTTGTAATTGGGGCATGGGATACATTGCGCATGTTTCGAAAACTGCAGATACAATCACAAAGAATGATACGTATGAGTTGGCAGTCATCCCTGATACGTACAACCATCATTTTTCATATGTGAATGATGATTGTAAAATAACACTTTATAGAAATGGCAAACCTGCAGAAGTAAAACATTCCATTTTAAAGAAAGGATCTGTGTATTTAATTTCGTTGAATCCGACTCAATCCGGAAATTATGAATTAAAGGGTTCATTTACCCAAAGTGCACGTATAGGTACGTATGTTATGAATTTGAAATTTGGAGATACGTTTGTTGTAAAGGAATAAATACCGGCAATTAAGCGTATGTATCGAAATTTATTTCCGTCAAAATAGATTGCTTATAAAATACGTTTAATTCAATCAAATTGAATATATTCATTAAAAAAAAGAATATGATTTTTAATACAAGGCAATGGGTGAAACCAGAAGATCTAAATCCAAACGGAAGTTTGTTTGGGGGGAAATTGTTAGCCTGGATTGATGAGGAGTTAGCGTTGTTTGCAATTGTTGAACTGAATAATCCTCGAATTGTTACAAAGTTCTTATCTGAAATTGATTTCAAAAGTTCGGCCAAACAAGGTGATATTATTGAAATCGGAATTGATATTGTAAAGTTTGGCAGAACATCCATAACATTAACATGCGAAGCAAGAAATATTATGACAAAAGAAATTATCCTTTCGATCGATAAAATAACCATGGTAAGTCTGGATGAAAACGGCGTGCCGACTCCGCATGGCAAAACTGCACACCAACCGTCTTCTGAAAAGTGACCTTGGAGCGCATTCGTCATGCCACTTTTTCGTGGTCAGACGAATTGTATACGGTTTTAACTATATAACATTGAATTAAAAACATACAGCTATGTCTATAACGTTTCCTGAAAAATCAATTTTTATCTGTGATGGCAGTAAATGTGGCCGTCATAAAGAAGTACGGAGGTATTTTAAAGAAACAATCAAAGAACATCATTTAAAAGATCGTATTGAAATTTTTAAAATGGAATGTTCAGATCGTTGCAAACATGCGCCGGTTATGTATATACAGCCGAATAATACATGGTATTCAGATGTGACGCTCGAGCAAGCTGAAAAAATAATGAAAGAAATAATAACATAAAAAAACCTCTTTAGATTTCTAAAGAGGTTTTTATTAATATATGGTATCGTGATTATTCAATTATTTTTTTACCACTGATTTTGCCGATTTCTTTATCGATCAGGAATTTTCCAGAGTCACTGTTTACATCAATCAATTCGAATAATTCCAAGGCTCTTCTTGCGTTCGCTTCTTCTTCACGCTGTTCTTTTACAAACCACATGATGAATTCTTCTGTAGCATAATCGTTCGCCTCGCGGCATTTTGCAACGATCTTATTGATTGAGTTTGTTACTGCAATTTCGCCTTGCAATGCTGCTTCAAACACATCTTTAATGGTGTTGTATTCCTGAGCAACTTCACCAACAAAGGGAGTGATAGCTGTACCGCCAACATCATTAATGTATTTGAATATTTTCAGGAAGTGTGAACGTTCTTCTTCAGCCTGGTCATATAAGTAATCTGCAGATTGTAAAAATCCATTTCTTTCCAACCAGGAAGCCATTGCTAAATATTTTTGAGATGCTTCAGCTTCCATTTTGCATTGAGCATTCAAAATAATTTCTATTTCTTCTTTTAACGAAGTGCGAAGTCTTACTAGATCTTTCATTATATTTTCGATTTAAATTCCATAATTGATATACAAGTATACTAACAATATTGATTTTAAGTTCAATATTGGTAATAAGCAGATAGAATTTGTAATAAATCTAAATTAGAAACTTACGCAAAGGTTACTTCACCAAGTGTTTCGTGAAGCACAGAATTCAGGTCTAATGCGAATTTTGTACCGTCTAACAACTCACGTAATTGAATGATTTCGCAAAGGGTTAATTGCTGGGAGATCCCGCCTTTAGGTGACTCGATCCATTCAAAATCATAATCGTCTGAAAGGTTAAAAATCATTTCGTGGATATTGATCGTTTTTACTGTACGACGAAAAATGAAAAAGTCTTTGATCTTGAACGCTGCGATGATATCACCAAAATGTACACAAATACGGTCTGTAACATCACATTGAAAGGCTGCACCTTTGTTTGTTCTGTATAATTCTGTCATTTGTGTATCAAAAAGGCCGTTCATATGCTTATTTGTTAAACTTTCTACTACAAAAATACGCATAGATCAGGTTAATTCAAAGAGTTATTTAGAGCTAGTCTAAATAAATTACTAGTGGTTTTTGATTGAAATAAGAGTTTTGTATTGGTAGTGCATATTATTATGGAATTCAATGTGTCTCATTCTTTTATAAGTGATATTTAAAAGTCACTTGATCAGACTTTATTTTTTGTCCGGCAGTTAATTAAGTAAAAACAAAAGACAGGTGATAACCTGTCTTTTGTTTAAATGGACACACTCAAAAATACCTTAGTCCAAAGTCAATTGATAGGAGTGCGTAGTAGCTCACAAATTAATGTCTTTCGATCAACGGGGCTGTAACAGTAACTCCACCGTACGTGTATTGCGCAACAACCTGAAAATCGTGCAATCCTCTTGTACTTTGATAAATATGATTTATGCAATCAAAATATCCACCTGATTTATAGGTAAAACTGCTTGTTTGTTGGAAATCATTGAAAAGATAAGGGCCACTTTCATCATAGTTATTACAATTGGTTTTGTAATAATAATAATGCTTATGATTAAAGGTTAAATTATTACCGCTGCCTGTTGCGATATATACTGTTGTATATAAATGGAAATATACACCAAATTTTTTATAAGCATTTTCTCCGACTAGAGTTGCTCCAACAGCATATCCTGGAGCAGATTGTAATGTAATAGCTTCTGCACCGCCACCACAAAGTATTGCCACACGTTCATTCCCTGCAGGGCTTTTTGTGATACCTTTTTCTAACAGGTCAAGCACCTCGTCATCTGTGTTGAATTCATATATCTTAGGGTTTTTTACATCATTAATCAGATCTTGGTATAAGTCTTCATCACATTCGTTTATGACTGTAACCATGCTTTTAGCAGGATTAATTTTTATAATCCACTGTCCAATTTCAATTATGCCGTCAGGGTTAACAAGAGCAGCAAGACTAGCATCATTAATTGCCATCGTATCCTTACTTAATCTGCTTGTAGGAGTTGCAGATTTATTATATACATCAAGCATAGATGTAAATCCGGGATAATGTGTTGTATTGCTTAGACGCAACGCTGAAAGAACAGTATCTTTTCGGCTTATGGTGTCTACAACCTGAATAATTGTTGATTCAAATATTTCTCTGTTTTTAAAGGCTAATCGATTATTTTTTACCTCAATATCAGCTGATTGAGTTTGAATTGGCTGGTTACTCTCATTAACGTTTTTTTTACAGCTTAAAAATCCTGTACTAAGTACAAGAGAGATAATTAAAAATAATTTGTTTTTCTTGATCATTTTTTTTGAATGTTTAAATATATTTATTTTGGTAAATTTATATATAAATATATTTAAATATTCAATTATGTGTATAATTTTTATGTATGTTTATCAGACAAATTATACACAACAAAGGCCGGTCTTTCAACCAGCCTTTATCTTATACTTTAAACTAAAGCGTATTACGTAAAACTTAATTTTTCTCCGACAACTCCAACCAACGAAGTGTTTTATTTTCAAGTTGTTTATCCAGTTCCTCTAACTCTTTTGACCATTGTGCAATTTTTGCACCCGAATCGGGTTTGGAAAGTTTATCGATCAATTCGCTTTTTTTAGCTTCTGTTGTTTCGATCTCTTTTTCCAGATCATCAAATTCCTTCTGCTCTTTGAACGAACGTTTGGTTGTATTTTTTGATTCTTTCTGTGCTGCTGCTTTTGCTGCTTCTTTTACTTCCGGCTTGCGAGACGTTTCAATTGCTTCTTCCACTTCGTAACGATAGTCGGTATAGTTACCAGGATATTCGCGCATCACACCTTCGCCTTCAAATACCAGCAAATGATCAACCAGTTTATCCATGAAGTATCTATCGTGGGAAACAATGATCAAACAGCCTTTATAGTTCTCAAGATAATCTTCCAGTACACTTAAGGTAGACAAGTCCATATCGTTGGTAGGCTCATCCAAGATCAGGAAGTTCGGCTGACGAACCAATATGGTAAGTAAGTGCAAACGTTTTTTCTCGCCGCCGCTTAGTTTTTCAATGAACTCATATTGGCGCGATGGTTCAAACAAGAAACGTTTTAACAGCATGGATGCTGTTAGGTCTTCGCCGTTACCGGTCTGGAACTGTTCAGCAATTTCTGTTACCAGTTCAATTACTTTTTGTCTTGGCTTGAAGGTTAACCCTTTTTGAGTGTAGTAACCCAGGTGAATGGTTTCACCAGTTACGATCTCTCCGGAGTCGGGTTGTATAGCGCGGTTGATCAGTTGCAGCAGGGTAGTTTTACCACTTCCGTTCTTACCGATAATACCAAGCTTTTCGTTTTTTCTGAAGATATAATTAAAATCGGTCAGGATCTTTTTCTCTCCGTACGATTTGTTTACATGATGCAATTCTAAAATTTTATTTCCCATACGGCGGCTGCTGAAATCCAATTGCACGTCGCCTTGTCCGGCTTCTTTCAATTGATCTCTGCTGCCTTCCATCGAGTGGAATGCTTCAATTCTGTATTTTGCTTTTGTACCACGTGCCTTTGGCTGGCGACGCATCCATTCAGCTTCTTTACGTAACGTATTCGTTACTTTATCCAGCGATGCTGTACGGATCAATTCTTCTTCCGCTTTACGCTCTAAGTATTCAGGATACTTCGTGCGATACATTTGAATTTTGCCGGCTTCTAATTCCAGGATACCATTGGCAACTTCATCCAGGAAGTATCTATCGTGGGTAATGAATAATAATGTCTGTTGAGATGCTTTTAATAATTCTTCCAGCCACTCGATCATGTCCAGATCCAGGTGGTTGGTAGGTTCATCCATCAACAACACATCCGGTTCCTGCAGTAACACACGGGCAAGTGCCACGCGGCGCTGCTGTCCGCCTGAAAGATTTTGTACTTCAAGATTTGCATCCTGCAAGCCAAGTTTGGAAAGGATACGTTTGGCTTTGTCCTCAAACTCCCATGCCTGCAACGCATCCATCATGGTAATGGCTTTTTCCATGTCGTCGCTGTCAAGCGTCTCCATGGATTTTTCATACAGCATGATCGCTTCGCAAATATCTTTACGGCTTTCAAGTGCAACTTCTATAATTTTTTTACCTGCCGGTAAAATAGGATCTTGTTCTAAATATCCAACTGTAGAGCTTTTGTGAATGGCAATCACACCTGCATCAGCGTGCTCAATGCCCATAACGATTTTAAGCAGGGTAGATTTACCTGCACCGTTTCTACCTACGATGGCAACTTTTTCACCTTTACTTAAGCCCAGCGTAATGCCGTCGATCAGTTTTTTATCACTAAAAGCTTTAGAAAGATTGTCAATGGAAAGGATGTTCATGTATGCTAATTATGAATTATAAATTATGAGTTATGAATTGTAAGCCAGTGGCAGTGTTATTTTTCGCGGTGGTTATGTCTTTTCGTTCAACCACTTGTTTGTATTATGTATGAATGAATTATGAATTGTCTGCTCTGAAATGAGTTTGGGCTTTGCTAAGATTAGTACCAGGAATGAATTATGAATTGCTATCATGAATGAAGAACGGATTTTTTCCATTCATAATTCATAACTTATAATTCATAATTATTTAAAGAGTTTCTTCTTCCTGATCTCCAGCTCAAAATCCGCAACCACATTCATATAATGGATGTATGCATCGTGTGGACTATTAAACGGACTGAAGTATTGATGCACTTCTCCGTCGCTGTAACCTTTGGTACTCATATAATAGAAGTGATCCGATGTCAGAAGTTTTTCCCATTTTTCGGTATGTCTTCTGATCTGCATTTTCCGGATCAGTGGTTCCAGGCTGTAGATCTTTTCCAAGGCTTCCTGCTGCATGCTGTTCTGGCACCAGGCTGAAAGGTTTTTTTCAAGATCGGCCCACGAAATTGTTGCATGCGCATCATACACATCATGAATTTCCATGGTATCTATAACCTCAGAAGGATTCATACATTCGATGCCATAAGTCTCAATAAGCACTCCCGGTAATTTGCGCAGGAATGTAAAGATACCGCTATTCTTCTTCTGATGCTCGCCAAATGTCTCATAGTCGACATAAATTGTCGCATTTTCATGCTTTTTTATGCTGCGTTTGATCCAGGATGCGTATTTTTCGACCGTTAGCGGGTATCCTTTCCAGTTTTTATCTGAAAAGCGAAATGCAAGATCATCGGATAATTTGCAGTTTCTAAGTATAACAGGGAAGGAGGTATGTGCCGGACTATAGACTTTATTGGTGCTCATCGTACCAAGCAATTCAGGAATACCTTCGGTGATCATTCCTTTTAAGCCTAAACCTTTTATCGTTGCAGCAATGTCATTGTTGTGGATCAATTCCGTATTTCTGAATACTTCTGTCTGGTAACCAAACGTAGAACGGATCAACTTGCGATGCGCATCAACCTGTAATAAAAATTCTTCTTTGGAATAAATACTGCTTAAGCTATGGTAATATGTTTCGGCAAGAAATTCAACGCAATCGGTTTTTGCTAGCTCAATGAATGAATCGATCACATCCGGCCGGTAGAGCTTAAACTGTTCGATGGTTGTACCACTGATAGAGAAGGCAACACGAAAGAGGCCCTTATATTTTTTTATTTGCTGAAGTAAAATTTTATTTGTTGGAAGATAGCAGGTATCGGAAATACGATCGATAACAAGTTTGTTGTGACCTTCGTCTTCGAAAGGAAGTTTTTTTCCAATATCAAAAAAAGTAAAAGGTTTTATACGATAAGGTTGGTGAACCTGAAAACAAAGCGTAACAGAACGCATACAGACTTAAGCTAATAGTTGATTGTAAACGTCTTTGATTTCAAGTGCTGCATTTTCCCAGGTACAATGTTCTAAATCAAAATGCGCATTTGCAGAAATTGTTTTAGCAAATGCAGGATCTTCCAAAAGCATTAAGATATAATGCGCCATTTTGTCGACATCCCAAAAGTCAACTTTTAATGCTCCGATCAATACTTCGGATACACCCGATTGTTTTGAAACTACACATGGTACACCAAACTGTGCTGCTTCTAAGGCTGATAATCCGAAGGGTTCAGAGACAGATGGCATGCAATATACATCTGCCATGGCAAGCAGATCATGAATTTTTTCTTTACTTAAGAAACCTGTAAAATGTATGTTTAATCCCAGGTGCTTGTGAGCACCCGTTTCGATCAATTCTTTTAATTTATCTCCCGTGCCTGCAACAACGAAGCGGGCCATCGGATATTTTTCCAATACCTTTGAAGCAACTTCAATAAAATATTCAGGACCTTTTTGTTGTGTTACCCGCCCGATAAATAAAACTATTTTTTCGGGGAATGGCTTTTCTATTTTGAATGGTTTGATCTTCTCAACACCATTATGAACCGCATGAATTTTTCTTGGATTGATGCCGTACTGTTTTTCTGCGATGTTTCCTGTATAATCACTCACAGGTAAAATAGCATCTGCCATTTCCATCGCATGTTTCTCAACCTGATAGACCCAGTTGTTTGAATTGCCCGGGTTTCTGTCGTATTCAAGTGAATGGACATGGAGTACCAATGGTTTGCCGGTACGTTGTTTTATTTCAACACCCGCCAGCATCGTCATCCAATCGTGGCAATGAATGATATCAAATTTCCAGTCCATGCACATATCTGCACTTATGGCAGCATATTCAATTACTTTCTGGATGGTATCTTCTCCATACAGTGCATCAATTTCAAAAGGCTTATAGAATTCTGTTTTTACCACCTTACGTGTTTTGGACCGGCGTACTTTTTTAGCAGTTTCGGTCTTTGTAAGTGAACTCGGGTAGGGTAAAATATTGGTAGGCAGGGTATAAACATTCTCTAATTCAGAATAAAAATCGGTTTGGAAGTCTTCACGAATGCGGACGCGTTCTTGTTGATTTAATCCAATAATGTCGATCTGATTGAGGATAAGGGAATGGTCGCTTTTAGGTAAGATTAAGGTCAGATTTACTTGCTTGGCCAGCGCTTTACTAAGTCCGAGGCATGCTACACCTAATCCTCCGTTAATAATCGGGGGAAACTCCCAGCCCAACATCAAAACCTTTGTTTTTTTCATAGCAGCGATAGAACTTCGCACAGGTGATAAAATTCTTATACTTAAAAATAGAGTAAGAAGAGGTAAAAACCTATCAAAATAGATGAAACTTCAAAAAAGACTCTAAAACCTTCAAGTTCTTGAAACTTTCGTCTGCGATTGTAAGAAAAATACAATTATTAGGTTCGCAATAGCCTTTTTTTTATCCTATTTTAGTGGGTAGAAAGAAGAAGATAAATACAAAAAGGAATTGTATGGAAAGTTACATGAATATCAATCACGACAAGCAGACTTCACAACAGAATGCTGGTGTCGTGGAAAGATGGGAGAAAATTGAAAATCGTTTTTATTTCTATGGGCAGCAAGTAATTCTGGAAGTCAAGGTTGTTTCGGATGCCGTTTTACGTTTTCGTTTTTCTGCGTTAGGTACCTTTCATAGAGATTTTTCATATTCGCATGCACACGAATATCAAGAGCATATTGAACAACTGGAAATTTCTGAAGATGAGGAATATTTTACAATAAAAACATCTAAAATAGATTGTGAGATCCAGAAGGAGCGCATGCTTATAAAACTTCTGGATAAAAAAGGGTTAATTCTTTCAGAAGATGAAAAGGGATTTCATTTTGAAGAACACAAAAAACACGGTGGGGAAATTGTTTTCAATACCCGCAAAGGACAGGCGGGAGAGCGGTTCTATGGCTTAGGAGATAAATCGGCTGATTTTGATATACGAGAAAAACGATTTGAGAATTGGGGGAAAGATACCTATGCATATGGAAAGGAAACAGATCCTTTATATAAGAACATTCCCTTTTTTATAGGCTTGCATCACAAAGTGGCTTATGGTATTTTCTTCGACAATTCATTCCGCACGTATTTTGATTTTGGTTTCGAACGCAAAAATGCAACATCATTCTGGGCGCAAGGCGGTGAAATGAATTATTATTTCATCTACGGCCCTGAGTTGCTGAACGTAGTTGAAACGTATACAAACATGACGGGTAAGCCGGAATTGCCGCCATTGTGGGCACTGGGCTTCCATCAATGTAAATGGAGTTATTATCCGGAAAAACAAGTACGTGAAATTACTACTGAATTTCGTACACGTAAAATTCCATGCGATGCATTTTATTTAGACATCGATTATATGGACGGGTTCAGATGCTTTACCTGGCATCCCGAACATTTTTCGAATCCTAAAAAGATGATCCAGGATCTGGAGCAGCAAGGGTTTAAAACCGTTGTAATCATTGATCCTGGGATTAAGATCGATCCGAATTATTGGGTATACAAAGAAGGTTTAGAGAAAGGGTATTTCTGTAAACGTATGGATGGCCCGTTAATGAAGGGGGCTGTGTGGCCGGGCGAATGTAATTTTCCTGACTTTACACGTCCGGAAGTGCGTGAATGGTGGGCAGGTTTGTTTGAAGGCTTGATGGAGACGGGCGTGCGCGGCGTATGGAACGATATGAACGAACCGGCAGTATTTGAGATCGAAACTTTCCCGAATGATGTGCGTCACGATTACGACGGTGATCCGTGCAGTCATAGAAAAGCACATAATGTATACGGAATGCAGATGGCGCGTGCAACCTATGAAGGCGTTAAGAAATTTGGCGACAATAAACGTCCATTTGTTATTACACGTTCGGGCTACTCAGGCTTACAGCAATACTCGTCTGCATGGACGGGTGACAACGTTGCTTCATGGGAACATTTGTCTATTGCAAACAATCAATGCCAGCGCTTGAGTGTATCCGGCGTTTCGTATTGCGGTTCAGATATCGGCGGTTTCATCGGTTCTCCATCGGGAGAATTGTTTGTGCGCTGGATCCAGCTGGGAATTTTCCATATGTTCTGCAGAGTCCATTCTTCCGGTGATCACGGAGATCAGGAGCCATGGTCGTTTGGTTTGGAAGTGGAATTGTTAACGAAGAAATTTATTGAGCTGCGTTATCAATTGCTGCCCTATATTTATACTACATTCTTCCAGCATGTTAAAACCGGTGTGCCAACGTTACGTCCATTACCGTTTGTAGCGCAGGAAGATTCTGAAACTTACAACAGACAAGATGAATTCTGCATGGGTGACAATTTGTTGGTGTGTCCGATCTTAGCAGAAAAAGTAGATGGCCGTTGGTTGTATTTACCGGAAGGCAAGTGGTACTACTATTGGGATGATCAGGAGTTTGAAGGCAACCAGGAAGTATGGGCCGAAGCAGCATTGGATCGTATTCCCTTGTTTGTAAAAGCAGGAGCTGTGATACCAATGGCGCCGATCATGCAGTATGTAGGTGAATTCAATCCGGAAGAATTATTCTTACATGTATATGTAAACAGTGGAGAGTATACAAGTCATCTGTATGAAGACAAAGGTGATGGCTATGAATACAAAGAAGGCATGTCTGCATACAAAACATTTGTAACAAACGGTGAGAAGAAATCTTTCACGATCACGCAAACGATCGATGGTCCTTACGATCCGGTATATAATATCTACGAAATTATGATCCATGGTTTAAGCTTCGTACCAAAAAGCTGTGAGGTAGACGGAGAGAAGGTTCAGATTGATGTGATCAACCCGGATAAAAATCTGATCCGTATTGATGCGGGTAAGAAGTTTGGGAAGATTGTGATTCGTTAATTATGAATTATGATCCGCCGCGGCGGAATGCATTATAAAATCGTCGGTTCACTTGGTGGGCCGACGATTTTTGTCTTATTCGTTGAATACCGTCCACATTGTCAGTACTTTATATAGTTAAAAACTTTTCTATATTTGTTATGTGCATAATCATTTAAAAGATGAACTACATGATATCCTTTCAGGAAAGAGCCAAGTTGGGTTTGGAGCAATTATCCAAACAATCGCCTGTTACCTTAGCGATGGCACGCAAACAGGTTCAACAATTGAAAACACAAAGCATTTCAAAGAACAAGAAACAAAGAAATTAGAAAATTATATTCACGCCGTTGTTGGGGTCCGCCGCGGCGGACCGCCAGAGCTAATGTATATAGTATGTGGTGAAACAACGCGGATCACCAACAACCTGGAATGAATGAATATAAAATCGTCGGTTCACGTTGTGGGCCGACGATTTTATTAATTTATGTTTGCTGAACTAAACTAGATTAAAAATGAATTGTAAAAAATAAAACACGAAATATAAAATGTCAATATTTAAAAGAATATTTAATAGAAATAATTCAACAAAAAGTTTTACTTCAATACCTAAACGTTGGAGTATTTTAAAAGGAGAAAATGAAGGTAATCTGATGATAATTCGAAAAAACGTTGGATTAGATAAAATTGCAGGAAAAGAGAATTATTCAACGAATTGTGGAATCGCTTTTAAATTTTTATTTCCTGATGAAAATGGGCTTCCTGATATTGAAAACGAACCAGA
>Ga0247817_10000846_pt1 | contig 16347 bp, 16 predicted proteins | sample UWRJL212509R1_FD_178010 | JGI IMG/M metagenome (GOLD analysis project Ga0247817, IMG submission 178010) | Plant litter microbial communities from Arlington Agricultural Research Station in Wisconsin, United States - UWRJ-L212-509R-1 | ecosystem: Environmental > Terrestrial > Plant litter >... | reverse complement strand
TGCTCAATGGATGATGAAAGCCTCTACGGAAAAGAAATCTATCGCATCGGGTTTGGTGAAGCAGTTGAAAAAGATCTGTTAACCGATTACAAAGTATTAATTCTAACGCTGAACGATAAGGATATTCCACCTGCCGTACAGCAAATGATCAAAGGCGAGAAGAGCGAAATCACTACGGATGATGCATCGAAATTAATTGGTTGTATCAACGCACTTTCAAAACAGATATTAGGAGACGAAGGCATTATCAAGGCAAGCGATCCTGAACCGATGCGTAGAGCGGTTGCTTTTTGCAGTAGCATTGCAACGTCAGAAAAAATTACAAGCACATTTAAGAATATCTCGGATGTATATCCGGATGCTTTACCTGCTGAGAAAAAGGACTTAATGATTGCTGTTGATTCCAAACACATAGATGGAACAATGAGCGCTCCAACCCGGGATGAATTGTTGAGTTGGTTAAAAGCAGAACCAAAAGAGAATGAATGTCGTGTACTGACAAATGTACGTTGCTTGAGTGAAGGCGTAGATGTTCCATCGTTGGATGCAGTATTATTTCTTTCTGCACGAAACTCACAGGTAGATGTGGTGCAATCTGTAGGAAGAGTAATGCGCAAATCTGCCGGTAAAAAATACGGCTATATTATTATTCCGGTAGTTGTGCCTTCTGATATTGATGCGGCCACTGCTTTGGATGATAACGAACGGTATAAAGTTGTCTGGACGGTATTAAATGCATTGCGTGCGCACGATGATCGTTTTAATGCAACTGTAAATAAAATTGATCTGAATCGAAAAAAACCAGAACAGGTTGTTGTTGGTCGTCCTCAATATTCGTTCGATGAAGAAGGCTTTGCTACGGCCGCTGAAGACAGGCCACCGTATGGAAATAATAAATCGTTAAATAAACAACTAGCCGTACAATTCGAGCAATTACAGGATGTAGTATTTGCACGAATGGTCAAAAAAGTTGGCGAACGTGGGTATTGGGAACAATGGGCGAAGAGTGTAGGCGAAATTGCGGAAAAGCAGATAGCCCGTATCAAACGTTTGATTGTAGAAGACAAAAAACATCAGAAGGCGTTTGAAAATTTTCTGGCGGGTTTAAAAAAGAATATCAATCCGAGTATTACAGAACAGGAAGCAATTGAAATGCTTTCTCAGCATATTATTACAAGACCAATTTTTGATGCCTTATTTGAAGGATATTCTTTTATAAAAAATAATCCTATTTCGATATCCATGCAATCCATGTTGGATTTGTTGGAAGAACAAACTCTTGCAGCAGATGCTGAAGTGTTACAAAAATTTTATAATTCAGTAAAAACACGAATTTCTGGAATTGACAATGCAGAAGGAAAGCAGGCGATTATTATCAGGCTTTATGATAGTTTTTTCAAAACAGCTTTTCCAAAGATGGTTGAACAACTGGGCATTGTATATACGCCTGTTGAAGTAGTAGACTTTATTATTCATTCTGCAAATGATATATTGAAGAATGAATTTGATCGTAGTCTTAGCGATGAGGGTGTGCATATACTTGACCCTTTTACGGGAACAGGAACATTCATGACACGTTTGTTGCAAAGCGGATTAATTGATAAAAAAGATTTAGCACGTAAATACAAGCATGAACTTCATGCAAACGAAATAGTCTTATTAGCTTATTATATAGCAGCAGTAAATATTGAAAATACCTATCATGATGTCATTGGTGAAGTAGATTACACTCCCTTTGATGGTATTTGCTTGACAGATACGTTTCAGCTAGGTGAAATTGATGACAATAAAAAAATATTTGCTGAAATGTTTCCTCAAAATTCTGAACGAGTTAAAAAACAGAAAAAGGCTCCCTTAAAAATAATTATAGGGAATCCTCCATATTCTCGTGGCCAAGAAGATGGAAATGACAATGCTCAAAATCAAAGTTATCCAATACTTGAAAATCAAATTTCTAAAAATTATGCTACTGGCAATAATGCTACCTTAAGTAGAGATTTATACAATAGTTATATTAAGGCATTTCGTTGGAGCACTGATCGTCTTAAAAATGAAGAAAGTGGAATAATTGCATTTATAACAGGGAGTGGATGGCTTGAGAAAAACTCATATGCCGGTTTTAGGAAATCTTTAGAAAAAGAATTTTCTTCTATATATGTTTTCAATTTAAAAGGGGATATAAGAGGTAGAGGAAAAGAAGCAGCTAAGCGTGAAGGCCAAAATGTTTTCGATATAATGACAGGTGTTTCCATAACGTTTTTAGTAAAGAATCCTAAACATATAGGGAAAGCAAAGATTAGTTATTTGCCAATTGCCGATTATTTAAATAGAAAAGAGAAAATTTCTTTTATACAAAAAACAAAAACTATTTCGAAGATTGAATTTGCGTTAATTAATCCAAATAATGAAGGTGATTGGATTAATCAGCGTTCAACAATGTTTGATGTATTACTTCCATTGGCACCAGACAAAAAATTTGACGTTCAAAGTAAAACAATTTTTATTACTTATGCTGTAGGTATAGGAACAAATAGGGATCATTGGGTATATAATTATTCCCAGTTGAAATTACTTTCAAATATGAAAGAATTTATTCAGTTCTATAATAGTCAAAGGAAGGATTTTCATAATGTTAAAATTAACAATTTAAACCTAAGCCTTGAGAGCTTTATTAGTTCAGATGATACTAAAATCAAATGGACAAGATCATTAAGAAAAAATTTAGAAAAAAATTTAAAATTATCTGACAATACTCAATGTATTCAAAAATCAACTTATAGACCTTTTAACAAAGAATACCTTTATTTTGACAAAAATGTAATTGAAAGTCCTGGTTTAAGTAAGTCCTTTTTTCCAAATGATAGTCTTTATAATGCAATAATTTCAATACCAGGAACTGGTGGAGTTAAAGATTTTTATGTATTAGCTACTAATACAATGAGGGATTTAGATACTTACGGAGGATGCCAATGCTTTCCTCTCTATTACTACGAAGAACGAAAAAATCAAACCCCCGGAATCTTTGATGAGGCCGGAGAAAGTGAATACATACGTCGTGATGGCGTAAGTGACTTCATTTTTGAACAGGCAAAAAGACAGTATGGTGTTAAAGACATCAGCAAAGAAGATATTTTTTATTATGTGTATGGTTTTTTACATTCTCCTGAATACAGAGAATTATTTGCGAATGATCTAAAGAAAATGTTGCCTCGTTTACCATTAGTAGAAGACGTGCGTGATTTCTGGGCATTCAGCAAAGCTGGCAGAGCATTGGCAGAGTTGCATATTAATTATGAAACTGTTCATGCTTATAAAGATGTGCTCGTAACAGGAGATGAAAGCAATTTTTATATCGTAGATAAAATGCGTTTCCCCAAAAAGAATCAGAAAGACACGATTTACTATAATAGTAAAATCACTGTTTCAAATATTCCTGCTAAAGCATACGATTATGTAGTCAATGGCAAAAGTGCTATTGAATGGATCATGGAACGTTATGCAGTAACAACACACAAAGAGAGTGGTATAAAAAACGATCCGAATGACTGGGCTATTGACGTTGGTAATTCAAGATATATTTTAGATCTGTTATTAAGTATTATTAATGTTAGTGTACAGACGGTTGATATAGTGGAGAGTTTGCCGAAAGTAAAGTTTGATTAAGAATGTGGGAATTCATTAAAATTGATGGAACAATTACTATAACTATAGGTGGTATAGCAGTTGTATTATATTGGTTCGGAAATTTTTTATGGAAGAAAAACAATAGTTATTATATATTAATTAAAGAGTTTAGAAATAAACTACCTCGGCCTCAAAATAGTGCGAAACAATTTGAGAGCAAGTTGCCTTTTACTACTCTTAATGTTAATACACATAAAGCTAGTTTGACAGAAAGTGAAATAGATGTGTTTTACAATTCACTGAAATATTTTGATTACAGTTGGGTGTTATATAAAAGGCATTATCGTGCACATGCGAATAATTTGTTTCGGTTCGACCCTAAAGCAACTAATAAAAATTTTGATTTAATAATGGTTCAACAGATTTTGAATAACGAAACATTATATCGCTTAAGACCATTAGACGTTTTAGTTTATCATTTAAAATACAAACACAAAATTACTTCTAAGCCATATTTGTTTTTTTTAGTAAATAAAAAAAATAAACTGTAGGTTTTTATCTTTCCACAGTTAAGAAAAGGAATGAATCATATTTGCGCGAACAACAGACAATAATAATTTAAATTTTATATAACCATGGAGTCCAGAAACCATATCAAACGGGGCGACACTGAAAAGCCATATGAGTAAGGAATAAAAAATATATTATGAAAAAAATTAACATTTTACTTTTTGTTGTTATGGCAATCATAACATTCAGTGCTTGTAAGAAAGACGAAGAGGTTAAACCTGCTCCTACAAGTTTGCAAATTACCGTTAGAGATGAGATAGGTAATATAATTTCCGGATCCGTGGTAAAATTGTATGCTTCTCAGACAGATTGGGAGAATGAAACAAATCAGGTAGGTTCAACTCAGGTTTCAGATGCGTCAGGTGTTGTAACATTTTCCGATCTGTCTGCTATTAAATATTATTGGTTAGCAGAAAAAGATTGCAAAAATAATGTAAATGGCGGAGCAACAACAACAACTCCATTAGCTTCAAATGTTACTACAACTGTTAATGCAGTGCTTTCTAGTACTGGGTCATTGTCATTCGAAAATAAATGAACAAATCCTTATAAGATATTTATTAATGGTGTAGAAGCATTTGATATGAATGGTAAAACGACACAACAATTTGATTATGCTCCAGCAACTTCATACTCGATAAGAGTACTTCAAATTAGTGGATATGCCATTTCTCCGACGGATGAGACCTATACAGGCACGATTGACTGCGGACAGACTCTTCAGGTTACATTCCCCGACTAAAAATTGCATGATATTACTTTATAAAGCCAGCCCAAACTCCTAGGGCTGGCTTTTTTTATTTATAACTTTAATCTTTTTTCACCATTTTTGAAGTAACAATAGCTACTTTAAAATCACCTTTTTATGAAAAAAATATTTTTATCGATTTTATTTATGTGCATCATTCTTTTCGCACATGCGCAGGACACAACCTTGCAGGCAACATTCCGCATCATGACTATTCCCAGTCAGTTTGTTGTGCTTGATTTTCCTATAGTAGTTGAAAAAATATTTAAGCGGCATTCTGTTGGCTTGCTGATGTCGTATCGGCCAAGTACACAGGATAGCGGAGAGATTAAAGGAGGAGGGGCAGGCATTGGAGGTGATTATATATATCAGAATTTCCAAAACAAAATGAATAATGCCGTTACGGTTGGTTTAAATACGAAGTATTATATGCCGCAATGGTACAATTTGTTTTTTGAAGCAGATGTGTTTTACAGATACTGGTGGTTTGAAAATAAGGATTGCTACTATGAAAATGTTGAAGGGTATAGGTTTAATGGGATACGTACAGAACATCAGAATGTATATGGCTTAAAGACGTTGATCGGGCGATCGTTTGAATTAAAGAGCAATGCAAAGGTTAAATTTCTATTGGATATCTATGGAGGTATTGGGATCCGGTATCGGGATTATGTGTATGAAACCGTTGATGGGATGGTTAATGAACAATATTATCCTTACTTAAAGGAAACAGGAAGTGATGTTACACCTTCACTTCAATTTGGCATTAAGGTTGGAGTAGGCATTTAATTCAAATTATTTTATCTTTAAAGAATTGATAAAATAAACTTCCGCATTATGAAAACAATCGCACTACTCATTACACTTTTTGTCTTTTCCATTTTTTTGCCGAATCAATCTTCAGCTCAAAGTACTACAAATGGATATTTAATGATCACCGTTTATGAATCAATGCTTCAAGATTTTTCAAAGATTGTTGTGATCGAAAATGGCGCAAAGCTACAGGAAGTACAATTGAGAAATGTTTCTACGAAGGAGATAGAATACAATCAAATTCAAGTCAACAACACCTTGGATAAGTATAAAAAAAACGGCTATAAATTAGTAAGTGCTTCGAAAGGCAGTACAAATATCGCTCCCGGACAATTTGTACTGATTTCAACATATATTTTAGAAAAAGAGTAATAATCATGCAACCACACAAAACCGTAACCAATACCATCACCATCAACGCTCCCGCTGCAGAAGTATGGGATGCACTGGTAAATCCTGCTAAAACAAAAGTCTATATGTTCGGTTGTGAAACTGTTTCCGATTGGAAGGTTGGCAGCGACTTATTGTGGAGAGGCAATTACGAAGGCAAAGAAATGGTGTTTGTAAAAGGTGAAATTAAAACGATAGAACCAAGCAAACTTCTTGTATATACCGTGTTTGATCCATTCGCCTCTTACCCCGACATTCCCCAAAACCACTTGAACGTTACATATAAGGTAGAGCAGCAAGACGCACAAACAATCCTTACAGTAACACAAGATGGTTTTGAAGGCGTAGCTGAGGAAGAAAAACGCTATCAGGATGTATACAACAAAGGCGAAGGCTGGAATCCGATATTGGTGCAGATAAAAGCGTTGGTAGAGGGGAAATAAATCAAAGAACTTTCATCTTTGCCAATCCAATAATTTATTTTCAATTTTATATATTCTTTTTAATACTTAACTATTTAAGTTACTATGATAAAATCAACTTCGCTCGTATTTCTATTTTTGATTTCACTTGCATCGACAGCACAGATTTCAAATACTATTTTTCCGAATAATGTTAATCAGCAAAAGAGGATATCAACCAGTACTAGTAACCAAAGGACTGCTGCTGCCAATAAACAACGCCTGGATAGCATTGTTTCTCCGTTTGGAAAATATGTATTTATGTATGATGCTGCAGGCAATGTAACCTTTGACGCCCTATACCAGCGGAACACTGCTACAGATCCCTGGATTCCAATTTTCAAGACCGAATACGGGTATGATGCGGCTGGAAATACGATTCTAATTATAAAACATTTTTGGGATGATGCAACCAATGTGTTTTTCCCAGACAATAAATATGAAAGTGAGTATGATGTAAATAAAAATCAAACATCGGAAATTACCTACAGCTGGAATAGTAGTAATAACACTTGGTTTCCAGCCCACAAATTTGAGAATATGGTTGGATCAAACGGTCAAATAAGCACTACACATAATTACTATTGGGCAGGAACTGTTTTGATGGCTGATAATTATATAGAATTTACATATAATAGCAAAAAGTTATTGGTAGAGGAGATTCAATACAATCTTGCAGACGTTGTGCAAAATCAAAAAACATATACATACGATACGAATGACAACCTAATTTCTACAATCAATGCGAGTGGGGGATATTTGGGAAATAAATCTGAGTATACATACGATTCTCAAAACAATGTAATACTTTCATTGCAGTCGGAATGGAGTGAAGGAGTTAATGATTGGGAAATGGTATACAAAACCGAATATGAATTTGATCTTCAAAATAATCAAAGCGCAATTATTCAGTCTGATTGGGACACTCAAACAAATATGTGGATGTACTCTTATAAAAATGTATACAGCTATGATAATACATATGCAATAACGGATTTGATTATGCCTGACCAATTTGATGAAACGTTAAAACATAAATTAACAAACTTTGTTTCGTATAATTTTAATGATGATGATTGGGATCAAGCGCAGGAATATACCGTATATTATACAAACGTAACAACTACTGGAATTGCCAATAGGACTTCAAACGCATTAACCGTGTATCCAAATCCTGCAAACGATAGAGTAGTCTTTACAAATAAAACCAGTGAAGCAGCAACATTGGAATTATTCAATCTGCAAGGCAGCCTTGTATATAACAAAGCAATTGTAATGAATCAGCCGGTTTCTGTTGAAGAGCTGATTCAGGGAATTTATTTTTACCACATCTCAGGTACGAATTCTGAAAGTTATAACGGCACATTGATCATAGAATAAGTATAAACCTTTAAGCCCATTGCTTCAATGAAAAACAGAATTGCTTTTCTTTTTATTTTCTTTCAGACGTTTACATTTCATGCATTCTGCCAGATAGATTCTATTGAAAACAGGATCAATGTACTGATCGCAAAGATGAGTCTGGAAGAAAAGATCGGACAAGCTTGTCTGAAAGGTACATCCAGCAGAAGCAAAGGATTGTCGGATGAATTGAAGGATGCGGTGCGCAAAGGATTGGTAGGAGCTATTTTAAATTTAACAGATACAGCACTTGTGTTACAAATACAAAAGATCGCTGTTGAAGAAAGTCCGAATCACATTCCATTATTGTTTGGGCGCGATGTGATTCATGGATATAAAACAATTTTCCCCATTCCACTTGGCTTGTCTGCCAGCTGGGATGCAGACTTGGTTGAGCAGACATCACATGTTGCAGCAAACGAATCGTATTCAAGATGCATCAACTGGACATACGCTCCTATGGTAGACATCTGCCGGGATGCACGCTGGGGGCGCATTGCAGAGTCTCCGGGCGAAGATCCTTATCTGGCCTGCGTTATGGCGAAAGCGTATATCAACGGCTTTCAGGGAAAAGATCTTTCTGCGCCGGGAAATATTCTGGCATGCGCCAAACATTTTGCGGCCTACGGTGCAGCAGAAGGTGGTAGAGATTACAATACTGTAAATTTATCCGAGTCGTTGTTACGCAATGTATATCTGCCGCCGTTTAAAGCTTCGGTAGATGCAGGCGCCGCAACGTTTATGACTTCGTTTAACGATGTGAATGGAATTCCGTCTTCAGGAAATTCGTTTTTATTGAAAGATGTTTTACGCAATGAATGGAAGTTCGATGGGTTTGTTGTCAGCGATTGGAATTCTGTGACGGAAATGATTGCTCACGGCTATTGCTCAGATGAAAAAGACGCTGCGCTAAAAGCTGCTGCTGCCGGGATGGATATGGAAATGACCAGTCAGGCATATGCACATCATTTAAAAAATTTAATCCTTGAAAAGAAAATTACCGAAGAACAATTGAATGAGATTGTACGCAACATTCTTCGTATAAAGTTTCGTGCAGGTATTTTTGAGAATCCATATTTCAAAGAAAAAGAATCATTCAGATTGCTTGATGAGGCTTCCTTGAAACTTGCAAAAACTGCTGCGATCAAAAGTTTTGTATTGTTAAAAAATGAAAACAATATATTGCCTCTTAGTGCTACGAAAAAAATAGCTGTTATGGGTCCGCTAGCAGATGCTCCAAAAGAGCAGTTAGGCACATGGATCTTTGATGGAGATAAAACTAACTCGCAGACTCCGTTAGTTGCATTACAAGAAATGTATGGCAAAGAAAACATAAAATATTTTCAGGGATTAACGCATAGCCGTGATGAATCACATGAAGAATTTAAGCAGGCTTATAAAATTGCAAAAAAATCAGAAGTTGTTTTATTTTTTGCAGGTGAAGAAGCTATTCTTTCTGGAGAGGCACATTCCAGAGCAGACATTCGATTGCCGGGCGCACAGGAAAGACTAATCCGAAAATTACATAAAGCAGGCAAATCAATTGTATTGGTTATTATGGCCGGTCGTCCGATTACGATTGATCATATATTACCGTATGTCTCTGCAGTGGTGATGGCCTGGCACCCTGGTACAATGGCTGGTCCGGCATTGGCGGATGTTCTAAGCGGTAAAGAAAATTTCTCAGGCAAACTTACAGTAACCTGGCCAAAAGCAGTTGGACAGATCCCCATCTATTACAACCATACCAATACAGGACGACCTGCAGATTCAGCATCTTTTGTAGGTATTAAAGATATACCCATTGGTGCATGGCAAAGTTCACTTGGCAACAATTCACATTATTTAGACGCGGGTTATACACCAAGATATACCTTTGGTTATGGTTTGTCGTATACTACATTTTCATATAGTAATGTTACGATTGCAAAAAGTATCCTTATCGTATCGGATAGTGTGCAAGTAACGGCAACGATTCAAAACACAGGAAATCGCGATGGGATAGAGACGATACAGCTCTATGTGCAGGATGTTTCTGCTTCTATTGTGCGACCGATACGTGAGTTGAAAGCATTTGCTCAGATTGCATTGAAAGCCGGAGAAACAAAACAAATTCAGTTCAACGTCGCGGTTTCGGAATTAGGCTTTTATAACAACGAAGGTAAATACTTGATTGAGCCAGGCATATTTAATGTGTGGCTTGCTGCGGACGCAGCAAGCGGATTAAAGCAATCGTTTGAAGTAAAGTAAAGAAACTCTCCAAAGGTTTTAAATCCCTGGAGAGTTTTTAATTAAGACCAATGAAGATGAGTGAATTCGAAAATAATTTATCCTGGACTGATTTTGAAAAAGTAGATATTCGAACAGGTACGATCATTCAAGCAGAAGTGTTTGCAGAAGCAAAGAAGCCTGCTTATAAATTGCACATCGACTTTGGTCCGCTGGGAATTAAAAAAACTTCGGCACAGATCACCGTTTTATATTCAACAGAAGAATTGATCGGCAAGCAGGTTGTGGCAGTAGTCAATTTCCCTCCCAAACAAATAGCTAATATTCAAAGCGAATGCCTCATCCTCGGTGCTCTTGGACACAACAAAGAGATCACGTTGCTATCTCTTGATCAAGGAACAGAGAACGGATTAAGAATTGGATGATAGATAACACCGACAATTTTTGAAATACCAATGTATATATGCTGCTGTATTAAAATTTAAATTGTGAATGATGGAAACATTGTGGAAGAAGGAAGATATAAAATTAAAAATTAGATATTATCTGATTCCGCAAGCATTGTTTTCAATATTTATGAGTCTGTATCCATTTTTCATGCATTCATTGTTTAATAAACTGTATGCATTCACGGGTTGGGATTTTTTTCACCACTTTTCTTTATCACAAGTTTCAGTAGTTACATTAATAACCCTCATACTCGCCTATTTTTTGTATGCCCATACAGGAATTTTTTTATTTAATTATCTTGATAAAAAATGGGGGCAAAGATTTTCATCATTTATACTTCCGCTTTTTGTTGGATGTTTGATGATGGCTGGGGTAAAGATGCATATTGATCATGCAAAAATAAGGAGCTATACTATTTCGAATATTGGCGAATTAAGAAATATTCATGATTCAACAGAAGTATATGTGATTGAATATTATCATATTTTATATGACGAATATTTTTATACTGAAAATGTTGAGGATGTTAATATTGGCTCATCAAAAAACCCTTATTATGTAACACAGGTAAACACTTTTGCAGTTTGCCCGGTATTAATAAACTTTTCTACGGAACTGGATTTGACTAAACAAAAAGTATGGATTGGATTTACTATTTCCAAACGCTTTCAATCCCGACAGGATTTTAATGGTTCACAGGTTAAAGAAGCAGCCTATGAAAATTTAATAAAACTCCATGCACAAAATGATATTGTATATTTTACAGAAACTGAAAATGCAACCTATTTAGATTTAGTAAAAGAAAAATTGAGTAACAATTCTATTGTCCGCAAAGACCCTATTATTCTTGAAGCTCATTATCAGCCATACGAACCCTATGATGGATATAAATATGCCTTGGTTGCGTTGTATTGTTTCTTGGGAGGAAATTTATTTTTAACTATTGTTGCTCTTACAAAATATATTGATCCGGAGAAGAAAATGAATCTTCTGCAAAAGAAACCTATACAAATTCCAAATAACAAAAAACAAATTCCAAACGGATAATATACTGAGCATTTTGATATTTGCGTTTTGTTATTTGTAATTTTAGCGAAGCTATTTGTTGTATTTGTTCCTATAATCTACCGGCGACATGCCTGCTATTTTTTTAAATACATCTCTAAAGGCTTTTACGTCTGTATAGCCAACATCGTACATTACTTCATTCACAGTCTTTCTGCCCGACTCCAGTTGTTTTTTCGCAGCTTCAATTTTGACACGTTGAATATACTCGATCACAGTATTGGTCGTAGCTTTTTTAAAGCGGCGTTCAAACGTTCTGCGGCCAATGCCAAATTTATCTGCCAATTCATCAACAGTAATTTTTTCAGAAAAATGTTTTTCAATGAATTCCTGGGCCTTTATGATTGGAAGATCATCATGGTCTTTTTGTCCCTTAAACATGACAAACTGAGATTGTGTATTGCGGTCCATTTCCAATAAAAAAAATTTGGAAGCCATGATTGCCATTTCTCTATTCGTGTATTTTTCTACCAGATATAAAAGTAAATTCCAGTAAGATGTTGCTCCGCCACTTGAATAGATGCCATTTTGATCGGTAATGATTTTATCATCAGTAAGTACAATGTCAGGAAACATGGTTCTGAATTCATTTGCGAACAACCAATGTGTTGAACAGCTTTTACCCTTTAATAAGCCTGTTGAAGCAAGTAAAAAAGCTCCAATGCACAGACTTGCTACTTCTGCGCCTTGTTTGTATTGCTCAACAATCCACGGAAGATAATCAGCATTTTTCTTTAACGCTTCCTGAAGAGAACCACTCAATGCGGGAATAATAATAAGGTCAGTTTTCTTTACATCCTTTAACAGATTGTCTGTATGAATAGAGATCAGTCCGTCCTGCAGCGTAACTTCCTGGGTAAGTCCGACAAGTTTGACTGAAAAGGCAGGTTGTAATTCGGCTATCTTTAAAAAATCGTTGATTGCAGTAAACATATACCTTGGATCTACAATTGCAGCAGGCACAGAGCTTTCAAGTACTAAAATGGTAACATGTTTCATAAAGTAAAATAAGGCAAAAGTTTTGTCGTAATCAACCCGTCACTTTGTCGTTTTTACACGACTTTTGTGAAGATTTTGATCTTACATTTGTATTGTCCAAATAAAATAATACTATGAACACCAATAATAGATTAATAAGCGAACAGTTTTCCCAAGGCAATTTCAAAGATGTTTATTCATTTTTTGAAGAGGCAATTGAATGGAATATTATCGGGAATCAACTTATTATCGGGAAAGAATCTGTAATAGAATTCTGTAATAAGATGTTAGTAGAGATGGAGTCTTCTATATTAACAAATGCTAACATTTTAGAGGCTGGAAATCATATTGTAATTGAAGGGGAATGTCGATATTTTAATGAAAAAGGTGAGGAGTCTTTCGTAAACTATTGCGATATTTATCGCTTTGAGGATAGCAAAATTAAAACGATCACTTCTTATTGTATTTAGGAATAGTTTTTAAAATATATATGGAAAATTATTTTTTAGAAAATGATATTACGGTGTTTTATGTAGAAGCGGATTTATTTCCAAATGGAATTTTAGCAGCACATCAAAAATTGCATGCATTGATTCCATATTCAGATAAACGCAAGTATTTTGGAATTTCGAATCCGGATAAAACCGGAACAATTATTTATAGAGCAGCAGCAGAAGAGTTGACAGAAGGAGAAGCAGATAAGCTCAACTTAGAAACAATGATATTGAAACAAGGAAATTATTGCAGTATTGTAATCGAGAACTACCTTAAAGATGTCGCTGATATTGGAAGCGCATTTAATATACTCCTTTCAAATTCAAATATTGATCCGCAAGGAGCTTGTGTAGAATGGTATCTGAATGATACGGATGTACAGTGTATGGTACGGTTAATAAATTAAAAAATAAAAAAACACACATATGAAAAATGAAATAACAATTGAAGCATTGGTTCAGGCACCGATCGATAAAGTTTGGAAATACTGGAACGAGCCTGCACATATAACAAAATGGTGCGCAGCTTCTCCCGAATGGCATGCACCTGCTGCAGATAATGATTTGAAAGCCGGAGGTAAATTTACAACAACAATGGCTGCTAAAGACGGCAGTATGAGCTTTGATTTTTGGGGGATTTATGATCAGGTGAAAACAAATGAACTGATCGAATACACAATGGGTGACGGAAGAAAAGCAAAAATTGTTTTTTCAAAATCAGGAGACACAACAAAAGTTGTTGAAAGTTTTGAACCTGAAAGTGAAAATCCAAGAGAATTGCAGCAAGGTGGCTGGCAGGCGATATTGAATAGTTTTAAATCCTATACTGAAAATAATTAATCATATTTCAATACCATTCCAGTTAAAGGGCAAATAGTTTTGAAGAAATTGTTGTGGCTAATCGAAACTCTTAAACGGTTTTAAACCCTTGAAGAGTTCGTTAATCCAAGGCTGCATCGAATCGACGATATACATGCTAAACAATAAAAATCACCTAATAATAAATTGACAAATTAATCATCACTTTAAACATTTTTACAACATGAAAATTCTAAAGAAAATTCTAATCGGACTTGCAGTATTTATTGCATTCTTATTGCTTATAGCTGTATTTATACCTACCAAGTATACCGTTTCTGTATCAACAACAATTAATAAACCACAGAAAGAAGTATATGACTATGTGAAATTAATTAAGAACCAGGAAAACTATAGTGTTTGGGTAATCGAGGATACAAATATTGTCATGACGTATACTGGTACAGATGGAACAGTTGGATTTATAGCTGCCTGGAAGAGTAAGGAGATGGGTGTAGGAGAGCAGCAGATTACAAAGTTGGATGGCGAACGTGTAGATGTTGACTTGAGATTCAAAGAGCCAATGGAAGGAGAGAACAAAGCGGCAACAATTGTGAAAGCTGCAGGAGATAATCAATCAACAGTTACGAGTGAGTTTTATGGGTACAATCCGTATCCTACCAACTTAATGTGCTTCGTTGGTAAGATGTTTATTGAAGATGCACAAAGTAAAAACATGGCAAATCTGAAAGCCATTCTTGAAAAATAATTGTAACGTTTTTTAATATTTATATCATGCTGTATGCATTGTACTTCGCAGGAGCATTTATAGCTCTATTGTTACTGATTGCATTTCTTATAAAAAAGGATTATACAATTGTTTCAGAAGTTGTTATTGATAAAGAAACAGATGCGGTTTTCAATTACATCATCCATCTTAAAAATCAAGAACAATACAATAAATGGATCGTGGAAGATCCCGATGTTAAAATTGTATATACAGGTACGGATGCGGCTGTTGGTTTTATATCTGCCTGGGAAAGTGGTAAACGCGATGTCATAGGTGAGCAGGAGATCACAGCGATTCTGCCCGGAGAAGGCTATACATCAGAACTGCGTTTTGAAAAACCATTTAAAGGAATTAGTCACACAAAAGTTATCGCTGCTGCAATAACACCGAAGCAAACAAAAGTAACAACAACGTTTGATACTCGTACAGAATTTCCGATGAGTGCAATGATTCCTTTGCTCAAAAAAATGCTTTTAAAGGATATGAATAAAACTGCGCGGAATTTAAAAAGTGTTCTTGAAAGACAATAAAATGATCGTAGAAGTTTTTAAAACGAACGTCACAGATGCTGAGGTCGCTAACAAAATTGTTAGTGACCTTACATTTCATTTGCCTGATTCGAAAGTAAACTTTGACCTAAGCGATTGTGACAATATTTTGCGCATAGAAAGCTCCAAAGAGATTCACATTGAAAGCATTACAGAACACTTGGTGCGTTGGGGGTATTTTTGCGAAGTGCTTGAATCCTGATTTTTAGTCGGGATAAGTTAAACAGATTAAATATTTGCAAAAAATCTCTTGAAGAATGTAATATCTATACTGGTAAATAATGTATCTTCAGTATTCAAAGATAAAGGTCTTTTGAATATGGACTCATGAATAAGATATTAGACAAAGATACAATCAAACTTCTGCGAATACCTTTTTCATTTTTTTTGATGCCCTTATTTTTATTAGCATTAAGTCAATCCGGCCACAAAATTCTCAGTTTTAATACGGCAGTATCTTTTTTGATTTTACATATGTTGGTTTATCCATCAAGCAATGGATACAATAGTTATATAGATAAGGATGAAGAAAGTGTAGGCGGTCTGGAAAAACCTCCCATGCCAACAAAAAAATTATATTATATAACTCTTATAATGGATTGTTTGGCAGTAGTACTGGCATTTGTTTTTATCAATCCACTGTTCGCAATCTGCATACTTATTTATATAGCCGCATCAAGAGCATATAGCTCAAAAGAAATCCGCTTAAAAAAATATCCCTACATTGGATTTTTGGCGGTTGTTTTCTTTCAGGGAGCATTTACGTACTATATGTGTTTTGCAGGTATTTCAGATCAGACATTGAAATTAACAGATGCAGTTTTATATGTGCTGCTGGCTTGCTCTTTTCAGATTGGCGGTGCATATCCATTGACACAAATTTATCAGCACGAACAGGACCTGAAGGATGGAGTAATCACAATCAGTTATAAATTGGGTTACATAGGAACATTTATATTTACAGGAATTATGTTTGCCATCACAAATG
>Ga0247817_10000845_pt1 | contig 16370 bp, 15 predicted proteins | sample UWRJL212509R1_FD_178010 | JGI IMG/M metagenome (GOLD analysis project Ga0247817, IMG submission 178010) | Plant litter microbial communities from Arlington Agricultural Research Station in Wisconsin, United States - UWRJ-L212-509R-1 | ecosystem: Environmental > Terrestrial > Plant litter >... | reverse complement strand
AGCCACAGCAGCAGGAATGCCATATCCCATCGCGCCAGCAGTCGGGGCGAGTTGCGAGGGGTAGCCCGCATAGGGCCAATAGCGGTGCCACCACCCGGCAAAATTGCCCGCACCGTTGCAGATTATCGCATCGGCTGGCAGCACATCGCGGGCATGAGCGAGGCAGCGGGCAAGGTCCAACTGGTATAGTTCTTCAGAACGCGGAGTTGACCAAGCGAGCCATTCGGCGTGAGCCTCATCTCCGGCGTCGAACGGTATTACCGAGCCATCCGCCCACAACGCCGCGCTTTCGGAAAACTCTTGCGGATCGGCGCAGAGCGCGAGATCGGTGCGATATACGCGGCCTAATTCTTCTGGATCGGGATGAACATGCACCAGTTGCTGGCCCGGATGATCGGGCGTGATCAGCGCGTAGCCATCGGTGGTCGCCTCACCCAGCCTGGCGCCCACCACCAGCAGCAGGTCTGCCGCGCGCACCCGTTCGAGCAGCTTAGGATTGGGACCGTAGCCGAGATTGCCTGCATAGACCGGCGAGTCGGAGGATAGCGCGTCCTGCCTGCGAAACGCGGTCGCCACGGGCAATCCGATTCGCTCCGCAAACTCGCCGAAATAATGCCGCGCCCGCGCATCCCAGCCTGCGCCGCCGATAATCGCGAGCGGGGCGGCAGCGTCGCCGATCATCTGCATCATCGCTGCTAGTGCATCGGGGCAAGGGGCCTGTGCGGGCCGGTCCACGCGCGGACGGACCAGCGCTTCGATCCCGTGTTCGTGCAGCATATCTTCGGGCAAGGTCAGCACGACCGGGCCGGGGCGGCCGGAGATCGCGGTCGAGTATGCCCGCGCGACATATTCGGGGATGCGCCGGGCATCGTCGATCCGGGCGGCCCATTTGCATATCGGGCCGAAGAAGGCGGGAAAATCCACCTCCTGAAACCCCTCGCGGTCGCGCATGGTGCGGTCCACGTCTCCGATGAACAGGATCATCGGCTGCGAATCTTGATGCGCCACGTGGACGCCAATGCTGGCATTGGTGGCGCCCGGCCCGCGGGTGACGAAGGCCACACCCGGCCGCCGCGAACCAGCAGCATTCATCGCCCCATCGGCGCAGGCCATGAACGCCGCTCCGCCTTCCTGACGGCAAGTGACTGTGTGGATCGCCGCGCAATCCGCCAGCGCATCCAGCACCGGCAAGAAGCTTTCGCCGGGCACGGTGAAGATCCGGTCGCAGCCCTGTTCCACAAGGCAATCGACGAGCAGGCGAGCAGCGGTTTGGGTCATCCTGACAGAGGTAACGCCGCGCCGCGATGGCAGCAAGTGCCCGCCAATCAGTCCCGACCGGGGACGGCGCAAATCATCCACTCGCAAATGGTTACTAAATAGTTAAAGTGCGCCTCAGACCAAAATGTGAGGTAGAAAAATGCGTCGCGCACTAGTGCTCACCAATGAAGCTGCCCGCCATCCATTTCGCGCGTCGATCCCGCCTTGCGCGTTTGCGCGGGCCGGGCGCATCGAACATACGGTGCCATGGCGCCAGCGGCTCGGTTTGAGCCGCCACGATGTGCAAACCATGATGGCCACCTACGGCGCTGGTTTCATCGCCACGCTGACATTTATCGCCTGACCATCACCCAGCGGCAGCTACCCGTTCTGCGCGGTGTAATTGCTGAGCGAGCCACGCCGAAAAAATGCACATTGCCGCGCTCAGCAGCAATTGTTCGACCAGCGGAATGCCCACCATGCTGAGCACCAGCGCCAGCACCGATCCAGCCACCATCGCGCCAGAATTGACGATATTGTTCGCCGCAACCGTGCGGCTGGCCTGCGATGCGTGCACGCGGGTGGTGAGGAACGCGTAAAGCGGCACCACGAACATGCCGCCGAAAACTGCGATCATCAGCAACGATGCCAGTACTGCCCATGCCAGCGGGTGGGCGACAAATTCGGTTGCGCTCATCAAGTCTGTGCTGCTGAGGCTGGCGTTCCACGCGCCGCAAACAAAGTAGAACGCAGCCACCATTGCGCCCATCGCCAGCACCGCTGGAGGCGCGTAACGGGCGGATACAGTGCCCTTCAGCAGCACGTTAATCGCCACCGATCCGATGGCGATCCCGACCGAGAACACCACCAGAAACAGGCTGGCCACTTCCTTGCTGGCCATCAACACATTCTTGGCGAGCGGCGGAAACTGGATGAACAGCACCGCGCCGATGGTCCAGAAAAAGCTGATCGACAGGATCGCGTAAAACACTTCGGGGTGCTGCATAGTCTGGCGGACGAGGTTGATCGAGGAGCGGACCGGGTTGTAATCCACCACGCGCTCGCCGCCCAAAGGCGGGGCGGTAGGGATCTGGCGGCTGGCAAAAAAGCCGATCGCAGCAATTATGATCACCAGCACTGCTGCAACTTGCACCGACACGAACCCGGCCAGAATAGTGCCCGCCATGATCGCGAGATAGGTGCCAGCTTCCACCAGCCCGGTGCCCGCGAGCACTTCGTCCTTATGCAAATGCTGCGGCAGGATCGAATATTTGATCGGCCCGAAAAAGGTCGAATGCACGCCCATCGCGAACAGCGCGAGCAACATGAGCGGGATCGCCAGCGTTTCGGTCAGCATCCCCATCCATGCCAACGTCAGCCCGATCGCGCCGACAAACATGATCCCGATTTCCGCCGCCTTGACGCAGCGGATAATGCGGGACTTGTCGCGCATATCGGCCAGTTGCCCGGCGAGTGCGGAAAACACGAAGAACGGCAGGATGAATAGCGCGGAGGCAACGCCGGAGAACATCGTCTCGTCTTCGGCGGAGTTGTACACCGAGTACACGACGAACAGCACCATCGCGTTCTTGTACAGGTTGTCGTTGAACGCATTCAGCAGTTGGGTGACGAACAGCGGCAGAAATCGGCGCTGCTTGAGCAGGTGCGTGGACGTGAGCATTATCGCCAGTTAGCCTGTTTTTCGAGCAATCTGCTCCCTTGCGGCTGCATTAGGGTCAACAGGTGTGATGCGCCAAGCCCTTTTTCCGCGCGCAATATGCGGTTAGGGCGGTTGCACGATGATGAGCCTCCCAAACATCCTCACCCTTTCGCGCATTGTCGCGATCCCCTTGCTCGCTGCACTGCTGTGGTGGCCGGGGTGGCATTTCGGCTATTTGATGGCCTTCGTGCTGTACTGCGCGATGGGCATCACCGACTATTTCGACGGGATGCTGGCTCGCAGCAGCGGAGCGGTTTCACGGTTGGGGATTTTTCTCGATCCGGTGGCTGACAAGATCATGGTCGTCAGCGTGATTCTGGTACTCACCGCGATGGGCGTGCTGCGCGGGCCTTTCGTGGGGGATATGCACGTGATCGCGGGGATGATCATCGTGATGCGCGAAATCGCGGTTTCGGGGCTGCGCGAATTTCTCGGCCCGTTGCAGATTTCGATTCCGGTCAGCAAGTTGGCCAAATGGAAGACGACCTTTCAACTGGTGTCGCTGGGTGCGCTGATTCTGGGGCAGGGACTTCCGAACTGGAACATGAGCCTCGGTTCGCAGATCGTGAACGTTCCTCACACGGTGGGCCTGACCACGCTGTGGGCTGCGGCGATTTTGACCGTGATTACCGGGTGGGATTATCTGCGGGTTGGGCTGAAGCACATGGATTGAGCGGAATTGCTTGCTAACCAGCCCGCAATTCCGCCGCCAGTAGCCGAAACTCCTCCGCGCGGGGAGAATTCGCACGCCACACCAGAGCTATTTCGCGGCTGGTGTTACGCCCCTTGAGCGGCCGCGCGACTACGTTAGTTTCGTGCAAAATCCCCGCGCGAATCGCCATTTCGGGCAGCATTGTCAGGCCAAGCCCGTTATCGACCATCTGCACCAGCGTGTGCAGCGACGTGCCGATCATCGTCGCGCTCGCGCGCATTTCGGGGCGGTTGCACGCGGCTAGCGCGTGTTCTTTCAGGCAGTGCCCGTCTTCCAGCAGCAGCAGCCGCGTTTCGTCGATCATCGAGGGCGGAATTTCTGCGGGCGGATCGCGCGGGTCGTCTTTCGGGAAAGCGACGTACAGCGCATCTTGGCAGATCGTTTCGCTCTCCACCTCCCCAGTGGCGAAGGGCAGGGCGATCAGCACGCAATCGGCGCGGCCGTGATGAAGCGATTCGATCGCGTGTTCAGATGTTTCCTCGCGCAGGAACAGCTTCAATTGCGGACGTTCGCGGCGCAGGCGGGGCAGAATACGCGGTAGGAAAAACGGGGCGATGGTGGGGATCACGCTCATCCGCAATTCGCCGGACAAAGGCTTGCCCGAAGCTTGCACCAGTTCGGAAAGTTCCTCCGCCTCGCGCAGCAGCCGATGAGCCTTGGCGACCACCTGATTGCCGAGCGGAGTGAACCGCACCACGCGGCGGCTCCGCTCAACCAGCACTACACCGAGCAGCGATTCGAGTTCGCGGATACCGGCGGAAAGCGTGGACTGCGAGACGAAGCTCGCCTCCGCCGCGCGGCCAAAATGGCCGTGTTCGTGCAGGGCCACGAGGTATTGAAGCTGCTTTATGGTTGGAAGGTAGGTACTCAATCCGGTTCCGCCGTCTGTTCCGCTGCATCGGCCAGCGCGGCGGCCTCGGCTTCAGCCGCAGCCTCTGCCGCAGCTTCCTCAGCCGCCAATTCTTCGGCAGCCGCTTCCGCCTTCGCATCGTCGATATGCGTCATCTTCAGCCGCCCGCGTTTTACCGCGAACGCAAGCTTACCTTCGACCAGATCGAGCGCATCCTTGCCGAACGCATCATACCGCCAGCCTTCGAGCATCGGTAGATCGCGCACGCCCGCAGCCAGCAGTTCCAGCTCGTCCGAACGAGCCAGCAACCTTGCTGAAGCGTCGATCTCGCGCGCGCGGATTTTCAGCAGCAGCTTGAGCAGATCGGCCACCAGCGCGCCTTCCTTGCCCAGCGGTGCGCCGCGCTTGGGCTTGTCCGGCATTTCATCCTCAGGCAGCGGCTGCGCTTCGCTCAGCACACGCATCAGCCGCTTGCCGATGTCGTTGTTCGCCCAAGCCTGCGAAAGCCCGCGCACCTTGGCGAGGTCTTCCTGCTTCTTCGGCGCATGGCCGGCAAGATCAGCCAAAGTTTCGTCGCGGATGATGCGGCCGCGCGGAATGTCCTTGTCCTGCGCTTCCACTTCGCGCCACGCCGCCAGCGCTTTCAGCCGCCCGAGCATCGCCGGGTTGCGGCCGGTGGCGCGGATGCGGTGCCAGGCGATTTCGAGGTCGTTGGCGTAATTGGCTGGATCGGCCAACTTTTCCATCTCGGCATTGAGCCAGTGGCCGCGCCCGGTTTTGATCAGGCGCCGCAAAATCTTGGGAAACATCGTCGCCAGATAAGTCACATCGCCGATAGCGTATTCGATCTGGCGATCGCTCAGCGGGCGGCGGCTCCAGTCGGTGAACCTTGCGCCCTTGTCGATGGTCTTGCCGAGCCAGCTTTCGACGAGGTTGGCATAGCCGATCTGCTCGGACTGGCTGATCGCCATCATCGCGATCTGCGTGTCGAAAATAGGGAAGGGGGTCTTGCCGGTCAGGTTGTAGATGATCTCCACATCCTGCCCTCCGGCGTGAAACACCTTCAGCACATCCTCGTTCTCGCACATCAGATTGAGCAGCGGGGTCATGTCGAGGCCGGGCGCCAGCGGATCAATCGCGGCGGCTTCTTCCTCGTTGCCGATCTGGATCAAGCAGAGCAGCGGATAATAGGTGTTTTCGCGCATGAACTCGGTGTCCACGCACATGAAATCATGTTTCGCCAACCGGTCGCACAATTCGGAGAGGGTCTTGGTGTCGGTAATCAACGGATGGATTTGCATTTTGTCTCTTTTCGTCTGGCCGGTTCACCGACCTACGCCCAGTCTCGTATTAGCAGGGTCGCCATCCTTGACAAAATGGCGGGCTTGCCCTGTTAGCGCGCGCAATGCCGGGGCCGCGCGCGCTGCGCCCTTAGCCCTATACCTTGCGAAATGGAAATAGTCCCCATGCACGCCTATCGTACCCACAATTGTGCCGCGCTTTCGTCAGCCCAGGTCGGCGAGACTGTGCGCCTGTCCGGCTGGGTTCACCGCAAGCGGGATCACGGCGGCGTGCTGTTCGTCGATCTTCGCGATCATTACGGCATTACCCAGATCGTAGCCGACGAAGATTCGCCTGCCTTGGCCGAATTGGACAAGCTGCGGCTTGAGAGCGTCGTGACCATCGATGGCGTGGTCAAGGCGCGTGCGGATGGCACTGCCAACGCAAACCTGCCGACCGGCGAAATCGAAGTTTTCGCGCAGCTGGCCACGGTGCTTTCGCGTGCCGACGAATTGCCGCTGCCGGTGGCGGGCGAGCAGGAATATCCTGAGGATATTCGCCTGCGTTACCGTTTCCTCGATCTGCGGCGCGAGACTTTGCACGGCAATATAGTGAAGCGCACCAAGATCATCTCGGATTTGCGTAACCGGATGGGTGAAGTCGGCTTCACCGAATATTCCACGCCAATTCTCACTGCCAGCAGCCCAGAAGGCGCGCGCGATTTCCTCGTCCCGAGCCGCATCCATCCGGGCAAGTTCTACGCGCTGCCGCAGGCGCCGCAGCAGTATAAGCAATTGCTGATGGTGGCCGGGTTCGACCGCTATTTCCAGATCGCCCCGTGCTTCCGCGACGAAGACCCGCGCGCTGACCGTCTGCCCGGCGAGTTCTACCAGCTCGATCTCGAGATGAGCTTCGTCACCCAAGAAGAAATCTGGGACACGATGGAGCCGGTGATCGCCAGCACCTTCGAAAAGTTCGCTGACGGTAAGTCAGTGACCCCAGCGGGCAGCTTCCCGCGCATTCCCTATGCGCAAGCGATGCTCGATTACGGCAGCGACAAGCCCGATCTGCGCAACCCGCTGCTGATCCGCGATGTGACCGAAGAATTCCGCGTTTCGGGCTTCGGCCTGTTCGAGAACATTGTCGGCGGTGGCGGTGTTGTGCGCTTGATCCCTGCGCCTGCCACGGCGGAAAAGAGCCGCAAGTTCTTCGACGAAACCAACGAATGGGCTCGCAAAGAAGGCTATGCCGGGCTCGGCTATGCCACGCGCAAGGCAGGCGTGTTCGGCGGACCGATCGCCAAGAACCACGGCGAGGATAAGATGGCCGCATTGTGGGATACGCTCGGCCTCGGCCCTGACGACGGCGCATTCTTCGCGGCCGGCAAGGCAGCCGAAGCGGCCAAGCTGGCCGGAGCGGCGCGTGCGCGGGTGGGCGAGAGCCTGCAACTGATCGACCAGAACGCCTTCGCCTTCGCATGGATCGTCGATTTCCCGTTCTACGAATGGGACGAGGACGCCAAGAAAGTGGAATTCAGCCACAACCCATTCTCGATGCCGCAAGGCGGGATGGAAGCACTGCAAACGCAGGATCCGCTCACCATCAACGCCTACCAGTACGATCTGGTGTGCAACGGTTACGAACTGGCCTCCGGGTCGATCCGGAATCAAGACCCGGAAACGATGGTCAAGGCGTTCGAACTGACCGGGCTGACCAAGGCCGATGTGGAGGAACGCTTCGGCGGGATGTACCGCGCGTTCCATTACGGCGCGCCGCCGCATGGCGGTATGGCGGCGGGGATCGATCGGATCGTGATGCTGCTATGCGGCGCACAGAACTTGCGCGAGATCACCCTGTTCCCGATGAACCAGAAGGCGGAAGATCTGCTGATGGGTGCGCCATCGGTGCCAGAAACCTCGCAACTGCGCGAATTGCACGTGCGGGTGATCGAACAACCCAAGGCTGTTCAGGCCTAATCGGTTAACCATTTTGCGGTGTTCGGCCGGGAAGCGTTTTCCACCGGCACTTGCGTACCGCCCGCGCGTTCATTAGGGCGACAGGCAAATCCACCTGCAAGTTTCGAGAGGGAAGAATATGAGCGATATTGCCGACCGCGTGAAGAAGATCGTTGTCGAGCATCTCGGCGTTGAGGAAGACAAAGTCACTCCTGACGCGAGCTTCATCGACGACCTGGGCGCAGACAGCCTCGACATTGTCGAGCTGGTGATGGCTTTCGAGGAAGAATTCGGCGTGGAAATCCCCGACGATGCAGCCGAGAAGATCAACACCGTAGGCGACGCCAACAAGTATATCGGCGAACACGTCGAATAATTTGATTGGCTATCCGGCCCGCTCTCCCTGAGCTTGTCGAGGGGCGTATTGGCCCCTGCGCGATTGGCGCGGGGCCGGAGACCGGAAATCGACAGGCTCAGCCCGCTGGCGGGTTGAGCCTGTTGCTGTTTTGGCCCGTGATGGGCTTTGGCCTAAAGTAGGCTTGGCCTGAAAATGGTCGTAGGAGAGTGAATATGCGGCGTGTTGTCGTGACCGGACTTGGCCTCGTGACCCCGCTTGGGGCTGACGTCGAGACGACTTGGGCCAATATTCTGGCGAGCAAAAGCGGCGCCGGGCCGATCACGCATTTCGATGCGACCGATTACAAGTGCCGCATCGCCTGCGAAGTGAAGCCTGCCGATCACGAATACGGCTTCGATCCGAACAAGCGCGTGGATCACAAGGTTCAGCGGCAGGTCGATCCGTTCATCATCTTCGGGATCGATGCCGCCGGGCAGGCGATTGAAGACGCTGGCCTGACCGACATGCCCGAAGAAATGCGCTACCGCGCGGGCTGTTCTATCGGTTCGGGCATTGGCGGGCTGCCGGGAATCGAGAAAGAATCGCTGGTGCTGGCCGAAAAGGGTCCGGGCCGGGTTTCGCCGCATTTCGTCCACGGCAGGCTGATCAATCTGATCAGTGGGCAAGTTTCGATCAAGTATGGCCTGATGGGGCCGAATCACGCGGTCGTCACTGCCTGCTCGACTGGCGCTCACTCGATTGGCGATGCTGCGCGGATGATCCGCGATGACGACGCCGACATCATGCTGGCGGGCGGCGCTGAGGCGACGATTTGCCCGATCGGCATCGCTGGTTTCGCACAGGCCCGTGCTCTGAGCACCGGGTTCAACGATGATCCAACCCGCGCCAGCCGCCCGTATGACGTCGCTCGCGATGGCTTCGTGATGGGCGAAGGGGCGGGCGTAATCGTGCTGGAGGAGTACGAACACGCCAAGGCACGCGGCGCGCATATCTATGCCGAGGTGGTCGGCTACGGCCTGTCGGGCGATGCCTACCACGTCACCGCGCCGCATCCGGAAGGCTCGGGCGCGTTCCGCAGCATGGCGATGGCGCTCAAGAAGGCGGGCATGACGCCTGCCGATATCGACTACGTCAACGCCCACGGCACCAGCACCCCGATGGGTGACGAGTTGGAACTGGGCGCGGTACGCCGCCTGTTCGGCGACGAGATCGGGCGCATTTCGATGAGCAGCACGAAAAGCGCCATCGGCCACTTGCTTGGCGGCGCGGGCGCGGTGGAGAGCATTTTCTGCATCCTCGCGCTGCGTGACCAGATCGCTCCGCCGACGCTCAACCTCGATAATCCGTCGGAAGGTTGTGCAGGCGTCGACCTCGTGCCGCACGTTGCCAAGAAACGCGAAATCCGCGCGGTGCTGAACAACAGCTTCGGCTTCGGCGGCACCAATGCCTCGCTGGTGATGAAGCGGATCGACTGAGATGCGCAAATTAGGCCGGCTGGCTGGGTTGCTGCTGTTGGTGGTGCTGATTGGTGCCGGTTGGTTCGCTTGGGGTTGGTTCGGCAGTTCGCAAGTGGAGGAGGACACCCCCTTCACGGTGCCTTCCGGAGCATCGCTAACCTCGGTCGCGGCGCTGCTGGAGCGGGAGGGCCATGTCGCATCGGGCGACGCTTTCCTGCTGCGCGCCAAGCTGCTCGGCGGCGACGATCCCATCAAGGCGGGCGAGTTTATGCTGCCTGCCGGAACAAGCGGTTCAGGCATTCTGGATATTCTGCAATCGGGAGAGGCGATCCGCCGGTTCATCACTATCCCCGAAGGTCTGCCATCGGTGCTGGTCCACGAACGGCTGATGGCCGAACCGCTGCTGACTGGCGAAATCCCCGTGCCTGCCGAAGGCTCGCTGCTGCCGGACACTTATGACTTCGAACGCGGCGAAACCCGCGCATCGGTGCTTGCTAGGATGCAGGCGGCGATGACGGCTACGCTGGCCGAGTTGTGGCCCACCAAAGGCCCGCGCTCAGTCGTAAAGACGCCCGAAGAAGCGGTGATTCTCGCTTCCATCGTGGAGAAGGAAACGGGTGTTGCGCGCGAGCGGCGGATGGTGGCCGGGCTGTATTCCAACCGTGTGCGGCAAGGGATTATGCTCCAGGCGGACCCGACGATCATCTACCCGATCACGCAGGGGCGGCCGTTGGGCCGCCGTATCCGCCAGTCCGAAATTGCAGCGGTGAACGACTACAATACCTACTCGATGGTCGGAATGCCTAAGGGGCCGATCACCAATCCGGGGCGGGCCAGCATCGAAGCTGTGCTCAACCCGGCCGAAACGCGCGCCTTGTTCATGGTAGCGGATGGCAGCGGCGGGCACGCTTTTGCCGAGACGAATGCAGATCACAACGCCAATGTGGAAAAGTGGTACGCGCTAAGGCGCTCGCGCGGGGAAATGTGATCCCGGATCAAGTCCGGGATGACAGGGGCACTGCTCTGATCGTCACAGCGGAGTTGCCGCCCAATATCCACGCGTTTGCCGACCGGCTCAGGCAGCAGCATTTCCCGCGGGAGCGAAATTTCCTGTCGGCCCACGTCACGTTGTTCCACGCACTGCCCCCCTCGGCAGAGGCGGAAGCGCGTGAATGCCTCGCCCGGCTTGCCCGCGAGAACCCGCCACCACCTGCGCGCCTTACCGGCGTAATGTCACTCGGGCGGGGTACGGCTTTGGTGATCGAATGCCGCGCGATGCTGGCGCTCCGCTCCGAAATTGCCGAACGCTTCCACGGAATGCTGACCTCGCAGGATCAGCATAAGCCGCGTCTCCACATCACCGTGCAGAACAAGGTAACGCCCGGCGCGGCCAAGCTGTTGCTTGCCGAACTGACCGCCACTTTTCAGCCGCGCGATTTCAACTTTCACGGCCTCGCGCTGCACGCCTATCTCGGCGGACCGTGGGCGCGCCTCGCAACCCACAGTTTTCGCGGGTGAGTAGCCGCTTTCGCAGTTGACCAGCCGCATCACCCGTCCTAAGCGCGCCGCCTGTCCTGCGGTTCGCCGGACAAACCCTTCGGGGCGGAGTAGCTCAGTTGGTTAGAGCGCGGGAATCATAATCCTGATGTCGGGGGTTCAAATCCCTCCTCCGCTACCAAGGTTTTCTGCGGTTTCTTGCGCAGTTTTCCGGATGATCGAAGCCAAAGTGGCCGGTTTTCTAATCTAGCGGTGGCCGATCTACCCAGACCCGCATCTCCCGTTAGTCGATGAATGTGACACCCACGCTTGCCTGGCTCGATCTTGCATCTAAGCTCAGCAGCGCCGGAATTTACCGGTGGGCAACGGGCGGAATGGCGCTTGGTCGGAAAGAGGAAATCGGCACAGAGAATCCTCGCGTGGGCGGCAGCCATTGCCGCCGTGGGCGCCATCATACTGGCTGCATGGCTCTACGCTCCCGATAGGCCTCGCGCCGAGCTGGAACAGAAGTACCCCGGCGATTACCGCACCATCGATGGAGTGCGCCTGCGATTGCGCGACACCGGCCCGCGCGATGCACCGGCAGTGATCATGCTGCATGGTTTCGGCGCCAGCCTCGAAACTTGGGAGCCGTGGGCGCAGGCTTTGTCGGTGGGGCACCGGGTAATCCGCTTCGACCTGCCCGGATTTGGGCTGACCGGCGCGGACCCCAGCGGCGATTATTCCGATGCGCGCCAGCTGAAAATCCTGAACGACCTGATGGATCAACTGGAAGTCGAGCGCGCAAGCATCGTGGGCAATTCGCTTGGGGGCCGCATTGCCTGGAACTTTGCGGCCGTTCACCCGGATCGCGTCGTGAGCCTCGTGCTGATTTCGCCGGACGGCTTTGCCAGTCCGGGGTTCGATTATGACAGCCCGCCCGATGTGCCGCTAATGATGCAAGCGCTGCCCTACGTCGCGCCGCGCAGCTTGCTGAGAACGAACCTTGCCGCCGCCTATGGCCGCCCGGAAGCGCTCACCGACGCAACGCTGACCCGCTATCGCGATATGTTGCTGGCACCCGATGTGCGCCGGGCGATTCTGGCGCGGACGGAGCAGACCATCCTGCGTGATCCCGTCCCGATCCTTGCCCGCATCGAGGCGCCGACTCTGCTGCTGTGGGGTGAAAGGGACGGCATGATCCCGATCAGCAATGCAGACGATTACCTGCAGCATTTGCCCAACGCCACGCTCGTGCACCTGCCGGGGCTGGGCCATTTACCGTTCGAAGAAGACCCGGAGGGATCGCTGCCGCCGGTCGAGAGCTTCCTGTCGGCCGTCAACTCTCCTGCGCAGCGAGAAACACCCGGCTCGCGCTGATATCCTCCGCCTCGATCGTGGACAGCGGATCGGGGGGTATCGCGCCTTCGCTGCGCTGAACCAGCCTGACCGCTTGGCGTAACCTTGCCCGGTCGAGCGCGTTACGGATTGATCGGGCATTGGCGAAATGCGGCTGGACCCGGCGCAAACCGATATAGTCCGCCAGCGTCGCCTTCGCGCTTGCGGACAGGTGGTAGTTCTGGCGCGCCAGCATCGTCTCGGCAATCGCCAGTAATTCGGTGTCGGCATAGTCGGGAAAGTCGATATGGTGGGCGATGCGTGAACGGAAGCCGGGATTGCTGCCGAAAAACGTGTCCATTCGGTCGGCATAGCCAGCCAGAATCACGACCAGATCCTCGCGCTGGTTTTCCATCACCTGCAACAGGATCTCGATCGCTTCCTGCCCGTAATCGCGCTCGTTTTCCGGCCGGTGGAGGTAATAAGCCTCGTCGATGAACAGCACGCCGCCCATCGCTTTCTTGAGGATGTCCTTGGTCTTCGGCGCGGTGTGGCCGATATATTGGCCGACCAGATCGTCACGCGTGACTGCAACGAGATGGCCTTTCCTGACATAGCCGAGCTTGTGCAGAATGCCCGCCATCAGCTGCGCCACGGTGGTTTTGCCGGTGCCGGGATTGCCGGTGAAGCTCATGTGCAGAGTGGGCGGTTCGGTCGCGAGGCCGAGCCTTGTCCGCACGCGATCCACCAGCAGCAGGGCCGCGATTTCTCGGATGCGCTGCTTGACCGGGGCGAGCCCGATCAGGTCGCGATCAAGCTGCGCCAGACCTTCGCCGAGGCCTGACTCCGCAAATTCGCGTTGCAGGTCGATCCGTTCGTCGTCGCTCATGGGCATATCTCACCCGCCATAGCGGTCGCCTTCGGGCAGCGCGGCGGAATAGGCGCGGGTGGTGTAGGCGATTTGCCGGCCGCCGCGTTCCTGCCGCTCGAGCGCGAAGCCCGGTTCTTCGGCGGGGCGGTCGGCGATGAACGACAGGCGCAACGATTCCCATCCTTCGCTGGCGTCGAAAGCGGACAAGCGGATGTAACGGCTGCCCGCATGGACCTTGCGGCAGGCGGCCAGCTCAAACATCACCGCAGCAGCATCGGGGGCGTCGAACATCGGCAGGCCCCACAACTCCCAATAGGTGTTTCTCGGGTGCGGATCGTCGGTATATTCGATGTTCACCGCCCAGCCCCGGTCGAGGCAATATTGCACCTGCGCGGTGATCTGCTCGTCGGTGAGGTCGGGCAGGAATGAAAATGTGCCTTGAGTGATACGCATGGCTGGCTCCTCAGCTTAACGTGGCGGTGGGGATGAAATCGGCGGTGTCGGTGGAGGCATAGTCGAAGGTGATATCTTTCCACGTTTCCAGCGCCGCTCTAAGCGGGCCGCACCAACGCGCGGCGGCGGCGAGAATGTCAGGCCCTTCGGCGAGATAGTCACGCCCTTCGTTACGCGCCTGAATCATCGCTTCGAGGGCGACCCGGTTGGCAGTCGCGCCGGCCTGAATGCCTTGCGGATGGCCAATCGTACCGCCGCCGAATTGCAGCACCACATCCTCGCCCAGATAGTGGATCAACTGGTGCATCTGCCCGGCATGGATGCCGCCGCTGGCGACCGGCATGACCTTCTTGAGGCTGGCCCAGTCCTGATCGAAGAACAGCCCGTGTTCGAGGCTCTTTTCGGTCCGCCCTTCGCGCAGCGTGTCGTAAAAACCCGCAATCATCAGCGGGTCGCCTTCCAGCTTGCCGACCACAGTGCCTGCGTGGAGGTGATCCACGCCCGCCATCCGCATCCACTTGCAGATCACGCGGAAATTCATCCCGTGGTTCTTTTGGCGCGAATAGGTGGAGTTGCCGGCGCGGTGCAGGTGCAGGATCATGTCGTTGCGACGCGCCCACTTGGCCATCGACTGGATCGCGGTGTAGCCGATCACCAGATCGATCATCACGATGCACGAGCCGAGGTCACGGGCGAACTCGGCACGTTCATACATTTCCTCCATAGTGCCCGCTGTCACGTTGAGATAATGGCCTTTTACCTCTCCGGTAGCGGCCTGGGCCTTGTTGACCGCTTCCATCACGTAGAGGAACCGGTCGCGCCAGTGCATGAAGGGCTGCGAGTTGATGTTCTCGTCGTCCTTCACGAAATCGAGCCCGCCCTTGAGCGCTTCGTACACCACCCGCCCGTAGTTCCGGCCGGACAGGCCGAGCTTGGGCTTGGTCGTTGCGCCGAGCAGGGGGCGGCCGAATTTGTCGAGCCGCTCGCGTTCGACCACGATGCCGGTGGCCGGGCCTTGGAAGGTTTTAATATAGGCGACCGGGATGCGCATATCCTCCAGCCGCAACGCCTTAACCGCCTTGAAGCCGAACACATTGCCGATGATCGACGCGGTCATGTTGGCGATCGAGCCGCCTTCGAACAGGTCGAGATCATAGGCGATGTAGGCGAATACCTGGTCGGGCGAATTGGGCACCCGATCGACGCGGTAGGCTTTGGCGCGGTATTTCTCGCAAGCCGTCAGCCGATCGGTCCACACCACGGTCCAGGTGGCCGTGGAGCTTTCACCTGCGACGGCGGCGGCGGCCTCGACCGGGTCGACGCCTTCCTGCGGCGTGATCCGGAACATGGCGATCAGATCGGTATCTTTGGGAACGTAGTCCGGTTCCCAATAGCCCATCTTGGCATATTCGATGACCCCGGCCTTGTAGCGTTCCTTGCCGGTGATGGTGGCGGGTGCATTCATGAGCCTGTCTCCTATTCGGCTGCTTGGGCGGTGTGGGTGATCGGATCGAGTATTCCGGCGGCGTAGCGGCGGGCCATGTCGGCCATCGGTACGACCTTGATCCGGCCCGCTTGTCCGGCTGTGCCGAACGCCTCGAACCGGTCGCGGCAGATCGCGGCCATGCCGTCCATCGCCGGTTTGAGGAACTTGCGCGGATCGAATTCCTCGGGGCGGGTTGCGGCGATGCGGCGGAATTCGGCGGCGGCGGCGAGGCGCAGGTCGGTGTCGATGTTGATTTTGCGCACGCCGTGGCGGATGCCGCGCACCAGTTCTTCCACCGGCACGCCGTAGGTTTCGCGCATCGCGCCGCCGTGGCGGTTGAACACTTCCTGCCATTCCTCTGGCACGGACGACGAACCGTGCATCACGATATGGGTGTTGGGCAGGCGTGCATGGATCGTCTCGATCACGTCCATCGCCAGAATATCGCCAGTCGGGCGGCGGGTGAATTTGTAAGCGCCGTGCGAAGTGCCCAGCGCGACGGCGAGCGCATCGACCTTGGTTTCGGCAACGAAGCGTTCCGCTTCTTCGGGGTCGGTCAGCAGCATCGAATGGTCGAGCGCACCCTCAAAACCGTGGCCGTCCTCGGCCTCGCCTCGTCCGGATTCCAGACTGCCGAGACAGCCCAGTTCGCCCTCCACCGAAGCACCCACCATATGCGCCAAACGCGCCACCTCGGCGGTGATCGTCACGTTGTATTCGTAATCGGCGGGCGTTTTGGCATCCTCCTTCAGCGACCCGTCCATCATCACGCTGGTGAAGCCGTTCTGGATCGCGCTGAGGCAGGTGGCGATAGTGTTGCCGTGGTCCTGATGAATGCAGATCGGGATCGCCGGAAACATCGCCTCCAGCGCTTCCATTATCTTGGCCAGCATGATGTCGCCCGCATAGGATCGCGCACCGCGGCTTGCTTGCAGGATCACCGGCGCATCGCACGCCTGTGCCGCCTGCATGATCGCCAGACCCTGTTCCATATTGTTGATATTGAACGCGGGTACTCCGTAGCCATACTCGGCCGCTTGATCGAGCAATTGGCGCAAGGTTATGCGGGCCATGACCGGTTACTCCTTTATCGCGAGAGGGTTGGACGGCAGGTTCATTGCATCCTCCGCTTGCGCTCGATGAATTGCAGGATCAG
>Ga0247817_10000844_pt1 | contig 16393 bp, 1 predicted proteins | sample UWRJL212509R1_FD_178010 | JGI IMG/M metagenome (GOLD analysis project Ga0247817, IMG submission 178010) | Plant litter microbial communities from Arlington Agricultural Research Station in Wisconsin, United States - UWRJ-L212-509R-1 | ecosystem: Environmental > Terrestrial > Plant litter >... | reverse complement strand
GATTATTAATAAAAGTAGTAATAACTTATTCTAAGTATTTTTACTAAAACCTACGTAGGACCTATAGATATTAAAGCCGTTTAGGGTAATTAAAACGGACGATAAAATAATAAGCCTTAAGTTAATAAGTCTACTATTAAGTACTATAACTACGATAAGCTCGGATACTATATACGAGAGTATAAAAGCCTAAAGAAAGAAGGATAGAAACTAGTACCCGAGTAAAAAAATATCCGGTTCGTAGCCGTTAACGATAAGTTCGTTAGGATAGCTAACTCCAAAGATTACAACGAATTAGTAAATCCCGAATACTATAAACCTAAGTATATATACCCTAACTCTAACCTAAAACGATAAAAGTTTAGTTTTAATAAGGAGGAAGTACGGGTTAAGTACGATAGCCTAATAAATAACTTTCTGGGAAGTTTAATAGGAAAAGCCGTAAAGGTTTTAAAAGTCGAAAAAGCGACGGTAGTTAAGAAAGAAACGGAGTAAAAGAAGGATACCGATATTTAGCCTTAGATACTAGTAAAATATATACAGAATACTACGATAGCTAACCTAATTTAGGAAAACCTATACTAAACCTATACTATAGTTATAAAAAAACTCGCCTAGACGACGAACGAAGCTAGGATTAAGGCCGTAGCCTAAGCCGAAGCTGCTAACGTTATAGTCGCCGTAGCCTTTAAACAGCTAAACGATATTACCGAAAACTCCGAAAAGTAAAGCTTTATAAGCGAAGAGGAAGGAATACCGGGAAAAAGGTACGAAGACGATTATTAGATTCGCTTATACGAAAGATAACGAGTATTAGATTATACTAAAAACTACCTTAGCTATAAAAACGAGCTCGACTTCGCCCTAAACCTAGAAAAGATTAAGGGCGATATACTATAATTCGACTTTAATTATAAAGATTATAAATATATCGCCTAGTTTAAATACTATTATCTAAAATACTTAAACTATAAGTAATAAAAACTCCGATACTGCGTAAATCTTATTAAAGATATCTACGAACCTACGACTAGAGTTTATAACTTTGATAATAACGAAGAATAGGATATTAAAGTATGAGAATTATACTTATAGGAAGGGAACTTCGGAATATATACTAACTTCCGTATTATCGAAAATAAGGCGATAGCCCTATATAACTATATCCGAGGACGAAACTCCTACTATATATACCCTAGTATTAAATATATATACTACTGGTATAGTAAGGTACGAGATTAGTATAAGTTTAAGTCAGAACGCGAAGAATACGAAGAGAAGAGAAGATAAGAGAAGGAATAAAGAGACGTAACGTATTAATAATAATAAAAGTTCCGATAAAACGTAGCTATCGATATCTTAGAGGAGATAGGAAAAGACTAAAAGGGTTCTTATACCCCTAATAAGTAGTATTAAATAATAAAGCCTAGGCTAAAACTCGTACCTAAAGGTAGCGAGCTAAGCCTCCGGAAAGACTTTTAAAGCCTCTTATAGATAAAGTAGTAGCTTAAGCCAATACGGTATAAGATAACGCGCTATACCTAAAGGTATAATACTAAACTAAGGACGGGATACTAATAACGGTAATAATGATAGTAAACTTAAAAAGCTTTATTAACATTATTAACCCTAAGTTCGTAAACTAACTACGACTCCCTTAGTTATAAAAGAAAGTACTATATCGTTTAACAGAATAGTTCTATTCTAAAAAAAAGTATACTTTACCCTGTATTTAGCTTTATAAAAAAATACTCCCGACGTAAATCGAACTTATTACCTTTCGCCTTTATATCGCTGTTATTACCTTACCGGCCTGCTAGAGTAAACCGAACTACGAAACTTTTATTAGTAGTACCGAACCTTAATTACGAGCGGGGATAAAAAGCTAGCTGTAGGAGCTACTCGCTCCTACTATTCTTCCTTCCTCTATCGTACTAGCTATTCTATCCAGTACTTTAAAATTACTACCTATTATATCGCTTACGCTACTAAATATCGTAGGTATCTCCTAATTACTACCAATCTTTACCGCTAACTACTTTTAATAAAATACCCGAAGTAAAAGCCCTATTAGGATTTATCCCGATAACTTAGTACAGATAAACGATTATAAGGTAAAGGTAAACTGCCTAGAGTACAGGGCACGTAAGTGGTACTATACTTTAGGCACTAAGTAATAAGTAACTCTTAATTACTACTAGAGGAGAGTTCCCTCTACGATAGCCTACCTTAACGGTAGTTAAGGTAGTACGTATACGTAGAGGGATAGCTTTCCTTTTATTAATCTATCTACTTTAACTGGTATATCTTTACCGTAATATCTCCCCGCGGCCGAGGAGAGAGATCTCCTCGTCTTCGAGGATTAGCCTGGAGGTTATATTATTTAAAATGGAAAATAAGAAAAGCTACGTATAGTATAAGAGTAACGTTCCTATCCTTATTATCCTTCCTCCCTTTAATTACCCTTACCTTTATTCTTACCCATCTACTCTTCCATCTTACGCTTCTTCGCTTATATCCGGTCCTTCTTTACCGACTTCTCGTCTACGCTATCGTTATTCTTTTACTTAACTAACGCGGTAGTCGTAGCGGGTTTCGGAGTACTTTTTATAGTTCTAGCCGACGTAGGCGTAGTCGTTCTCGCGATCTGGGGTAAAACGGTAGCGATAGCAGAAGCTAGCTAGGCTTATAGCGTAATTTACGCGGCTTTAATCCTTACGAGTAAGTCCTCGCTTACCTTCTTTAGCTCCTCTATACCCTTTATTAACCTAAATACCCTCTTATCCTACTTATTAATCTTATCCTTAGCTTTATTTAGGTTATCCTTTTCGGCGAATTTATTAAGCCTATCTATTACTATCTTTCTAAAAGTAAAGAACTACGTTTCGAAGTCGTTAATCCTTATAGTATCTTTACTCTATATAACGACGAGCTTCTCGAGCTTATCGATTCGCTTTTTATACTCGTTATCGATCGCGTGCCTGGCCTTTTTAACGGTCTTATCGAGATAGTTATTAATAGCTATAATAATATACTCTCCGCCGTAACCTCTAGGGTTTTAGGACGAGGGGGCGTTATAGTAAAACTCCTTAACTTAGAGAAGGTCCGCCCTATTTATATCTAAAATATATCCGCCTAAAGTTTCGTTTATAAGGGACGCGTTTACGGGATTACAAAATCTAATAGCTAGAAATACAGCTTTAAGGGGTAGCTATACGTCCTCTTCGCCGTTCGTCCACTTTACCTACGCTATATACGCGGACCTTATAGTACTTCGGACGAAGTTATTATTTACGTACGATTTATTACGGCCTTCTATCGTTACCGCGTTCTAGAAAATACTCTTAATATTTATTAAAGTATCCTTAAGTAGCTTCCCTTTAAGGAGCTTCTCCTTTATTAGTTATATAGCTTAGTCTACTGTAATAAACTCCTTTTTCTTCCTAATCGTATATATTACTATCCTTTGCTATTCTCCCGGAGAGTAGGCTTTTTTACCCGCTATTACTGTAAAGTTATCCCTATTAGATTTAATATCGTTAAACTCGTTGTAGTCGTTATCGATATCTATATTTATATAGTCCTCTGTAAATTTAACGGCTTTCTTTACTTCTTAAGCTGATAGGATAGCTTTAGCTCTCGTAACGATAGGCTTATTTAGTATAGACGTAGACGTCTTTTACGTAATATTAAGCTTACTTAACGTATTAATGGACTTAGGCTTTATTAACGTAGGTATTAGCTTATCGAGCGTTACTGTAAGCTAGGGCTTCCTTTTATTTATTAAGAGGATCGGGTAAATATTATCGTCGTTATCGTTAAGATTAATAATAGTATTACAGTTATCCTTTTCGGGAGGCTATTTATATTCGTTAAGCTTAATCTTATCTTCGCTTAAAGCTACGCCTTCGGTATCCTTAAAGTACGACTCGTCTTTTATTAAGGGTATATTATTAAAGCTAATATAGATATTTCCTATCTCGAGTAGTAGGGGCTAGCTATCCTTAAAAGTAGTAAATACTACTTCCTTTACCTATCTTCTCTCTGTAATTAAGTAGGTCTTGTTAAGGCTTTTTATCTTCTTATCCTTCTCCTCCTTCGTACCCTTATTACTAATAATTACGTACCTTTTCTTATCTTAAATATCTTATAAGTAGTACCGCGCGCGGATCTTAGGTAGCGATATTCGGCCCTTTTTAACGATATCTTAGTAGATAAAGTCCTTATTTAGCTCGAGACGATACGCCGCGCCCTAGGTAAACTACGTAAACTATAGGTATTTCGTCGCTAATAATCCTACTAGTATTATATATTAATTTACTAAGTAAATCTTATAATAGTCCTATTCCTTTACATCCTTATTAATAGCTAAATCGAGACTAACTTCGTATATAATAAAGACGCCGTCCTTATCCACGTCTTTAGTTTTATATACGATATTAACGTAAAACTCTACTACCTTTTTATAATAACTTTAAGGCTATTAGATTACCCTCTCCTTTATTAAGTAAAAGTCTAAGTTACCTAAGGGATTCCTCTCCGTAGGCGCGGTTTTAAATAGGCTAAACGTAACGTAGTTAGGCTCGTATAAAACCTCGTATAAGTTTACGTTAATCGTCGTTTTAGGTAGAACTAAGAATAGAACCGGATTTAGTAGTTTATCGTTATCGTTCTTTACCTAAGTAATTACGAGCTTAGTATTAAAGATAACGATTCGCTATAGCTCCTTATAAAGCGATTCTACGATATAGAAGAGGTTATTATCGCTAATATAGTTAAGATACTTATCGTCTCCGATCGTCTTATCGCCATTATACTTAATAAGAAGGTACGCTATATCGACGAAGCGTTTATACTCCACGACTATAGTCCTCTTTAGCCTACTAACGGCGTCCTTTAATATTATAAAGTTAAGCCCTTTATAGGTAATAATACCTTTTAGAAATATACGGTCCTCGATAGCCTTTTATATCTTCTTATTTATCTTCTTAATCGCGGACGGAATACGTTTTACTAGGCCTATCGTAAAGGGGAGCGCCGTCTTAAGCTAATAGTAGCTAATAATAATTATTACGTTTATATCCTTAATTTCCTTATAATCTTTTTCCTTATCAACTTAGCTAACGGCGTTACTGTTAGTAATAGTATTATCTAAGCTAATACCGTTATCGTTATTAATAAAGTCGTTATTATTAACTAAATCGTTATTATTAACTGAGTTATTATTATTAATAGGGTCTCTGAAGACGTTAAGCTCCTACTCGCTTATATACTTATTAGTTTCCGCCTAAAGCTCTCCTTACTTCTCATTACTAGTCGTAGCCAGCTTCTCGTCGTTAATTACAGCTATAGCGGTAAAGTAAAGGTTACTTAAGTTAAGGGTAAGTACTCGTATCGTTTAACAGTAGCTATATAATAATTAATAACGTACGTACGTTCGGATTAACGCTTAACGCGAAGGGAGGAAGAGCGCTTTCGTAACGTAGAAATAGTAAAGGTTTAGTAAAGATATAGTATAGTTACGAAGATAAAAAGGTTAATATTTTATATAAATTAAATTTTTTTAAAGTAGGTACGGAAGTTTAGGCTAAAAGGTAATAACGAACTAAAAGGTATATACGTAGCCTTGGTTTTAGCTACGTTTTTGTTAGAAATAGAAGGAAAAACATAAATAAAAGTACTTTTTACATAGGAAACTCGAGCTACGGTATTAAAGCCGTTTAAAACTACTTAATAGTAAGAGGAAACGTTATAGAGATATAAAGGAAAGCTATAACCTTATTATAAAGGCCTCCTTAAACCTAAATACTCCTACTTCCTTTATCTAGTTACTTTCCGTAATATTCGGCCTTCCTTCTCCTCCTTTTTACATTACCTCTTTTTAATTAAAGCTTCTAGGTTAATAAGGTTCCTAGCCTCGTACCCTTCGACTATCTCTTTTACGTTAGCTATTAACTCCTATCTTAACTTCCAGGTATCGTACTTTTATTCCTATCCTTTCTAATAGATAAGGAACTTAATTATTAGCGATTTTCTATACTATTTTATACGATAGTTTACGAGTCGTTCGATCTCGAATTCCTCTTAGCCGTCTACTTTAACTAAACCTAGCTAAGATACTTCCCTATTAAAAGGGTCCGCCCTTTAGGTTAGCCTTTAAAGGTAAGCTATCGATATTACTAGGTAGACTTTCTAAAAGCTTAGGAAATCGAGTTTATACGTAAGGTTACTTATCTTCCTAACAACTTTAAATAAGCTAAGCCGTTAAGGCGAAAGCTTACAGTTTAGCTTACCTAGAAGGTAGTAGCCTTTTTTAAAGTAAAGGTATACCTCTTTACTAACGTTAAACTTTATTAGCGTATACTTATCATCGTACCTTATCTTAGATAAAGCGTTAGTAATATCTATTAGCTATACTACCTCCTATTAGTAATAGAAGCGTAGGGCTTCGAAGGTCTTATCGGTAACCTGCTTACCCTAGCTTTTAATAAGGAGGTTAATAATAGACTACGGCTTAAATCTAAGGATTAGCTCGTTTAGTAACCGTCCGATAGTTACTACTAGGCTATTATTAATATTATACTAAATTACGCCGAGAATATATACCTAAGCTACGTTAGGGTTACTAAACGTATAGTAACGGAGGTAGATTTCTACTATTTAGTTCGTTCTCTCTAACTAGCTATCCGTCTAGGTATAGTATATTATTAAAAAGAGAAGGTATACTACTAGGATAGTAAAGATCTCTCTTTAGATTACTAATATAAATTTCGGGTCCTTATCGCTAATTATATAAATTAGGATTCCCTAGTCGTATATATAAAGTATATAAATTAGTACCTTCGCTTATTCCGCGGCTATATAGGTAAAATGTCCTACCAGGAGTAAAGTCTTCTTACTAAACTTATAGGTTACCGTATATACTATATTAAAGGTATCGTATCCCTTTATTTACTATATTATAACGCGCGATAGGATTTTAAAAAGGCCGCCGATAAAGTTTATAATAATAGTATAAAACGGTTATAAATATATATAGATAGGGTTAAGCTTTCCTAAAGAAGGGTTTTTATTTATCTGGTTCGCTTTATACGTTAGGTAGTATTATACGTATTTACGAACGTTCTAGGTTTTTTAGTAAAAGTATATACTATTTAGGGCGGCGAGTATTTTATAAACTCCGAAGTAGTATATATTATTATAAGTAAGATAGAGGATCTTATAGATATACATTTTAAGGATATATAAGTAACGGATACTACTATTATTAATATAGTAGAGAAGTTCCTTCTTTTATTCGAACGGGCTAACCGTAAGTTTTAGGTAATACTAAGGAGGTATTTCCTTAAAGTCGCCTAGCTTTCTTTTTCGCTCTCCTTATATCTTACGACGCTACTTTGTCTAAGCGTCTAGCTTTACTATTAATTCCTCTCTCTCGCGGAAAGCTTTAATAATACGGTTATAACGGGAGTCGTACGGGTACCCCTCGATAACCTTCTCTTTAAATTTAAGGCTTATTACCGGTTCTACGCTCTCTATCTCTCCTACTAGGGGCGTCTCGTCCGCTATATTCCAGTAATACGCGGCTTCGTTAGAAATATTCGACTAGATATTATCCAGCTCGCTAAACTCTTTACCTTAAACTTCCGAATTATTTTATTTAAACGTAGGTAGCTTTAAAAGTATATTAGGGACTATATTAAGTATACTAAGGATATAGAAGATCTTAATTTCGAATTATAAGAGCTAGTTAGCTACGTTAACGAGTTTAACATTTACCTTCGTAAGGTTTATAGTTTTAAGTAACGTATAAGTAACGATACTACTAGTTAGTATATAGTTAGTTAGGATATTAAGAAGGTATATATTAGATTATACTATTTTCCTTAACTTCCTAATAGCTTAAACTATAGCGGCGATCTTAACCTTTATTAATCTATAGCCTTTTTCTATATTTATCGTAGCTTTAAAGAGGAAATATATAGGGAGAATATCTCCTATAGGGATATCTCTCCCTGGAATCGAGGGTTTATCCTATTCCCCTTAAAGTTAGAATACGAATAAGCCGTACGCCTTTTTATACGCGTCGATTTTAAAGAATAGGTACTTATTTCGTTAGTAATAATATAGAGTAAATTACTAGGTAAGATACTCCTAAAGTAAGCGGAATGATTTTAACTCTACTAAAGTTAGGGTAAACTTAACCTTTAAGGTATACGATTTATAGGCGTTCTTTAACGTACTATTCGCGATTTTTCCGTTCTCTTATCCTTCGGTAAATATCTTAGTTTTCTTTTTCTATAACGGGCTAGCCTTTATATTATATTAAGCGATACTTCTCTTTAGTTATCCTATTATACCTAGGTAAATCTCGAGGTTTTTTAGTATATTAGGGAACTTAATCTTTTAAAAGCTTAAGATACGATCGTTAGTCTTCTGGACTCTTTTACCGTTAATAACGTAGTTAAGGAGCTGGACTACCAGGTAGGCGGAAAATAACTTTTATACGTTAATATATACTTAGGCCTTAGAAAGGATCTCGAGTACCTTTTTAAGATATTAAAGGTACTCCTCCTTAGTATTGGAGAAGATAATAATATCGTTAATATAAGCTTTAACGAAATAGCGCTAGTTTTTAAACTAGCGGTTTATAAATCGTTAAGCGAAGGCTAGTAAGTTCTTAAAACCTATAAGTACTATATTAAACCTTTCCAAATCTCTCTTATTAATAACTACTATACGATTATAGTAGTCTAGGTAAACTAGTAGTTAGTAAAAAAAGCTTAAAGTATTTAAAACGGTATAATACTTCTTCCTTTATATCGCGTTAATAATATTATCTTAATCGGGGAAAGAGTATATATCGGGGATAATTACCTTATTAAGTAGTCTAAGATTAATTACGACCCTACCTTTTAGTTTAGGTATAGCCTTCCTTTATACTACAAACGTAAGGTAAGTAAGTAGTATCGGCTTATTTATAAAAACTTATTAACCTTCTACGTAAAACTTATCGTTATATTCGTTAAGGAACTTACGATCCTTATACCCTAATAGGTAAAGTCTTATAAACTTAATTTAGCTTTATTAACTATCGACTAAGTTAATCTATATTATTTATTTAACGGGTATAAGGACGATACCCTTATTATAAAATACATTATATTTATCGATAATAAACTTAACTCGTCGGACGAATTTAGGATCTTTACTATAGATATATACTTCTTCCTCGGAGGTAATAAATAGTATATCCGTAGGCTTCTTAACGCTATAAAAGGGCGTACGAAAGTTAGTTCGAAAGTTAACGGGGTTAAAGTTAGTAGGATACTCGGCTATAATATCCTTTTCCACGTTTTAGGCTACCTCGTCTCCTTAGCTAATATCCTTTTCTAACTCCCTTATCCTCGCCCTTATAGCGTAAAACGTCTCCTTATTACGGCGTACTATCTATTAAGCGAATTCCTTAAGTAATCGCGAGCTATTAAGCTTATAGAGGAACTTTTTATTTATATCCGTAATATTAACGTTAAGACTATATTTACTACCTATATATCCTTTAATACAGCCTAGGCGTTCGCCCTTTCTAATAGTAAGTACCTTCTCCGTATTATTCCTAACTACTATAATATAAGGCGTATTCTTATCGATAGTAAAGCTTAAAACCGACGTATATTATAACTCGAAGTAATATAGTTATAGTTTAGCTTATATCTCTAAGGGCTTTAGTAACGAAATATAGTTAACTAAAACTACGATATTTTAATAAGGTTTTACTATTATATAGTAACTTATAGTAACTTTTCGGGTAAAGCTTCTTTTTAGGTTACGTTTTAATTTAATAGGAACCTTTATATTAAAGACTAACGTAAAGGTAACTCTACGCCTTCGAATACTTACCTTTATACCGTATTTATCTATAAAGTCCGTACCGATAAGTATCTTCGGACCGAGTTAAAGTAGAATATCTATTCGAACGTAAAAGTAACCGTTAATATTAGTATAACCAACTTTACTAGCTATATAGAAATCGAATTCGACCTCCTATTCGTATATTTTATTACCTTTAACGCTTTTAAATATATAGTTAGGAATAGCCTTAAAGCGAGGGTTTATTACCTACTACTTAATCTACTCCAAGTCGGCAACGTTCGTAAAGCTACTTATATCGAAGTATATAATAGCAGGATCTACCTTAAAGTCCGCTTTAATATCCATCTTTACGTACGACGTTCTCTTACGATTAATACCGGTTAATAAAGTAGAAGGGTTCCTGTTAGCTTCGATTACCTACCCTTCCTAAAAGGTAATAAAGCTAGTATCTTTAACGTCTATCTCGTCCTTTAACGATTCGGACGTTAAGTTGCTCGATTAGCTAGCCGTTTTAATATTATTAATAGCTTTAGTTATAGTCTTATATTCGCTTTCCTTATCGTTAGGTAGTTAAAAAGGTACGAACTATATTTTACGTACCTTCTCCTTATTATTATCTAGTCTTTCGTTAACTTTCGAAAATAGTTAGAGGAAATAAAACTACTCGTCGTTTAATTTATATTTACTTAAGTCGTCGTTTAAGTAAATCTATCCTTTACTAAGTATTTTCTCTACCTCTTTATTAACCTTTTTACTTTTTTCCTATAACGTTTCCTTAGCTTAATAAAATATTTACCTATTTAGGCGTTACTAAGGTCTTCTAAAGTTACAGTAACGTTATATTAGTTTACGGCCTCGGAAGCTATTAGGGAATCGATTAAAGCTCGATTTACGAAATCCTTTTTTAAAACTACCTTAAGAGCTATTTTAGAAATTACTTCGTATTCCTTCTCGTTTACTACGTTAGGGCTTCTAAAAGCTATTTTACTTTTCCTCGCGAACGTTACTGTAGCGGCGTTTAAAGAATTAACGTCGTCCTCCCTTTTAGTCGCGCGTTTAGGGGCGTTATAAACTTTCGCGTTAAAAATTATTATAGGGAAGACCCTTACGTTAGAAGTTCTCGCGGGGTCTTAGTATACGATTTCCTTCTTAGCGGCGGTTAAACTAGTTAGCTTCGTCCTCGCCGTCGCTAAAAAGATTTTTTTTAACGTTAAGGGAGTAACTATAGTACCCGCTTTCTTTACGTATAACGGCTTCTAGGGGTCTGGCTTTACCGTTTAACTTCTCGAGGTAGGAAGAGAAAGTCTCCTTTTAAGGACCGTACTAGCTTCTAATAGTTAATAGGTTAATAGCTTAGGTTTTAAGGCTATTGTATAAGCTGTTAAATAGTATAATAAGGAGTTATTAATCGGTTTTATAATCTATTGCTTTAGCGTATCGGAATAACTTTTAAGCGTAAGTTTTTACGCTTTTATCCTTTATATTATCCTTATAGGTATATTTATTAACGCATAGCTAACGTTTTACTTCAGCTATCCTTAAGCCGAAGGGCGTATTTATATATTTAAAGTAAGTATATTAGGTACGCTTTATATTAACCTTCTTATCCTCCTTATACTACTAAATATATTAAGTAAGCGTTAAGCCGTAAAATAATATCTATAGCTTTATAGTAAGCTTTACTAACCGCGGCGTAGGGGCTAAATCGGCCTAAAAGTAAACGTACTTCTTCTATAGCTTATAATCCGAGTATATAAGCTTTTTTCTTTTGTAAAATACCGCTTCTTTCTCCTTTAAGGCGTCTGGCTAAAACCTTATTATGTAAGTAATCTTCTAGTTATTATATACCGTACCCGTCGTATTAACCGGTAGTAGTTCCGCGGCTAGCTAAAATCTAGGACTAAACGGAGAAATAGGGGCTTATTACAATAATAAAGCCGGAGCCGGTATAATTGGTTACAGAACTAGGGCTAGCTATAGCGCGGAAGTTACTAACTATAATATAAAAGTTAATAGCTATAAGGCTTTACTAACGGTTTTTATCTCCTTTATAACCGTTACGAAGGATCTCTCTATCCTAGTTATCCTAGTCTTTATCTTACTTTATATCGTTTCTAATATAGCTATTAAAGTATTTATTTAGCTCGTTAATATACCCTTTTCTGGCGTACCCTTTTCTAACCCCGAATAATTACCTACTAGTCCTTTTACTATTACTATTAGTTTAGTAGCGCGCGGGGTAAAGGCTTTATTATTTAATAATAGTGGATTAGTCTAAGCTATAGGGATATTTAGGGCTAGTAGGTACTAGGTTAAGCCTAGAAGCGAACGTAATAGTATCGCTAAAGGTAAAGCCTTTCGCTAGGCTCGCGTTTCTGTTAATAACGGTAGTAAAGCTTTTCGCTAGAGTTACTTCGCCGTTAACGCTTGTTATAAAACGGTTAGTAGCGTCGGCTACTAAGTTACCTAAGGCCCTTTTAACGTTATTAAAGGTTCGTTTAACTCCTAGGGTTATTAAGTAAAAGCTATAATCCTACTCGACTCTCTAGCTTATTATAGTATATTAGAAGGATAGACGTTAAAGAGGAACTCCCGTACCTCTTAAGGGAATTTACTAAGATTTAGGGAGTTTAATAGTCTACGGATAGTTTTAAAAAACTTCTCGCTTTCTACCTTCGCGAGGTAAGGGTTTACGTTCTAACTAGCTAGGTATAGGGATCTAGGTCCTTAGCGAACGGAGCTATTAGTCTCGAGGAGGTATAGTTTCGCGATAAGATCGATTACTTTCCTCTTCTCTTTTATCTTTTAAGTCTAGAATAACAGCTTCTTCTTATCCGTATAGTCGAGGATTTATTAGGCTTTATAAACCTCGTCTTCGCTTATGTAAAAGCGCTTTAGGTAGCTTAGGGTTAACGCTTAGCGTATAGTCGCTAAGTGTTTGGAAAGTTTGTCGTTAACTTAGCCCTTAATCTCCCCCCTTAAAGAGAGATTAAGGTTATTAGTTCGATTTTAATAGTAGGTATTAATTATTAGGATTTATCCCGATAACTTAGTATAGATAAACGATTATAAGGTAAAGGTAAACTACTTAGAGTACAGGGTACGTAAGTAGTACTATACTTTAGGTACTAGGTAATAGGTAACTCTTAATTACTACCGGAGGAGAGTTCTCTTTACGATAGCCTACCTTAACGGTAGTTAAGGTAGTACGTATACGTAAAGGGATAGCTCTCCTCTTATTAGTCTACCTACTCTAACTAGTACATCTTTACCGTAACAAGGTAATCCGAATAAGGAAGTTCGTAAAAACGTATTAATTAGATAATTAAATCTTGTTAAGACTTCGCGCTAATAAGTATATTACTATATTTGTATTAAAGGATACTTAGTATAATGCCCGATTATACTATACCTACTAGTATAAGGCTTTACAGAAACAATCGGGATAATCGAGGTATAATACAATTAGGTATAATACAATCGGGCATAGTATAATCGGGTATAATATAATCGGGTATAATATAATTAGGTATTATACTAGGTATCCTTTAATATAGTAATATACTTATCGATACGAAGTTTTAATAAGATTTAATTATCTAATTAATACGTCTCTACGAACTTCCTTATTCGGATTACCTAATCGATCTAAACTTTTACAGTATTATCTACCTTGTAAAAACGTCTTACATCCTTTAAAAATCCCTTCTTTAATTCCTTCCTCTTTATCCCAGATAAGATATAGCTGTCCTTAACGATAGCTAAGAGTTCCTCGTTATCGAGGAGCTCGACGGGTATATTCGGGCCTCCTAGGAGGTAATACCGAATTACTAAGGCTTATTCTTTCGAAAGAACTAGCCGTTTTACTGTAATAGTTATTATAGTATCGCTATAAACCGGGGCTCTTACTTCGGGTATCTTATTAAAAGTAGTTAGCGGTAAAGATTAGTAGTAATTAGGAGATACTTACGATACTTAGTAAGCGATATAATAGGTAGTAATTTTAAGGTACTAGATAAAATAGCTAGTACGATAAAGGAAGAAAGAGTAGTAGGAGCGAGTAGCTTTTATAGCCAGCCTTTTATCCCTGCTTATAATTAAAGTTCGGTACTACTAATAAAGGTTTCGTAGTTCGGTCTACTTTAATAAGCCGGTAAAGTAGTAATAGTAATGTAAAGGCGAGAGGTAGCGAGGTCGATTTATATCGGGAGTATTTTTTTATAAAGCTAAGTATAGAGTAAAGTATACTTTTTTTTAAAACAAAACTATTTTGTTAAACGATATAAAACCTTTATTAAAAGATTTAACGGTATTATAAAACCTTTATACAAACTAATAGGAGAAGGGACTATCTTTAAGTAAATAATTACTTAATAAAAGGTATTTAACGACCTTTAAAAAGCCGTTAATAAGGAACTGATATTAAGAATACCAAACTTTAGTAAACCCTTTTACGTTAAAACCGACGTATTAAACTTCGTAATCGGAATAGAACTTTATTAAAAGTACGATAATAAAAGATACCTTATAATATTCTTCTTAAAGAAAATATTAAAGTTAGTACTTAACTACCTTATATACGATAAAGAACTTATAACTATCGTCGAAATATTCGACGAATGGAGACTATACTTAAATAAAATAAAAAAACTAGTAAACGTTTATACAAATTACTAAAACTTTAAATACTTTATAATAAAAGAACTTTCCCTTTAGTAAATCCATTAAGTAAAATTCCTCGGACCTTTTAATTTTAAAATCTATTATATTAAAGGAAAAGATAATATTAGGGCTAATGTACTTAGTAAAAGGCTAGATTATATCGTCGTTTAACAGAATGGTTCTATTTTAAAAAAAAATATACTTTACCCTATACTTAGCTCTATAAAAAAATACTCCCGACGTAAATCGAACTCGCTACCTCTCGCTTTTATATCGCTGTTACTACCTTGCCGGCCTAATTACGAAACCCTTATCAGTAGTACCGAACCTTAATTACGAGCGGGGATAAAAGGCTAGCCGTAGGAGCTACTCGCTCCTACTATTCTTCCTTCCTTTATTATACTAGCTATTCTATCCGGTACCTTAAAATTACCACCTATTATATTACCAAGCATTATAGGTATCTCCTAATTACTACCAATCTTTACCGTTAACCACCTTTAACAAGATACCCAAAATAAAAGCCCCAGTTTATAGCGACACTATAATAACTATTATAATAAAGCGGCCGGTTCTTTCGAAAGAATAAGCCTTAGTAATTTAGTATTACCTCCTAGAAGGCCTAAATATACCCGTTAAGCTCCTTAATAACGAGGAACTTTTAGCTATCGTTAAGGACGGCTATATCTTATCTAGGATAGAGAGGAAAGAACTAAAAAAAGGATTCTTAAAGGATGTAAGACGTTTCTACAAGGTAGATAATACTGTAAAGGTTTAGATCGACTAGGTAATCCGAATAAGGAAGTTCGTAAAGACGTGTTAATTAGATAATTAAATCCGGCCTAGAGAACCTTTTAAAATAGTAGAGGGTATAAAGGATACGTATACCTTCGCGTCGATAAGTATATTGCTATATCTGTATTAAAGGATACTTAGTATAATACCCGATTGTACTATACCCGATTACATCATGCCCGATTACACTATACCTAATTATATTATACCTGATTGCATTATGCCTCGATTGTCCCGATTATTTCTGTAAAGCTCTGTACTGGAAGGCTAGATTATAAAGGAAACGAAAACTCGGAATTAACGCCGTTATTTATAATAATAGGTAACGTTTTAAAGTACCTACTTTAGGTATATCGTTTAATAGAATAGTTTTATTTTAATAAAAAAAAGTATACTTTACCTTATACTTAGCTTTGTAAAAAAAAAATACTCCTAACGTAAATCGAATTTACTACCTCTCGCCTTTATATTACTATTATATACCTTACCGGCTACTAACCGCCCCGCTATTATATACCGTACTGGCGTTACTAAAATAAACTAAATTACGAAACCCTTATCGGTAGTACTCGAACTTTAATTACGAGAGGGGATATAAAGGGCTAGCCGTAAAAGCTCGCTCCTACTACTCTTTCTTCCTTTATCGTACCGATTATTTTATCTAGTACCTTAAAATTACTATCTATTACATTACCTACATTAACAAATATTATAAATATCTCGTAATTACTACTAATCTTTACTGCTAACCACCCTTAACCAGATACCTAAAGTAAAAGCCCCGGTTTAGGACGATACTATAGTAACTATTATAGTAAAGCGACTAGTTTTTTCGAAAGAATAAGCTTAAGTAGTTTAGTATTACCTTTAAAGAGGCCCGAATATTAAATAGGGGTTTCCACACCCTTAAACAAATACCCTACACCCACTCCAATCGGTATATACGGGTCGTCGTTACTAAAGTAGGCGGTTCGACGCGCACATAGTAGGACGTACAAGTCAGGGGTTCGGCCGTAAAGATGGCAAAAGATACAAATTAAATTAACTATCTTACTCTTCTTAC
>Ga0247817_10000842_pt1 | contig 16417 bp, 17 predicted proteins | sample UWRJL212509R1_FD_178010 | JGI IMG/M metagenome (GOLD analysis project Ga0247817, IMG submission 178010) | Plant litter microbial communities from Arlington Agricultural Research Station in Wisconsin, United States - UWRJ-L212-509R-1 | ecosystem: Environmental > Terrestrial > Plant litter >... | reverse complement strand
CTGAAATTGATTGCACGTAAAACGGAAACAAATAAATGGTTTGTTGCTGCTGTACTTATCTTAACAGTTGTATTTATTTATTATTCAAATCGTGTAACGTTTGATAGTGATTTGTCACAAATCAATTACATGCCAGATGGACTCAAAGCTGCTGAAAATAAATTATATCAATCGGATACAACACGTGGCAAAAGTGTTTTTTTTATTTTTAGAGGGAAAGATATGTCTGAAGCATTGTATCGAAATGAGCTAGCATTGGTAATTATTGATAAGTTGAAAGAAGAGAATCACATTCATCGTTATGCAGGTATTTCCGGGCTATTGCCATCGGATTCCATTCAGCTGCAACGCATCGCGTATTGGAATGCTTATTGGACTCCTGAGAAGATTGCTCAAGTGCAGGGATATATTATCAGGTATTCAGTAGAATTGGGCTTCAATGCAAATGCATTCAATCCATTTTTTGAGTCTCTAACGACCAAACATACTGTAATGAATGCAGCACATCGTACATTTATGCAGGATGTGTTTTTGAAAGACTATGTCCAGTCGGATAGCAATGGCGTTGCAGTGTTGGCTAGCATGCGTGTTCCTACAACAATGACTGATGATATTTATTCTGCTTTTGATGGTATCGAAGGACTTACCATTTTAGACAGACAACTATTTTACAATAAATTTTTATTGATCGTTAAAGATGATTTTAATCAAATATTGATGTCTTCTTCGATACTCGTTTTCATGATTTTATTAATTTCTTACGGCAGGCTGGAGTTGACCTTAATTTCTTTTTTGCCAATGGTGATCAGTTGGTTCTGGATACTGGGCTTGATGGGTATTTTCGACATACATTTTAATATTGTAAATATTATCATATCAACATTTGTATTTGGTCTGGGCGATGATTATTCCATCTTTATAACAGATGGTTTACAGAAAAAATATGCAGAAGGGAAAGATAATTTACCTTCGTATAAAGTATCTATCTTTTTGTCGGCTTTTACAACCATTGTTGCCATGGGGGCATTGATATTTGCGAAACATCCGGCGTTAAAATCAATTGCACTTATTTCTATTATAGGTATTGCATGCGTATTGCTTATTTCATACACAATCATACCTTTATTGTTTAGATGGTTTATTACAGACCGAACAGACAAAGGGAAACCTCCCTTAACTATTGTAACGCTCGTGCGCTCATTAAGTATATTGATATGGATCGTATTGGTTTGTATACTTTTGGTTGTACTGAAAAATATATGTTTGGTTGTATCTGTATTTGGAAAATCAGGTGCTCGAAAATTCTATAAATTTGCACTGAATAGAATTGCAAAAATGATGTTGTTTTTTACCTTTTTCCTTTCAAAAAAAGGTACACCTTTGCTTGGAGATTTCTATAATAATCCACGAGTAATTTTATCCAGCAATCAATCTGTTTTAAATTACCTGTTTTTATTGTCTTTGCATCCGCGTCTTGTTTTTTTATTTAGCGCAAAGGATGAATTGACTACGCTTGAAAAAATTATATACTACGTATCCGATTTGCAAATCGAGCATTACATAGATGTAGGAAATGCTGAAAGCACAATAAGAGCAACAGTTAAAGGTGGCTATTCTCCTGTTGTATTTGATACGAACGTACACATTCATGAAATTTTGAATGTCAATATAGAAGTAGTTTCTGTAGTCATTGCAGGAACGGAACTATCGATTCGTAAAGATGATTTTGTATTTAATCGTGCAAGAATATATGTACATTATTCTCCGCTTCTGCAGGGCAGTGCTGCGCATAAACTAACATCTTATTATACAGCAGTAAAAGTTGTTCATGAAGAATTGCAAATGAATACCTATTTCAATAAAGTTCTTAGCTCTTATATTTACAAAGGGCCGGTGCTTGAATGGTATTTTAGAATAAAAGTACAGCTGGAACAATCGTATCAGGTATTTAAGGACTTGTTGCCTGAAAAAGGAGTGATCTATGATCTGGGCTGCGGTTATGGTTTCCTGGATTATTTCTTACTGCTGCAATCTGATCAGCGGACAATTATCGGCGTTGATTATGATGAAGACAAAATCCAGGTAGCAGATCAGTCGTATTTAAAAAACGATCGGATTACATTTGAAGCAAAAGATGTAATGGCTGTTGATGTACACAATGCCGATGCGGTCATGATCTTAGATGTATTACATTATCTTTCAGTAGAAAATCAGCATGAATTGATTCGGTCTTCCTTTCAGGGATTAAAATCTGGCGGGATTTTGATCATCCGGGATGGAGATAGTTCGCAGGAATCAAAACACAATGGCACTAAACTAACAGAGTTCTTCTCAACCAAATTGCTGAAGTTTAATAAACAAACAGAACAGGATCTGTGTTTTACATCTTCAAAAACAATCATAGGTACATTGAGTGATTTCAATGTAGAAGTTAAAGTAGTAGATACAACGGTGTATACATCAAACATTATTTATTATGTGGTGAAACCTTGAGTAGCCACATAATAGTTATTTTTTATCTTCTATTATTACTTCATCATCAGGTTTTCCCAGTAATCTGCCAACCAACAATACAACAAATAAGTTAGACCATACCGCTTCAATGATACCAAGATTTTGTATCAGGGGAATGGCTTGTAAAAATGCATCATGACCGCCAATAATAGTCATACTGTAATAAATACAAACCATATAACTTTCCAATCCTTGCGACAATGGAATTCCCATACTACCGGGATTTACAATATTGATCAGGTCGAACACACTTCCAAATGAAATACCAATCATAAGGTATATGCAAGCTGCACCCCATATTTTTTCGGCAGATAGTTTTTTACCCGTGAAAATATCGTAAAGGCAGTGGTATATTACCGTTGACTCAATAATAAATAGAGATGAGTGTATCAAAAATAAATAAGGACGTTTGGAATTCTCATTTTCAAAGAATTCATACACCGGGTTTACTGCAAAGAAGGCAACACCCAAACCAACCATCATGAGCACAAACATGCCAATTATTAGGGTATTGGATTTTGTAAGATTTCGCAATATATCCCACAATACAAATACATATAGGCCTCCTAAGGTCAGAAATAAGATATCCCCAACCATCTTGGACGTTTTAATATTTACTCCAGAAATGGCCAGTGTTTCTTTCAACAGCATTGCTGAAAGAATAATGAGCATTTGTAAATAAACTATATTTCTATAGTCTTTGTTTTTTTCTTCGTTTAACTCTCTAGTATTTAGATTTTTACGCCTAATGTGGGACAGAAATCGCTTCATAAGTGCAGGCCTAAAAAATTTTAATTTAAAATTTTTCATTTCAGGATAGGGGTATTTTTATTGACACTTGTCTTATATACGTAACAAATCAATATTTGTATGTATAGAGCTAGTATTAAACAGATTTTAGTAACTATTCTATCAAGAGAATTATTACTAAGACTTACAGAAATCCACACTGTAGACTTCTTTAGCAAAGATTTGCGTTTAACTTCGGAAGAATTTAACCGTTTTTTATACTTTGTTGAAATGCATTTTAACATTAATATATCTGAAGAAGAAATCTCTATTAACAGCAGATTATCTGATTTAGTGAACTGTATTTACCAAAAAACATTAAATGAAAACTCATTTGCTTTAAAATCTGCTTAAATCCAGGCAGATTTTAAGGTTTTCAGTAAAGATATATTTTTTATCTAATTGTACTATTTTATTAAATAATTGTGTTAATCAATTTTATTTATTGATTAACTTAGAATTATGAAATATGTACATATTATTTTAATATACATTATTGCCAGCACAACATGGGTGAAAGGGCAAAATCTTCTTTCGAACTCAACACTCGAAACAGGATCTTCCAGTCCATTTACGTTATGGGTTTCCACAGCGGCATATCAATCTGCTTTATCCGCTACTACAACTAATCCTCATGCGGGAAATAATGCATTGCTGATCGATGTGCAAAAATCTGATCCAGCAAATACAAATTACTATGATAAAATCTGGAGAGTACAGGTTACTCAAAGTGGCTTCTCAACAACAGAAGGTGAGAAGCTTTTATTTTCTTTTTGGGCCAGAGCAGATGCTGCTCATCAACTCCAATTTGGTTTGACAAAAAACAGTACCACCTTCGAAGAGTTTTCGATAGAAGAACTTGATCTGACAACCGAATGGAAAAGATATGAAATGGAATTTATTAGTCCGATAACAACAACAAACGACATTCGGATAATTTTTAGATGCGGTGCAAGTGCTGGTCAATATTTTTTGGATGATATATCACTAATACGAAATGGTATGTCTGATTTGACTTGGTATGCAAACGCTGAGCAGCGTATCAATCAAATTCGAAAAGGAGATTTTGTTTTAACGGTTCAGGATGAAAATGGAAATCCATTGAAAAATTGTGATGTAAGCGTTGCTCTGAAACAACATGATTTTAAATGGGGAACAGCCTTAGCTTTTCAATCCAGCATTACTGCTGATGAAGCATGGTATCGCAATACCGCTGCTACATATTTTAATGATGCTGTATTTGAAAATGATTTCAAATGGCCTTCTATGGAATATACCAACGGACAACCTAATTATACGAATGTCGATCGTTATCTGGCATGGGGGGAAGAGCAGCATATAAGTTTCAGAGGGCATAATTTACTTTGGGGTGGTAAGCAATCTGCACCTCCGAATTCATGGTGGATGACACCTTCCTGGCTGTGGAATGTATCGAAAGATTCGGCATATAGTTTAATTGAAAGAAGAATTAAACGTGATGTTGGTAATTACAAAGGAAAGATCTTTGAATACGATGTCGTAAATGAAGCTATTCATGAGAAAGCGCTGGCTGATTGGCTTGGAGATAGTGTTCATGTTAAAGCATTTAAATGGGCGAAAGAAGCTGATCCGAATGCGGTCTTGTATATCAATGATTATGCGAATATTGACGGGAGCACTACATCGAAATATAAATCATTTATAAATTATTTATTGGATGAAAAAGCTCCGGTTGAAGGTATAGGCTTACAGGCGCACTTTGGAAGTTTGATCGACTGGAAAACAGTAAAACAACGTTTGGATTATTTAGGTGATTTGGGTTTGCCATTGAAGATCACTGAATTTGATGTGAATGTTCAATCCATTGGAATGAGCGAATTACAGCAAGCAAGTGAATATGCTAAAATGATGCGCATTGCATTTTCACATCCGGATGTCGAAGGCTTTCTATTCTGGGGATTTTGGGATAGCAGACATTGGCTACCGAAAGCAGGAATTTTCAGAGCAGATAAATCAGCCAAACCAGCTGCAGATTCAGTTTATAAACTTATTCATCAAACATGGACAACGAATGTGAATTTAAAAACGGATGAAAACGGTCAAATTTCTTTTAGAGGATTCTATGGAAGGTATGATGTACGTGCTGTCGGATGTGTGCCGGGCAAATTTGCTGATGCAACATTTACAAAATCAAATCTGACAAATACAGCTGAATTGTCTTCAACGATAACGGGTATTATTTCTACTGCTCAAACCAAAGAAGTAACATTATTCCCAAATCCGACAACAAACAAGACTTCGCTGCTATTGACTTCCAACGATCACATTCAAACGGAGTATGTGTTGATAAATACAATTGGGCAGGTTGTTAAAACAAAAAAGATATCTGTGCCTGCAGGAGAAAATCAGATTGATATTGATGTATTTGATTTAAAACCAGGTGTATATACATTTCAAATGAATATGAATGGAAATGTATATGTATCCAAATTAATTAAATCAGAATAAAAGTAGTTTGTCTAGGCATAAAAGAACCCTAAGATTATATGGTAATCTTAGGGTTCTTTTGTTATCATTACCTTTTATTCTACAGAGTTGCAGTACTTAAAACATAGCCTTATCTTTAAAGGATAATTCATTCCAATGAAAAACTATAAAAAATACTATATCATTCCAGCTCCTCCAGAGGAAGTTTATTTAGGTTTAACAACGACCACAACAATTTTACTCTGGACCGGTGAAGATGCTGTCATGTCTACAGAACCGGGTTCTGAATTTTCTCTGTGGGATGGTAGTATTGAAGGAAAGAATATTGAATTTATTGAAGGAAAAAAGATTGTACAGCAATGGTATTTTGGAGATCAGGAAGAAGAATCTATTGTTACCATCATTTTGCATGACGATAAAAAAGGTGGTACATCTGCTGAATTAAGACACACCAATATTCCTGATGAAGCCTATGAAGATATGGTTGAAGGTTGGGATACTGCGTACTTTGGGGCTTTACAGGAGTTTTACGAAGAAGAGTAAAAGCACACATTTAATAAATCTATTAAAAGATATAAGAATGAATAAGAATACTACAATGTCACTTGCCATTTTATTATGGCTGATTTCCTTTTCTCAAACATTTGCTCAAAAAACAATTGTAGAAAAGTATGGGCACCTGTCTGTAAAAGGATCCTTTATGGTTAGTGAATATGGAGATACTGTTCAGCTAAGAGGGATGTCTTTATTCTGGAGCCAATGGATGGGACAATATTACAATGGAGATGTTGTTAAGTGGTTGCGTGATGATTGGAAGTGTACCGTTATCCGTGCAGCTATGGGTGTTGAAATGGGCGGATATCTGGAAAATCCGGATACAGAAAAAATGAAAGTATTGGAAGTTATCAATGCAGCTATTTCAAAAGGTATATATGTAATTGTTGATTATCACAGCCACGAAGCGCAGAAAAATCCTGCTGTAGCTCAACGATTCTTCTCTGAAATAGCAAAGAAGTATGGCAATGTTCCCAACATAATTTATGAAGTATATAATGAGCCTTTACAAGCAACCTCATGGAATAAGGATATCAAGCCCTATGCAGAAGGCGTTATTACAAAAATACGTGTGTACGATACAACCAATATCATTGTTGTAGGAACAAGACAATGGTCGCAATTGGTTACAGAAGCTGCTGCAAATCCCATCAAACGTCAGAATATCATGTATACACTGCATTTTTATCCTGGTACACATAAACAGGAATTACGTAATGAAGCAAAGAAAGCGATTGATATGGGTATTGCTTTATTTGTAACAGAATATGGTACATGCGATGCTTCGGGCAACAGTAATTTCAGTCCGGAAGAAACAGCATTGTGGTATGCATTTATGGATGAACATAAATTAAGCTACTGCAACTGGTCTATTGCAGATAAACCTGAGACAGCTTCAGCATTGGTACCAGGCGCAAGTATGTTTGGCGGATGGGCAGATTATGATTTAACACCTTCAGGACAATTGGTGCGCGCCGATATGATATTAAAAAATGGTCCCATCTTCGCAACCTTAACGAAAACGAGTTCTGCAGCTGGAGAGAAAAAAAAGAAAAAATAATAATTTTAGTCTGCTATGCTGCTAAACCTATAAGGATTTTTGTGTAAATTTTATTATTGAAATTTCAGCACATAATCCTTGTAGGTTTTATTTGTTGAATGAAGCTAGATAAATTTCCAATACTCGTGAAGAAGAAAAATCGTTTACATATTTTCAATTCGACTATGTTGAAGAAAAATGTTTGGGTCTTTATTCTTCTTTTTTTTATAAGTAGATCTGCATATGCGCAATATGCAGATACAATGACCTACCATTTGAAGGCGCAGCTTTCCGGTGTTTTTAATAAGACCAATACAACAAAATCCTTTCTTGCAAATAATGGTATGCAATACAGTATGACCAGAGTACATACTTCATTTAATTGGAATGGAAACTGGATGTATGGTAAACAAAACGGGAGCATCACCAATAATGATTTTTCATCCATTATGGATTATAATTTATACAACAAGAAGAAACGTTTGTATGCATGGTGGTTTGCAGCATACGACAAAAGTTATTCATTAAAGATCATCAATCGTTTGCAAGGAGGATTTGGATTAGGGTATATTTTCGTAGATAATACTGTTTTAAATCTAAATCTAAGTGAAGGGATTATTTATGAAAATAGTAACCTGGATCAATCTGCGGATCCGAACGTAATGGACATTGAAACATTTAGAAATTCACTGCGTCTGAAATATACATTAAATCTTAACAAGATTGTCGTTTTGCATGGAAGTAACTATTGGCAGCAGTCTATTGAAAAAGCAGACGACTACATCATAAAATCGATGAATTCATTAAATGTTAAAATAAGACAGTGGCTCAGCATCAGTGTTGTGATGAATTATAATAAGATCAACATTACACAACGCGAAAACTTTATGTTGACCTATGGACTCACTTTTGATAAAACTTTTTAAGTTGTTCGCTTAACCTTACGGTTATTGTGCGAACTCTTTGAAAATACCTAACCTATTATTTGTCTATGCTTGATTGGAAAAATTTATACAGCCCTAAACGTTTGGGTGCAGAAAATAGAGTAGAGGCAGAGCCCGATTCAATTCGTAATCCGTATCAACGGGATTACGATCGTTTAATTTTTTCTTCACCTTTCAGACGATTACAAAATAAAACACAAGTCTTCCCTTTACCGGGAAGTATTTTTGTTCACAACCGATTAACACATAGCTTAGAGGTTGCTTGTGTAGGAAGAAGTATTGGCAGCATTATCGGACAACGGATCGCAAAAGAATATTGCAAGGATGATGAAGATTTTCAACGCTTTTATAATTATGAATTAGGTTCTGTAATTGCAGCTGCTTGTTTAGCACATGATATCGGGAATCCGCCTTTTGGACATTCCGGTGAAAAAGCGATTTCGGCCTATTTTAAAAATCTATCTGCTGAAGAAACGGCAATTTTAAAAGCACAGGTTTCTGAAAATCAATATTCAGATCTGATACATTTTGAAGGCAATGCAAATGGACTACGCCTATTAACGCATCCATTCAATGAAAACTCTGAAGGTGGCATGCGTTTAACGTATACAACCATTGCATCAATGATCAAGTATCCATGCGAAGCAAGCGCAGGACACGATAAAACAAATCTGCATAGAAAAAAATATGGCTTTTTCGATTCTGAAAAACATACCTTTCAAAAAATTGTTTCAGAATTTAATTTGATCTCCATTTCAACCGAACAGATTGCTTATGCACGCCATCCCTTTGTTTACCTGGTTGAAGCCGCAGATGATATCTGTTATCAGATCATCGATTGGGAAGATGCATACCGATTAAAAATCATTTCACTTGAAAAAGCTATTGATGGTTTGTTGACGTTCTTTCCCGAAGAAGGAGTACTGACACAGTCAAAAGTTAAAAGTACAGTAGAGAAGATTGTAGACTCAAATCAAAAGATTGCTTACCTGCGAGCTACTGTAATTAATATGTTACTTGACAATTGTGCGCAAGTATTTTGGAATAACCGTCTGCAGATTTTAGCAGGTGAATATAAAAAAAGTTTGACGGATGATTTAAGTCCGGAGATTGCAGTTCCATTTAATAAGCTGAAAGATATTTCAATCAAAGAAATATATAACTACCGTTCGGTTGTTGAAATAGAATTGGCAGGTTATAAAATATTAGGAGGTTTGCTGGAAGAATTTATTCCGGCAGTATTGTATCCGGATAAACCCAATTCCGAAAAATTGTTGCAGTTATTACCTCCCCAGTTTATATACCAGGGAGATGAATTATATTTGAAACTACAATCGGTTATTGATTTTATTTCAGGGATGACCGATTTATACGCCGTAGATCTATACCGAAAGATCAAAGGAATTGCTTTGCCGGAATTGAAATAAATGACTCCTTATTTATATAATTCATTTTAATGAAAAGATTTATTATCGTATTATTATTTTCATTGATTGCCTTATTTTTATTTGCTCTAATTGGTGCTGGTTCACACGGGCATATAATGTTTAGGGCTCATATGATGGAAGACTGGTTATTGTGGGGTGCTATGCTAGCATCAATTTTGCTAGTAATATATTTTCTTATTAAAAGGAAAAAATAGTGCTTTGTGCATTTTTATTCATTTTTAAATAGATAAAATAGTTTTATTTATTTCTTTTCAATTCTCTCTTTATCGACTCAATCAACAGCCTTCTCGATTTTTTTAACAGGTTTATGAAAATAGTATTGATAAAGGGATAACCTGTTAACTCCATTGCTTCAATAACTTTTACACAATTGGTTGTTGTATCTTCAATAAAAGTATAATCTATGTGAAGAAAGATGCCTTTGCTCACTTCCGAATCATATTGAATGTGTTTGTAAGGTTGCAGGATAATAACTTTTACATCATAGCATGGTTTCATCGAAATAATATTCAAGATCTTTAACGATTCATGTACCCGGTATAAATTGTTTGATTGAGTATCAGTACCTAAATCACGTACTTCAATCATATACGGATGATGTTTTCCAAATAAATGAAAGTTGCTGAAGTATCTGCTTATTTCACTTCCGTTTCCTTTAAGCAGATATTCAAACGTAATATGTGTTTTCATAATGACAAAGTACCTAAAAACAGTCTGATATTGGCATATTTGTACAATGGGAACAAATAATTTGAAATAGATGTTTAAACATATATATTAGATGAACAATCTTTAAAAGGATATCGGAAAGGAAGTTTTTTATGGATAGAAATGAATTTATCAAAAAAGGAATGTTGGGTACAGGCATGTTTGTAGCAGCTTCCGCCATGGGTAATGTTATCACAAATGATATCGACGAACTCAAAGAATTAGAAATTTTAGGATTTAACCATATTCCCAACACACAATCTGCTCTTATGGAAAATGCAGTATTACACAAAGCGGCAACACGCGGTGATGCAAATCATGGCTGGTTGCATAGCAGACATACATTTAGTTTTGCTAACTATTACAACCCCGAACGCATGCACTTTGGCGTGCTCCGAGTATTGAACGATGATATTGTGGATGGAGGAGAAGGCTTCGGTACACACCCCCACGACAATATGGAAATCATAAGTATTCCATTGGAAGGGGATCTGGAACACAAAGACAGTATGGGCAATGTTGCTGTGATAAAAAACGGTGATATACAGGTAATGTCTGCGGGTGCTGGAATTAAGCATAGCGAGTTCAATAAAAGTAAAGATAAGCAGGTAAAGTTTTTGCAAATCTGGGTTTTTCCGAATAAAAAAAATGTAACACCACGTTACGATCAGATCACATTAAAATCTGCAGATCGTCATAATACATTTCAACAGATACTTTCGCCAAATCCGGATGATGCCGGTGTTTGGATCCACCAGAATGCCTGGTTTCATTTAGCAACGTTTGATGCGAATCATGCACAGGTATATAAGATGAAAGACAAAACAAATGGTTTATATGTGTTTAATTTGAATGGAGATATCAGTGTAAATAATCAGGTATTAAACGCACGTGATGGCTACGGCATCTGGAATGTTGATCAAGTAACCATCAAGTCAGATTCGGCTGCTGAGTTTCTGTTGATGGAAGTGCCAATGACAGTGTGAAGCACAAATTCCAAATTCCAAAAGTTCTAACTAGTATCTATAGAGATTCATAAAATTTATGAATAATTAAAATAAAATGTATTCTTAAGCAGTTTGGAATTTGTTTTTTGTTATTTGGAATTTTACGGTATGAAGAGACTATAAGATAAAATTTTCACTAAAGAATATTATACAATCAAGAAATGATCAAACATGCAATCACCCAATTTCCTGTACTGGACTTAATTAAAGAACGTTGGAGCGCACGCTCTTTTTCTTCAAAAGAAGTAACAAAAGATCAGGTACTAACTATACTGGAAGCAGCAAGCTGGGCACCAAGTGCAAATAATGAACAGCCTTGGGAATTTATTTACGCACTCAAAGGAACAGCAGGATTTGATACCATCTGGAATTGTTTAATGCCAGGAAATCAGCCCTGGAATAAACATGCAGCAGGTTTTATTATAACCATTGCGCATAAAACATTTGCTGCAAACGGTAATCCGAATGCAAACGCGGAACACGATTCGGGCATTGCTACCGGTTATCTTCTTTTACAGGCTTCATCTATGGGGATCTATACACACCCGATGGGAGGCGTTGACAAAGCAAAATTAAGCGGTGAATTAAATTTAACAGAAGATCAAAAAATGCTGTGTGTTATTTCATTCGGCTATTTAGATGATGCAGAAAAATTAGAAGAGCCCTTTAAAGGTAGGGAACTTACTGCAAGGACACGTAAGTCAGTAGGAGAGATCGTGAGAGAAATTTAGTTTCGAGTTGCTAGTTACTAGTTTCTAGACGAGACAAGAAAAACAATGAAGTTTGATTATTAAATATCTGTTATCTAATATTTCTTTTTAGTCTGGAAACTAGTAACTAATATCTAGCAACTACAAATCAATCAAATGCTCAACATCCTTGATTTGTATCAGCAATGCTTTGTTGGATAAATAGACTTCGATCGAACAAAGGGCAAGGGAGATCAACATCGAGATCAAGCTCAATCCAAATACCGCGTGTACCCATTCTTCGAGATTGTAGTAAATTAAAAACATAGAAAAAGCTGCAATGAACATGGTAGCAATACCAAATAATTGCATGTTTCGAATGAGGAAAATACGTCTTTTAAGGATATTGATCTGCGAAATTATAATCGTGGATTGTTCGGTTTTATATTGAGAATGCAGTGCCCTGATCCGGTTACTGATCGCTATATACCGATTGGTATAGGCCAACAATAGCAATGAAATTGTAGGAAAAAGGAGTGCAGGCGTATTTAATGTAACTTCTGTCATGCAATTAAGGATTTCTTTAAATATATCAGTTTCTTTGAAAGATTCAATCACTTTTCTTGTTTCTGAGTCACCTTGATTATTTATAGGTATTAATAATCAAGGTATTATATATATTCAAAAGGTCTTTTCCAATAATTTTGTATATTGCAGCATGAAAACCACATTATTCGATTACGAGATTCGAGCTAAATATCGTAAATTAATACTAACCGTTTCTAGCGCTGAAGCTAAAAGAATTATCATGAAAGGTGACGATGAGTCTGCACCTGTTGAAAAAGAAAAATTGGCAACAATACTTAAAGGATAAGCTATCCGATTAAGAGCATGAATGAAAAACCACCACGAATATTTCGTGGTGGTTTTTTTATTTAAATCAATTGTAAGCAGTAGTCAGTAAACAGTAGTCAGTAAACGTAATTAGCACACAACTTTCTACCTTTGTAGTATTAGGAACAGCTCTAAGTTTTTTCTGACAACTCTTTACTGTTTACTATCTCCTAACGTCTACTGATCACGAATCAATTTCCTCTCCATTCAGATCAGTTGTTAAGATCTCGCTCATGTAATCCAGATACGGACGCATTTTTTTAAACGTGTTTGAAACCAATACATGAAAATTCGGAGCAAGAACTTCTTCATTCGTAAAATAATGCTTTATAATAAATTGTTTGTTTCGAATAAATTCAATAGCCGGGTCATTTACATCAAATCCTCTGGGTGCCGTTTTTACCTGTTCTCCCAATAAGCCACCAAATGTTTTTTTCAACGTAGGTTGGTTTAATATACTTTTCAATGTTTTTGGATCGGCTGATAAATGCTGACGGATGTGTAACAAGTCTTCTGCATTGGGAGAGAAGAATCCTCCTGCAACAAATGAGTTGCCCGGTTCTATATGATAGTAATAACCACCGCGTAATTGCTTTGTTGCTCGTTTTAATCCACCGCCTAAATTATTTTTATACGGACTTTTATTTTTTGAAAAACGCACATCGTTATAAATGCGATACAGACTTTTTTTACCGGAAGGCGTTTCTATGGTATCATGCTTATTCATCTCTGCCAATACCAGATCTGCAAAAACAATTAAATCCATATAAGCTTTTTGATATACCTCTTTGTTCTTCGTGAACCATTCTTTATTATTATTTTTTGATAATTTTTTTAAGAAATCCAGTGTTGCATGTAGGTTATAGGTAGATTGCATAGATGTTGATGAAATGCGTTAGATAGTTAATACGGTGATCAAACAAATCCTGAGGAGGATTGTTGGATAAACAGGCGAAGTTTCACAAGTTTAACATTTTCGATTCAATAATTGTTACGCTTCTAAATAAATTAAATTGTATTTTTGAAATATGTCTGTAGAAGTTTGTTTTTGTTGTTCGGGTAAGGCGTTTGAAGCTTGCTGCAAGCCCTTTATTGATGGTATCCGAAAGCCGGTGTCTGCTGAAGAGTTGATGCGTTCGCGTTATTCTGCTTATGCAACATTGGCAGTTGATTACATTATTCAAACAACACATATTTCTACCCGTAAGCAGTACAATTCAAAATCTATTCGGGAATGGGCAGAAACCAGTTATTGGTTAAAACTGGAAGTGTTGAATACGAAGGAGGGCACAGAAAATGATTCAAGTGGAAGAGTTGAATTTAAAGCATATTTTAAAGATGCTTTTGGCATCAATCATGTGCACCATGAGTATTCAACTTTTGCAAAAGAAAATAAAATTTGGTTCTTTGTAGAAGGTACTGTTTCTTAATTGAAAGCAAATGAAAGATTGGAAAATTCGGCTTATACTTTTTGGCAGCATGTTTTATTTGAATGCCTGTGCTTATATAAACCGGAGGTTTTATACAGAACCTGAAAGCTTTTTTCAGAAAGCAGTCTCGAAGGCACCCTATGATGCATTGATTGTACCAGGCTTTCCACATATGAAAGATAGTATGACTACAGTTGTTCAGAATAGAGTGTATTGGGCCTGGTATTTGTATGATCAAGGCATTGTAAAGAATGTTATTTTTTCCGGCGGTTCTGTTTACACTCCCTATAGAGAAGCTGAAATCATGGCCCAATATGCAATACAAATAGGAATTCCTCAAGAGCATGTCTTTACTGAGATCCAGGCGGAGCATAGCACAGAGAATTTGTATTACTCATATAAAATTGCTCAGTCAAAAGGATTTGAACAGGTTGCTGTAGGAACTGAAACAGCACAATCAAGTTTTATGTATAGCATCAACAATCATCGGTTTCAGATTCCGGTAGATTTTATACCTATTGTATACGATACCTTAAAAACAATTGAAAAAGTAAAGCCTCTAATCAATCAGGATACCGCCTATGCATCCGATTTTGTATCTATTATTGATCGTGAAGGATTATTAAAACGTTTGCGGGGAACAAAGGGGAGCAAGGTTGAAGCGTTGATGAAGGAAGACAGAGGCAAATAGTAGTCAGTGTCAGTAAACAGTCAATAGTGTTCAGTGCACAATTAGTAATGTGTGGTGATAGCTATTAAATTTATAGTTTTTATTCAAATTAAATATAAATCAAATGAGAACAATCGTTTTATTTTTATGTGCAGTTGTTATATTTGGATCGTTTACAACACGCACCAATACAGATGTGATTGAAGTTCTGTACGATTCCAAACCTATTGATTATAAAAAAGGTATTAAATTAGAGAATGGGAAGGAGTTACTAATCGTAAATAAATCGGGAGGTAAAATTTATAAAACGGAAGTAATAATATCTTTAGGAAAAAGACCTTGTTATCAGGTTACCTATTTAAAAGAAGATGCTGCAAAACCAATTCCTGTTTCTTCTTTTATGACAGCAGCTTGTAACGATGCTAAGGTAATTATACTTACTGTAAATGTGTCTACTATTATTACTATTCCAATTATTCAATAATAACTGCGACTCTTTAAATAAACTCTTGAAGGGGGGCCTTCAAGAGTTTGATATGTAAATAATTTTATTGATTATAAGCTGCTGCAAATTCTTTTGCAAAATCTTCCAGTTTCGTTTTGGATATCTTAACAGATGCTTTGTGTGCATTATAATCTTCAAACATACTGCCTTCACGAACTGCTTTTCCCATTTCTACATAATTTTTAGCAATTTCTTCAGGCAAACCTGCACCCAGCATACCTGCAAGACTATCTTCATCTTTAAAATCGATCCAGGGCAATTCAAGCTTGCCAATAGCTATACCAAGTATTTTTGCTATATCAGTAGTTGTGCGTTCATCACTGATCACATATCGTATGCTGTGGCCTTTGAAAGATAAAGACGTTAATTCCTCAGACGCGGCTGCTGCAATGTCTTTTGGATGTACTAAAACAATAGACGTATTTGATCCATAATTACCGCCAATAATATTGTTGTGTTTGATCATACCAATGTTGGCGTAAAAGTTGGTATAGAAATTACCTGGACGAAGATGAATAATGTTCACATCTGTCAGTGTATTCAATACCTGTTCAACACGATAAATGCCGCTTACCGGTCCGCAGCCCTCTGCCATATGGGCACCTATGCTGCTGAGATTCACTACATATTTTATACCTGCCGCTTTAATAGCATCTGCATAAATTTTGCCGGTATCGCCAATGTATTTTTTCCAATCTGTAGCAGCAAATGTTGGCGGCACCATGGTGTAAACAGCGTCAGCACCTGTGAATGTTTTTG
>Ga0247817_10000841_pt1:15000-16423 | contig 16423 bp, 5 predicted proteins | sample UWRJL212509R1_FD_178010 | JGI IMG/M metagenome (GOLD analysis project Ga0247817, IMG submission 178010) | Plant litter microbial communities from Arlington Agricultural Research Station in Wisconsin, United States - UWRJ-L212-509R-1 | ecosystem: Environmental > Terrestrial > Plant... | reverse complement strand
ATTACCGCGGCTGCTGGCACCAGACTTGCCCTCCAATTGTTCCTCGTTAAGGGATTTAAATTGTACTCATTCCAATTACAAGACCCAAAAGAGCCCTGTATCAGTATTTATTGTCACTACCTCCCCGAGTCGGGATTGGGTAATTTGCGCGCCTGCTGCCTTCCTTGGATGTAGTAGCCGTTTCTCAGGCTCCTTCTCCGGGGTCGAGCCCTAACCCTCCGTTACCCGTTGTCACCATGGCAGGCCAAGACCCTGCCGTCGAAAGTTGATAGGGCAGAAATTTGAATGAACCATCGCCGGCGCAAGGCCGTGCGATTCGAGAAGTTATTATGAATCACCAGGGAGCCCCGGAGGGCATTGGTTTTTAATCTAATAAATACATCCCTTCCGAAGTCGGGATTTTTAGCATGTATTAGCTCTAGAATTACCACGGTTATCCATGTAGTAAGGTACTATCAAATAAACGATAACTGATTTAATGAGCCATTCGCAGTTTCGCTGTATAATTGCTTATACTTAGACATGCATGGCTTAATCTTTGAGACAAGCATATGACTACTGGCAGAATCAACCAGGTAACTATCGTAGCGCCGTGGGGACGGCCAACCCCCCCGTGAGGGAGGGAAGAGATTGAGTTACAGGCTGGCCGGATCCTTCAACCGTGAGGTCGAGAGACCGGCGGAGCCCGCGGCGCGCCGGCTTTCGCCGTTGCGCCCCGGGCCCCATCCGCTTTCCCCTTCTGAATTCCCCAGAGCGCCGTCGGCAGTGGGAGGGGACCGCCGAAGCGGATCCCACACAGCACCTAAGCGCCCCAAGAGGAGGCGCTGCGAGCGGCTTCGGCGTGAGCCTCGGCCGAGCGCGGACCCCCAGAGGCTATGATATAGTGGTAGGCAGAGCCCAGTCACCCACAAAGCCCAACCTTCGGGGTCGAGGACAGAGTCCCCGGCCCCTTTGTGTAGCCGCCCTCACCCCCCTAGGGCCGAAGCCTTCAGGTGGTTTGGGGTAGGCTTGCGCCGCTAGCGGCAGAACCTCCGGCAGACCGTAGGGAACTGCTCAAGAGCGGCGCGGTATGAATTGGATGGACAGGTTAGCAGCTCTCGCTGCGCCTGGAGAGGTGCCCAGGGAGTGCCCGGACATCCTCCCCAAGCGCTATCGGCCCACTGGCCTTTAGTGCTCGCTTGGCTCCCTTCATAGACCCACCGGGCCAGATGCAGACACGTGCGCGCCACATCGGACCGAAGGTCCAGGTTCTGAACTTTTCGTCGCGATGTAGTATGGGAAAATTTAAAAATCGACTCGCGGCCATAAACCGCTCCCAACTTGATCGCACCACCTCCCAGGCTTCGCCCAAGGGCATGCCAGGGCCCTTCAGCGCTCTGCGGAGGTCCTACTGGCCTCGTGAGGCCTGCAGGCCCTCCGTTCG
>Ga0247817_10000840_pt1 | contig 16427 bp, 17 predicted proteins | sample UWRJL212509R1_FD_178010 | JGI IMG/M metagenome (GOLD analysis project Ga0247817, IMG submission 178010) | Plant litter microbial communities from Arlington Agricultural Research Station in Wisconsin, United States - UWRJ-L212-509R-1 | ecosystem: Environmental > Terrestrial > Plant litter >... | reverse complement strand
ACTAAAATTTAGCGTAAAATATTTGCCAATGCAAAACTATGCCACAACCATGAAAATGGATATGGACATGACGATGAACATTGACGATGCGACCATGGCACTAGCTATGAAAGCTGCCGGCCAGCCCGCGGCTATGTTGATGAAAATGAATATGGGTGTAGCAATGAATATGGCTACCCTGGCGCAGACCGCAAAAAAGGATGTTCCATTTACAATGACGTATGGCGATGTTACAGCAAGCGGAAGCATGAATGGCCAGGAATTACCAATACCGCAAACCGACCTTAAAGGCATAATATTTACCGGGCACTATTCAAATGATACCAAGAAAGTAGGTATTGATGGCATACAGAGCGGCACGGCAGATGATGCTAAAAAAGCGGCTGCCCAAGCTCAACTTGCACAGGTGTTTAACCAATACACCTTTCCGGATACTACTTTAAAAATAGGCGATTCGTTTCAACAAAATATTCCGCTTACTATACCAACCGCTGCCGGAAATACAGAGGTTAATACCACAATAAAATACACTTTAAAAGAGATAAAAGCCAACGAAGCTGTTTTTGATTTGAGCCAAACAGCCGACGCCAAAATAGACATACCACAGGCCGGTGGCGAAATGGTAATGAAAGGCACAGGCGCAGGTACCATGGTTTATGATATCGCTAATAAATTTCCCGCACGCTCAACCATTAACATGGATTTTTCCTTTAAAATGAAAGCAGCCGGCACGCCAATATCCGGAACAATGAAAGGCCTTTCTGTTACCGATGTGAAAGTGACGAAGAAATAATAACTAACCTGTCATTGCGAGGTACGAAGCAATCGCACGGAGAAAAGCGGAAATGCAAAGTCCGCGATTGCTTCGTACCTCGCAATGACAAAAACTATTCGGCTTCTTCTTCCCCAATATATTTCTGGTCTATCTGCTTATTCGCTTTGGCACCAAGGCTTCTTATCTTTTCGGCGGTGCGGGTTAGGTTGCCTGCACCATCTACCAGTTTGTTAAGGGCGCTGTCATAAGCGTTTTGGCTTTGTTTAATGTTTTTGCCAATGCCCTCCATGTCGGTAACAAAGCCCACAAACTTATCGTACATACTGCCGCTTAAACGGGCAATTTCTAATACGTTTTTGTTTTGACGCTCCTGTTTCCACATGCTGGCAATGGTGCGCAGCGTGGCCAGCAATGTTGATGGACTTACAATAACCACCCGTTTATCCCAGGCATCGCTAAACAGCTCGGCATCTAACTGAACCGCGAAACTGAACGATGATTCTATCGGCACAAAAAGTAAAACGAAATCGGGCGAGTTGATCTGGTACAGATCATGGTAGTTTTTGGTAGACAGGTTGTGCACATGCCCGCGGATAGACTCCACGTGCGCTTTTGAGAACAGTTTTCTATCTTCTTCTGTCTCGCAGTTCACTAAACGTTCATAAGCTATCAGCGACACCTTAGAGTCGATTATAAGGTGTTTGTTGTCCGGCAGGTCAATTATGGCGTCGGGCTGTAAGCGCGTGCCGTCAAGCCCTGTAATGCTGGCCTGCAAACGGTATTCCTGATCCTTAACTAAGCCCGAGCGCTCTAGCACTTTTTCCAGTATCACCTCGCCCCAATTGCCCTGCTTTTTATTATCACCTTTAAGGGCTTTGGTCAGGTTGCTTGCCTCGTCGCTTATTTGTTTGTTCAGCTCCATTAACTGGGTTATCACCCCTTTCATAGTGTTGCGCTCTGCGGCTTCCATGTTGTAAACCTTGTCTACCTTATCCTCAAAAGCTTTCAGGTTTTCTTTAAGCGGATTTAGAATGATATCCAGGTTATTGCGGTTTACATCAATAAACTCCTTTGATTTTTCTTTCAGCAGTTTTTCGGCAACGTTTTCAAATTCTTTTTGAAAGTTGCTGCGGATCAGCTCTACCTCGGTTTTTTGTTCCTGTATTTTTTCTTGTTGAGATTTATAGTACGAGCGGGCGCTTTCTAAAGATTGATTGGCCTGATCCAGATTGGTACGTACGCTCAGTAATTCATCCAACAAACGTTCCTTTTCTTCCTTTAAAAGCTGGGTGATACTTTCTTTTTCGGCAATTACACCTACCACTTTTTGCTCGGCTATGGCCAATGATATTTTAAGCTGATCGGTTTCGGCTTTTATGCGTGCTATCTCTTCTTCAGAAATACTAGCGAGAGCCTTAGGGCGCTTTAAAAATAAAACCACCGCCACAACCAATAAAACCAGCGAAACAATTAGTAAAACCACATCCATTTTGATAAAAATATTAGCAAAACGAAGGTAGGGAAAATGTGCGGATGTGCAAATAAGTGGAAGTGCAAATGTGCGGTTAGGCAGATGTGCAAATTAAAAATGGTTGTTGAAATCAATACGATTCATATTATTTGCCCAACAAGTAAATACCTACCTTTACAGATATATATTACGACAGATGGAACACACCGATACTAAAGACATAATAACCGAAGCATTGAATGTGTTAAAAGAAAAAATCGCGGCTTCTTATGACGGCGCGACTGATGGGAATGTAGCCGATGATATTGAGAATATAGCTATAAGGCTTACTGATCTGATAGAAAAGTTAGAAGAATTTGCTTTTAATTCAGCCCGTTCATCAGAGGATGATGAGCAGTATACTTTTACTGATTTTGAAGATTTTAAAAACACCATGGGCGGGCAGTAGCGCCGCGCTACTTAGCCGTCTCTCTCGCAACCTACGTTAGTCCGGATCTGTGATTAGGAGTACTCGAAAGATTAAAAAAGCGGCGGCCTGTGCGATTCCTTCCTTGGGGAAGGCGGAGGAAAGGGTTAAATCGCATTCTATCTGTCGTAAAACCCCTACCCGCCACTTCACAGTCAGCCGCACCCTTCCCCGAGGAAGGAGTTTTTTTTGCAGTGTCTAAATCTTTCGAACGCTTCTGACCTGTGATCCAGGATCAAAGCAATAATCTAGTCGGAGAAACATATAAATTGTGCAAAGTCACGGACATTTAGACAGCGCTAATTGTCCAAATATAAACCCGTAAGCTTACTTAGTGTACTGAAGTCTGTCCCATTTTTGTCCCAAAAAAATCGCAAAAGCAACAAGTTTCAAGACATTGTATATCAATGAATTATATGAGTTTTACAGCTAAGCACCCTGACTTATAAGTTGTCCCAAAAACAGCAAGCGTTAAAACGATATTGCGTTGTTAATCAGTCAATTATAATTGATTTGATACTGTCCCATAAAATATTTTTATCCTTTTTTGGGACAGGGTTTAGTGTGGCGAAAGGAAAGATATTACTTTGATCGCTCTACCCGTAACCCCACATCGCTTACCTCATGCAGCGGATTGTCTCGCATGTTTTGCTCTATATGGATATTGTAAGTACCCGCGGCCGGAAATTTGTAATTCGACTTAAAAGGTATCCGGAAGCTATAAAGATTGCCGGAGCCTTTGCCAAGCCACTGCCCATCTGGCCGGGCCAATTTTAACTCATAGCGCGATGACAGCTTGGGTTTAATCGGGTCGCTTATTAAAACAAACAGGTTAGAATACTTATAATCACCCGTTACCCGTAGGTTAATGTAAAAGTTATAACGCGCGTTAACGTCGTCAATTTTAAAATTGTAGCCCACTCGGTTATTGTAAGACCATACCTTGTTTTCTAAGGCGGTATTATTATCAATCACAGCGCCCGGGTCAGAACATCCCGCCAGGAAAACTCCCAACAAACAAACCGGCAAAAAAAGCAGGCGCATAGTTTTCATTATTGCTGGGTTGGTTGCTCGCCGCGGTTATTGTTATTATTGTTGTTTGGACGATTGTTATTCCGACGGTTTTTGTTGCGGTTTCTGTTAGGGTTGCCACCACCTTCGGGGCGTGGTCCCTGTTCAGCGTTTACGCTTCCCTCAGGTCTTGCACCTTGTTCAGGCCGCGGACCGCGTTCCGGTCTTGGGCCACGCTCAGGCCTTGGACCCTGCTCTGGCCTCGGACCGCGTTCTGGTCTTGGACCTTGCTCGGATCTCGGACCTCGCTCTGGTCTTGGTTCTCTTGGCCCGTCAGCAGTTGCCGGCGAAGCTTGTGCCTGTGTATCGCCGTTGGGAGAACCTGGCTTGTTTTTACTCTTGCTTTTGTTACGACTTTTCTTTTTGCGGTTGCGCTCGTCAAGGCGGGTTAAGCTGTCTTGTCCAACCACGTTCTCGTAGTCAAGCACTTTAGGTGGCGCAACAGCCAACTCCGAAATGATATTAAGATCATCCGGCAAAACGCCTTCGCGGTTCATTTGCTGGATCTCTTTAACACGGGTAAGTGTAAGCGGGATCCACGATTCCTCGCGCAGATAGCTAAACCACATCAGCTTTTTAAAGATGTCGGTTTTCTGCAGGCGGGCATCGCCCTTTACGGTTTTAAGGATATTTACATTATCTGGAATGTGTTTTAAGGCATCCATATAAGTATCCAACTCGAAGTTAAGGCAGCATTTTAATTTACCGCACTGGCCCGCCAACTTTAAGGTATTTAACGATAGATTTTGGTAGCGTGCCGCCGATGTGGAAACTGTTTTAAAATCAGTTAACCAGGTAGAGCAGCACAGCTCGCGCCCGCATGATCCTATACCACCCAGACGGCTAGCTTCCTGACGCATGCCAATTTGCCGCATCTCGATACGGATCCGGAACGTTTCGGCCATTTTTTTGATCAACTCCCTAAAATCCACGCGGCCTTCGGCGGTGTAATAAAAGGTAGCCTTTGTTTTATCGGCCTGGTAATCCACGTCGCTTAGCTTCATGCTCAGGTTAAGTGTAAGGGCCAGCTTGCGTGCGCTGTGCATGGTTTCCCACTCCAGGTCCTTGGCGGCTTTCCACTTGTCTACGTCGGCAGGCGTAGCCCTGCGATATATTTTTTTCAGTACATCCTCTTCCTTAACGCGGCGTTTAACCATCTGCATGCGCACCAGTTCGCCGGTTATTGATACGTGGCCAATGTCATACCCGCCGGTAGCGGCTTCAACAACAACCAGGTCGCCGTTTTCAAGATAAACGTTATCGGGGTTTTGATAAAACTCCTTGCGCGATCCCTTGAACTTAATTTCCAGTATGGAAAAAGGCTTATAATTAACAGGCATGTCCATATGCGACAGCCAATCGTAAACATCTAATTTACTACATCCGTTAGTAAGGCATGAGCCATTACTTTTGCAACCCGCCGGCGTACAACCGCCTCCGGTTGAGCAACTTCCACATCCCATATTAATTTGATATATATTGATCCCCCGCAGGGGTAGGTTTTAATTTTAAAAATCCAACAATTTGTAAAGATACATCTAAAAACATAATTTTCGGGTTCGCATTTCTTTCCACATGATAATGCGCTTTTTCCAGCTCGCCCGTTATGGCGTTAATAGATAAAAAGTTTAATATAGCGGCCATTTTTTGCGCCGTTTCCAGTTCAGCTGCCGGCAAGCGCACCAATTCGCCCGCGCCGGCCAAAAGCAGGCCGCACTCACGCAAAAAGCTGATACCGTAACGTATAAAATTCTTTTGATTCTCCCGCCCCATTTTTGATAGCTGATCCACAAAGCTCACCAGCTCTATGCCTTTATTGCCAAAGCAAAGCCTTAGCCACTGCACAAAAAGCGGGTGATAGCTTTTACTGCCTTGTTGCAGCATAAACAGCGCTTCGTTAAGGCTACCGTTGCATAGGTAAGCAATTTCTGCCGCGGCGTTCTCTGTTTGATGGTGATCGTTGATAAGATGTTGCTTTATCTCTTCGTAACCAACAGGTGGGATCTTTATCAATTGCGTACGCGACAGGATAGTGTTCAAGATCTGATCCTGATTTTGTGCCACCAATAGGAATAGTGTATTAGGCTGCGGTTCCTCAATAATTTTTAAAAGGGCGTTACCTTCTTTATCCAAATATTCAGGCAGCCATAAAATGAGCACTTTGTATTCCGACTCGAACGGTTTAAGGCTTAGTTTTTTAATGATCTGATGGCACTCGGCAATGTTAATATTGGCCTGCTTGTTTTCGGCATCCAGATAGCCGCGCCAGTTATCCAACCCTAAATACGGATTGGATAAAAAAGCTTCCCGCCATTGCTCAATAAAGGTTACCGCGGTATCATCTTTATGTTTGGCGAAGAAGGGATACGAAAAATGCAGATCGGGGTGCATCAGTTTTTGATACTTACGGCATGATGAGCATTCCCCGCAAGAATCATCGGCTTGCTTATCTAAACAACACAAATACTGTGCATAAGCAACAGCCAACGCCAGGCTGCCTGAGCCTTCTGGCCCTAAAAATAACTGCGCATGGCTCACCCGGTTCTCTTTTATCGAGTTTACCAGGCGCTGCTTAATTACTGCCTGCCCTGTTATTTGTTTAAACTGCATTGGTGCAAAGTAATAATTAGATATGAGATGTGATATATGAGATGTGAGAATGCCGTGTTTTTTGACAAAATACCGAGGGTAGCTCACAGGGGGCTCGCAGGGCTCACGGTGGCTCACCCGGCTCAGAGCCCCCCATTTGTTGATTTACTGTATCTTTGCCAATATGAAAGGACTAATCACTAATCTCCAATCACTAATCTCTGCGAAGCGATGCGGATAATGGCCTTTGATTATGGAACCAAGCGCATCGGCATTGCTGTTACAGATCCATTGCAGATAATAGCTACAGGGTTGGATAATATCCACCCTATCAAGATCATTGAGTTTTTGCAAAAATACCTGCAGACCGAACAAGTGGAGCGCTTTATTGTGGGTGAGCCGAAGCAGATGGATAACACGCCATCGCAATCAGCACAGCATGTTAAGGGCTTTGTTAATCTGTTAAAAAAGACTTTCCCGCACATTCCTATTGAAATGCTGGATGAGCGCTTTACATCCAAAATGGCATCGGCAGTAATAGCGCAAAGTGGAATGGGTAAAAAGGCAAGGCAGAATAAGGAGTTGGTGGATACGATTTCAGCTGTTATACTGTTGCAAAGCTGGATGCAGCAGAGAAGTTTTTAATATCTTACATCTACATAACGAATGTAAAATGACAGAAAAAAATCAGTTCGAGGCAATAAAACATGTTAACAAGGCGAAAGAGGCGTGCAAAAACTCAGGACAAGACCCTGACGACCATTTTCCCCGAGTAGAGAAAATGGTTAAAATAGGCTCTGGAGCTATGCGTGATATAGGCGACTTGCATTTGTCCCGTTACGCTTGTTATCTTATCATACAAAATGCAGACCCTTCGAAGGAAATAGTGGCATTGGGTCAAACCTACTTTGCTGTACAAGCAAGAAAACAGGAACTTTTAGAGCAGGCGTTTGAACAGTTAAATGACGAAGCCGAAAAACGCCTTTTTTAAGAAAGGAGATGGCGGAACACAACAAACAACTGGCTGATGCTGCAAAAGATGCAGGAGTAATTCAACCATGGGAATACGCTGTTTTCCAAAACCATGGATATATGGGCTTATATAATGGGTTGGGTGCAAAAGAAATACAAGCAAAAAAAGGCCTCAAGAAAAAAGAGAATATTCTAGATCACATGGGCAGCACCGAGCTTGCTGCTAATTTGTTCCGGGCAACGCAAACGGAAGAAAAGCTTAGGCGAGAAAAGATAGTAGGAAAACAAAAAGCCAATCAAGCCCATTACGAAGTTGGAAAAAAAGTAAGACAAACGATACAAGAATTAGGTGGGACAATGCCTGAAGATTTGCCTACAGAAGAGAGCATAAAGAAAATAGAACAAGCCAGGCAAAATAAATTGAAAGGCGGAAATAATTAGCATGATTAAAACCGCGCACCTTTTTCCGTTACTTCACAACAAACTAATAGAACTCCTGTGTTCTTTATCAGACGAAGAATGGCAAAAGCCAACCATAGCCAAACTTTGGACGGTGAAAGATATAGCGGCCCATTTATTGGACGGTAATTTTAGAACCATCGCCTTAAAAAACAATTATAGCACCAAGCCGGATAGGGCGATCAACTCTTATCAGGATCTGGTTGGCTATTTAAATCATTTAAATGCCGAATGGGTTTCGGCCATGAAAAGGGTTGACCCGGATACCATAATAAAATTAATGGATGAGACCGGCAAGCAGTATAATGAATACATGGCATCGCTTGATCCTAACGTGGAAGCGCCGTTTTCTGTAGCCTGGGCAGGTGAAGAGCGTTCTGTAATGTGGTTCCATGTGGCACGCGAGTTTACTGAAAAATGGCACCATCAACAGCAGATCCGCGACGCGGTGGGCAAACAAGGCATTATGGATAGGGAGCTATTTTACCCGTGTATAGATACTTTTATGTGCGCGTTGCCCTATACTTATCGCGACACTAAAGCTCCCGTCAGTACAGCAATTAAAATAACTATTACCACTGATGCCGGCGGCGACTGGTTTTTGATAAGCAATGGTGAAGATTGGGATTTAAGCAAAGAAACATCAGTAATGCCATTGGCTGCTGTAACACTTGATCCTGATACTGCCTGGAAGTTGTTTACAAAAGGTCTAACGAGAGAAGAAGCAGCTAAACGGGTTCAATTAGAGGGCAATACACAGTTGGCCGAAGTGGTATTAACCATGATTGCCGTTATGGCTTAAGTGATGATAATGAACAACAGACTTGAAATATTGCCCGATGATCTACAAACCTACCTCGACTCGCACTGCGAGCCGGAGCCGGAAGTGTTGAAATACATTAATCGCGAAACGCATTTGAAAGTTTTAAAACCCAATATGCTTACCGGCCACTACCAGGGCAGGGTGTTAAGCATGTTGAGCAAAATGATACGCCCGCGCAGAATTTTGGAAATAGGCACTTTTACCGGCTATGCTACAATTTGCCTTGCGGAAGGACTAACCGAGGACGGCATTATCCACACCATAGAAGCCAATTTGGAAATGGAGGAAATGCTTAGCAAACATTTTTCGCTAACAGATGTTGGTAAAAAAATTAAGCCCCATTTTGGCCCCGCAATAGACGTTATTGGCACAATTGAAGAGAAAACGTACGATTTAGTGTTTATTGATGCGGATAAAAAGAATAATTTTCTTTACTTTGAATTAATATTTGACAAAGTCAGATCTGGAGGACTAATAATAATTGATAATGTGTTGTGGAAAGGGAAGGTGTATGGTACTGAAAATGATGCCGATACCCAAAGTTTCCGCCAACTAAATGATCAGATAGCCGCCGACCCGAGAGTTGAAAAAATGATACTCCCGGTACGTGATGGGCTGCTGGTCATCCAAAAAAAGTAAATTATGAAGAAAACCTTACTGATTGCCACATTGGTCATCTGTAGTTTTGCAGCCAACGCTCAAACACAAAAAAATACTTCACAATCCTACATAGAGCAATTCAAAGATAATGCCATAAGCATTATGCGCGAAACCGGCATCCCTGCAAGCATCATTTTAGGCATAGCCATGCACGAGTCTGGAAATGGCAACAGCTCAATAGCCAAAAACCTGAACAATCAGTTTGGTTTTAAGGGCAGTGGCGGATCCGTCTACTACAAAAACAAAAAGAAAGTACGCTCAGCATACAAAAAGTACGATTCTATACTGGAATCATTTGCTGATTTTGCCCGTGTTATTACCCAGCGTCGTGATCGCGGAGCAATATCTGCAGAGCTTACCGAAACCCAATACGAGAAATGGGTTAAAGGTATACAGCGCAGCGGCTATGCAAGCAGTAAAAAGTGGGCATCGCAGGTTTTAGCCATCATAAATAAGTATGAGCTTAACTCGCTTGATAAGGAAGCTGAAAAACCGGCACCTCAGCAAATGGCACAAAATACAACAGCCACAACCGAAAAAAAATAATACCATTTGGCCGCGATGATATTTAAACGGCGCGTTGTTACTCATTCCTTTGTTTTATTGTCGACACTGCTTTTGGCCTCGTGCTCTGCGCATAAAAATGTTATCTCCAACAGCCAGGCCCGAAAGAACAACAACTCCATTGAGCGGTCTAATCGGGAGGCCATCAGCAATTACACCGCTTTTACGGTTGCATCCTACATTGAGCGTTTTAAAAAGATAGCCATTAAAGAGATGGATCTGTATGGCATACCGGCTAGTATTACATTAGCGCAGGGGCTTTTTGAATCGGGGAATGGTAACAGTGATCTGGCTAAAATAGCCAATAACCATTTTGGCATTAAATGCACATCAGACTGGAACGGGAAGAGTTATTACAAGAATGACGATAAGGATAATGACTGCTTCAGGGTGTATAACAATCCCGAAGATTCTTACCGAGACCACTCCGAATTTTTAAAACGAAAACGCTACGCCGCGCTTTTTGAGTTAGATAAAAACGACTATCGCGGGTGGGCCACCGGCCTTAAGCAGGCAGGCTACGCCACCAATCCCAAATACCCGGATCTGCTGATAGGCGTAATTGAAAAATATCATCTTGATCAATTTGATAAACCCGAAGGCGAGATACAGAAGATAAAACGCGAAGACCGGGTTTTGGCGGATATCAACAATAACATCGGTATAGAAAAAAAGGACTCGCTTATCAGCAATACCCCCACCGAAAAGTTACACACCGTTGTAACCGGCGACACACTATACAACATTTCAAAACGTTTTGGCCTTAGTGTGGACGAATTAAAGGCATTGAATAATATGCCCGATAACAACATCAAGATTGGCCAAAAGCTAATTGTTGTTAAATAAGCCCCTGTTAATTTTTGTTAAATAGTATCACCAAAACTAAACAAACGTTTAGCTTTGAATTTGTAATGAGACGCCTTTTACTGTTAATATCAATTATTATAACCTCCCTGCAAACCTTTGCCCAGCAAACGTTTACAGAGGGTTTGGTGTTTGATGGTGTTACAAAAGACAGGATAGCCATTGTTAATATTGTTAACCTGCGCACCGGGGAAAGCATGTATAATAACTTGAACGGCGTTTTCAAAGTAAAATCAGAACCCGGCGATCTGCTGGTTTTTAGCAAACTAAACTATTTTAATGACACGGTACAGGTAACGAATGATCTTGCCAAAGTGGTTTATTTAAACCGGGTAGGTATTACGCTTCAGGAAGTAAATATTTACGGCGCCGGGCTGTCGCCGAGGTCAATAATGGATAAAAACCGCTCGCAATACAGCAAAGCTTATGGTGCCTTAGCCAATAAAGATCTGTTGAGCTTTACCGGCGGTAGTGTTGGTTTAAGCATAGACGCGCTTTACAATGCTTTTAGCCGGGAAGGCCGTAACGCCAAAAAACTGCGAGACGTGTTAGACAATGATTATAAACAAAACACCATAGACTATCGGTTCAGTAAAGCTTTTGTTGGACGTGTAACAGCTTTGCACGGTAAGCAACTGGATGACTTTATGAAGAAATACCGCCCCGGATATTATTTTATTACCTACGCAAGCGACTACGAGCTGATAGCATCCATTCGCGCTAACTTAAAAAGATATCAGCGCAACCCATTAGCTTTTGAGCTGCCGGCGCTTGATCTTGTTGAGTAAAACCACCACCAGATTTAACACCAAGGTAGGTAAACCGCAAAAAAAATCCTTTATTTGTGCGTGATGCAAGGAAAACTATGCCACATAATTTTTTGCGCGTGTATGCTGTTATTTGTAACAGCTTCCGCACAAAACCCGGATACGATCAGGAGAGATAGCAGCAGAATTGATACCGCTTTGCTAAACAGGTACCGTATTGCCCCGCGCCGTAATGCCATCCCGGTTAGGACGCGGCAGCCCCAGATAAAACCTGTATATATTCCCGTTACTATGCCCGACTATGCGCTTAATTACTGGCGTAAATCCATCACCATAGGGGTAAACTTTAGCCAATCTGCATTTACAAGTAATTATAGCGCAGGGGGCGTGAGCGCTATCGCCCTTAACTCCAACTTTATTTACCGCACCGAGTATAAAAAAGACCCCTTCAGCTACACGGCCGAGATCAACTTTTTGTACGGCATCTCAAAAAACAAAGGTCAGGGATCGCGCAAAACCAACGACCGCATCTTTATTGATAATAAAATAGCCACTAAACTATCAGACCATTGGGCCTTTTTCGGGGCGCTGAGTTTTGAGTCGCAGTTTGATAGAGGTTACCAGTACACCAATGGCGCAGGGCAGGTGTTAGATAAACCGCTGCTGCTGTCAAATTTTATGGCGCCGGGTTATTTTACTGAGTCAATAGGGTTTGAGTTTAAGCCGCAAAAATGGTTCTCAATGCGTTTTGGTACGGGTACAGCCCGGCAAACCTTTGTGTTAGATACTACCATTTACCGTAACAATCCTGCAAATTACGGCGTTCCCAAAGGCAAAACGTTTAAAAATGACCTGGCATTTCAAATAGTAACACAACTGGATAAGGACATCTTTACCAACGTGCATCTAAATGCCCGGTATGCCTTGTTTATCCCCTACGAAAAACGCATTGATTTTATAACCCACCGTGTAGACGCGCTTTTAACTGCCAAGATCAACAAACTGATGAGCCTTACTATTAACGGCACTTTTTTGTATGATAAAACCACATCAAAACAGGTGCAGGGCACAGAGGGTATGGCCCTGGGTATCATCTACAGGTTTCCTTAACATTATTAACCTAAAAAACATAACTTTGCCATCTTTAACACAGAAGGAATACCAATACAATGTTTGAAAATCTTTCGGATAAGCTGGACAGGGCCTTTAAGGTACTTAAGGGACAGGGAACAATTACAGAAATAAACGTGGCCGAGACCATGAAGGAGATACGCAAAGCCCTTCTGGATGCCGACGTTAACTATAAAACAGCCAAAGCCTTTACTGATGATGTAAAGCAAAAAGCGCTGGGCAATAACGTACTCACCGCTATATCGCCGGGACAGTTGTTAACCAAGCTGATGAACGATGAGTTGGCCGAGCTGATGGGCGGCACAACCGCCGAGCTGGAGCTGAAAGCATCGCCAACTGTGATTTTAATTGCGGGTTTGAATGGTGCGGGTAAAACCACGTTTACCGGTAAGCTGGCCAATTACCTGATAACGCAAAAAAACAAAAAGCCGCTCTTGGTGGCCGATGATATTTACCGCCCCGCGGCTATTGACCAGTTAGAGGTTTTGGCTGGTCAAATTGGCGCGGCTGTTTACGCCAACCGCGAATCAAAAGATCCTATCGCGATAGCAAAAGAAGGTGTAGCTTATGCTAAGCAGCACGGCTACAACGTGGTGATCATAGATACCGCCGGTCGTTTGTCTATTGACGAGGCCCTGATGGTGGAGATTGAGCAGGTAAAAGCAGCAGTAAATCCGCAGGAAATTTTATTTGTGGTTGACTCCATGACTGGTCAGGATGCTGTGAATACCGCTAAGGTGTTTAATGACAGACTTGACTTTACCGGCGTGGTTTTGACCAAGCTTGACGGTGATACCCGTGGTGGTGCTGCGCTTTCTATTAAATCTGTAGTAAACAAGCCTATCAAATTTATAGGTACCGGCGAGAAGATGGAAGCTATTGATGTTTTCCACCCGGACAGGATGGCTTCCCGTATCCTGGGTATGGGCGACGTGGTATCGTTAGTAGAGCGTGCCCAGCAGCAATTTGATGAGAAGGAAGCAGCCGAACTCCAAAAGAAGATCCGCAAGAACAAGTTTGACTTTAACGATTTTTACAGCCAGATACAGCAGATCAAAAAAATGGGTAACATGAAGGATCTGATGGGCATGATACCCGGCGTTGGTAAAATGATGAAGGACGTGGAGATTGGCGATGACGCGTTTAAAAACGTAGAGGCCATTATTCAATCAATGACCCCGCACGAAAAAGCTAATCCAGACACCATTAACCAAAGTCGCCGTAACCGTATTGCAAATGGATCAGGCACCAAACTGGAAGAAGTAAACCGTTTGATAAAACAGTTTGAGGACATGCGCAAGGTGATGAAGCAAATGAGTAATCCTGCTGCTATGGCGAGCATGATGAAGCGGATGCCGAAAATGTAAGAGTTGCATTAACGACAGTATATAAAGCGACCTTGTGTCGCTTTTTTTGTTTTCAATAATTAGCTTTACGTATTAAAGTGATATTATGATTAAACGCGGCACTGTTTTAGGGTTTTTAGTGTTATTAAGTTTTGTTACTTATGCCCAGGTACCCGGCTCTCCCATCGATGTGCAGCGCTATACTTATTATATATCGCTAAATGATAGTACTAACACTATCCAATGCAAAGCCTACGTAACTTTAAAGTTTACTAAAAACGCAGCATCGTTCAATCTTGATCTGGTAAAAAAGAACGCATCGGGCAAGGGCATGTTAGTAAGCTCAGTAATCGAAAACGATAAACCGGTAGTTTTTACACAGAATGCGAATAATGTTACCATTAACTCCGGCGGAACTGCAGGCAACGTTGGCGCATATATTATAACCTACAGCGGCATCCCCGCCGATGGCCTGATCATATCTACCAACAAATACGGCAAGCGGACTTTTTTTGGCGATAACTGGCCCAATCGCGCGCATAACTGGTTGGTAAGTGTTGACAACCCGGCAGATAAAGCCTCGGTTGATTTTGTGGTTACCGCACCGGCTCATTACAGCGTTATAGCAAACGGAATAAAAAAGGCCGAAACATTGCTGGCCAAAAGCACTAAACAAACCTACTGGAGCGAAACTGAACCCATCTCCACCAAGATAATGGTGATTGGCGTGGCCGACTTTGCCATACAGCACCAGGCTGATGTAAAAGGTATCCCTGTTTACAGCTACGTTTTTCCGCAGGACTCTGTAAAAGGTTTTAAAAGCTACGCTTATGCCAAAGAGATCTTGCCTTTCTACATTAACAAGATTGGTCCATATGCTTATAAAAAGCTGGCCAATGTGCAATCTAAAACCATATTTGGCGGCATGGAAAATGCCGGGGCCATATTTTATTTTGAGGATTCACCGGGAAGTAGAGATGTAGAATCGTTAATAGCACACGAAATTGCGCACCAATGGTTTGGCGACGCGGCCAGCGAAAAAAACTTTTATAACCTGTGGCTAAGCGAAGGATTTGCCACTTATTTAACACACTACTACCTGGAAAATAAGTACGGCATCGACACATTAAAAAAACGCTTGATAGCTGACCGTGCAAAGGTTATAGCTTTTGAAAAGCAGCGCCTCACGCCCGTTGTAGATACCACGGTAAAAGATAACTACATGCCATTACTCAACGCTAACAGCTACGAAAAGGGCGGCTGGGTGCTGCACATGCTGCGCCGCAAGCTGGGCGATGATGTTTTTTGGAAAGGGATCCGTCAGTATTATGCAAAGTATAACGGCGGCAATGCGAATACGGATGATTTTCGCAAGGTAATGGAGCAGGCTAGCGGTAAAGACCTTGCCGTATTTTTTAAACAATGGCTTAAAACCGCAGGGCACCCGGTGCTGAAAGTATCTTTTGATGCGTCAACCGAAAAAGGCAAAACGGTAGTTAAGATTGAACAGCAACAGGCTTTTTTGTATGATATAACTTTAGAATACACATTAAACAAACAGCCATTTACGGTCAACATAAAGAACAAGTTAACCACGTTTAAGGTGCAAATGCCAATTGACCAGATTCTGTTCGACCCTAACATTAATAGCCTTGCCGAAATTATTATGCCGAACCCCGATGCTCAGTTAAAGAAATAGCGTTTTATTTACTGCCATAATGTTTATCTTTCGGCATAAATAAATTATCACATTGTTAGTTAAAACCTTTGGTAGCGCCGTTTATGGCATTGAGGCCATCACCATAACTGTAGAAGTAAACATAAGCGGCGGTAATATTTATTACTCCATAGTTGGCTTGCCGGATAAGGCTGTTAGCGAATCGTGGCAACGTATTGAGTCTGCCCTTACCACCAATGCCTTCCGGATGCCGCGCCAGCGCATTATTGTTAATATGGCGCCGGCTGATATTAAAAAAGAAGGCTCTTCATATGATCTCACCATCGCCACCGCGATATTGGCTGCATCCGGACAGATAGAGGCAGAAGAGTTAAGTAAATACCTTATAATGGGCGAGCTATCCTTAGATGGCGGCCTACAATCTATAAAGGGTGCACTTCCTATTGCCATTCAGGCCCGCAAGGACGGTTTTAAAGGGCTCATCCTGCCCAAACAAAACGCCCGCGAAGCTGCCATTGTAAATGACCTGGAGGTTTATGGTGTTGAAAGCATTAGCCAGGTGGCCGGCTTTTTTAACGGCGACCTGCAGTTACAGCCCGAAGTAGTGAACACCCGCGAGGAATTTTACAACAGCATTTGTAATTACGACAGCGATTTCAGTGAAGTTAAAGGGCAGGAAAATATTAAACGCGCTTTAGAAATTGCCGCCGCAGGCGGGCATAATGTAATCTTGATCGGTCCGCCGGGGGCGGGTAAAACCATGCTGGCCCGTAGGCTGCCATCTATATTGC
>Ga0247817_10000839_pt1 | contig 16439 bp, 12 predicted proteins | sample UWRJL212509R1_FD_178010 | JGI IMG/M metagenome (GOLD analysis project Ga0247817, IMG submission 178010) | Plant litter microbial communities from Arlington Agricultural Research Station in Wisconsin, United States - UWRJ-L212-509R-1 | ecosystem: Environmental > Terrestrial > Plant litter >... | reverse complement strand
AAAAACATTATAGAAAAAATTTCTAAAAATACGGATGTAACGATAGAAGAAGCTTCTGTTAACTGGATGCGTAAATACGTTCATGTAAGTATTCTTCCCTTGATTGGAATTTACAACCAGTATGGTCTTGCTTGCGAAGCACACCAGCAGAATGTATTGCTGGAAATGGATGCAATTGGTTATCCTTCTAAACTATTGTTCCGCGATAATCAGGGATATTTTTTCAGAGATGGGAAAGCCGATGAATTGTTGTCGTATGTTCCGGATCTGGCAGAGCGCAGTATGTCTATTGTTCCGGAAGAAATGATCCATCCGAAGTATACCTATTACATTTTATACAATAATATTTTAGGATTGATAAATGCATTTGGTGTAAACAAGCTGATCTCGGAATATGCCTTATTAGATGTTGTAGCAGAAGAACTCGAAGTTATTAAATTACAGGATTCAACGGGTTTTGTGCACTACATGCTGAATGCACGTGACTGGTATCTGAAAAGTAATTTAGTAACTACGATTCGAAACATGGATGAAGCGCGCCAGCCGATTGATAATCCGGCTGTGTACAGCGACTACCCCAATCCGTTTATGTACAGATATTTCTGTGCAGGTTTAATTAAACCTCAAACAAAAGATATTCTTTATACAAAATATTTTCCTGAACAGGAAATCATGATCACGCTTCGTGCCTTTGATATGTCTAAAGACTTAAGCATGCTGCACGAATGGTTTAACATGGAGCATACTAAAGCATTCTGGAAGATGGATGGTCCGATACGTGAGCTGGAAGAATTTTACATCATGCTGATGGATGCCGAACATTCACATGCATTGGTTGGAGAAATAAACGGTGAGCCGACATTTACGATGGAACCATACTGGCCAATGCGCGATGCCGTAGGTAAATACTACGACGCATTACCAACAGATTATGGAGCACACTTGCTTATTGCGCCAACTGATAAAAATAAAAAATACACCATGCAGCTTTCTCAGGTAGTGATGGAATACATATTCAATCAGACTGAAGTTGGTAAGTGCATCGGCGAAGCAGACATCAACGCAAAACCTATGCATATGCTGGTTACCAGACTTGGGTTTAAATTTCAAAAAGTATTGCACATGGCACATAAAACAGCCAACCTTACTTTTTGCGAACGCGATTGGTATAAAGAAAAATTCCCGCAGGCAAATATTCTTGAAACAGTTTCTGACCTGGTGTAACGATGAAGAAAGAAATTGTATACGACATCATTGGTATAGGTATTGGTCCCTTTAATCTTGGACTTGCCGCATTGACCAATCCGATCAAAGAATTAAACTGTTTGTTTATAGATCGTAAAGAAGAATTTAATTGGCATGCAGGTTTGATGTTTGATGATGCTACGCTGCAGGTTCCGTTTATGGCAGATCTTGTAACCATGGCAAATCCAGCCAGCCCGTTCAGTTTTTTAAATTATCTGAAAGAAGTTGATCGTCTCTATAAATTTTACATCCGGGAAGATTTCTTTATTCTGAGAAAAGAATACAACAAGTATTGTCAATGGGTGTTAAGCCAATTAGATAATTGTTATTTTTCTTATGAAGTAGTCGCAATAACATTTGATGAAGGTGCTAAGCTGTACAGTATTCTTGTTCAGAATAAAAGTACAGATGAAGCAGAGTGGTATACTGCAAAACATATTGTATTGGGGGTTGGTAATACACCAAATCTGCCATCGTATGTAAAACCGGAACATGCGCGCTATGTATGTCATGCTTCAGATTATTTATATAAGAAAAAGGAATTTACGGAACGTAATTCAATAACCGTTATTGGTTCCGGACAAAGTGCAGCCGAGGTATTTAATGATCTGTTGCTAAACCGTAGGGAAGGAGCAGAGCTTAATTGGTTTAGTCGTCCGGATCGTTTCTTTCCTATGGAATATTCAAAATTAACACTTGAACTTACTTCGCCTGAATATGTGGATCATTATCATTCCTTGTCTCCTGCGAAAAGAGAATCTATACTGAAAGGGCAAAATTCCTTGTATAAAGGAATTAATTACGATCTGATCAACAGCATTTATGATACGCTCTATCAGCAAAGCGTGGATGAAGAGAATTTACCTGTTACTTTATCGCCGTGTTCTGAATTGCTAGGCATGGAAGAAACAATGGATAAAAGCATTCGCTTGCATTTTTATCATACACAACAGGAGAGAAGATTCAGTAAGGTGACGGATGCGGTAATATTAGCAACAGGGTACAGCTATAGCATTCCAAAATGTCTGGAGAATATACGTTCTATTATTCATGTATCAGAGAATGGAAAATATGTAGCTGCCCGTAATTACTCGATCGACAAAGCTGGCAAAACAATTTTTATTCAGAACGGCGAATTAAATACGCATGGTTTTGTAACACCCGATCTTGGCATGGGTGCATACCGCAATGCAAGCATCATCAATACCATTTTGGGTTATGACTATTACAAAGTTGAAAAACGGATCGCGTTTCAGAATTTCACAGCAACACCGCTGGTAAATGAGATTACTGAATTAGCCGTTAATCCGAATTGATGAACCGTTGTGTAATTTCTTCTCAGTGGTTGTGGATCGACCAACAATGCTTATAGGGAATAAAAGAAATGCAATTAATGAGAACCGTTGTATAATTTCTTCTCCGTGGTTGTGTCTTTTCGACCAACCACGTGCACGTTAATGCAACGAATGATAAAACCAATAAATCTTCACGACGTGATTGCGTCTCCGCTGCGGCAAATCATCCAACCGCATCTATGTTCGTGAACTGAATTGAATAAAAATTAATGAACCGATCTGTATTACTACTCATTGCCTTTCTTGCAATTTTTGCCGAGTCTTTGCTGGCACCTTACTATCCCATGTATTTCGAAAAAGTATTTCAGATACAGGATGCCAATAGTGTAGGATGGTACATCGCAGCTTGCAGAATTGTTTTTATGGCAGCATATCCTATCTGGGCTATTGTCAGCAAACGATATCCTCTAGGGAACATACTTGTATGTACACAAGGTATCGCAGGGCTTATATGCATTGCCTGTGCATATACATATGGCTATACACTATTTTTAGTGTTGTCGTTGCTGATGATTTTTTTTAAAGCAAGTTACCTGCTCATTTATCCTATGCTGATTCAGAACAGTACTTCCAGATACAAAGAGATCAGTGTGCTGGGAATTATTTTGAATGCGGGTATGATCGCGTCTACCTGTGCCAGCAGTGTGTGGATCGAACATTTTCAGATACAGCATCTATTTCTGATCATTGCTGCTTTTGATTTTTTACAAATGATCTTCAGCTATTACTTTTTATTGCCGGCAGCTGTCACAACTGATAATGAAGCTGTAGAAACTGCCGAACAGCCGCTGCAGGTATTTTCACTCGTTCGTATTGGTATACTTACTTTGTTTCTATACCTCTTATCAACAACACTGCGTCCGTTTTATACAGAATTTATTTTAAATCAAACCGGATATACGCATACTGTTTTAGAGGCCGGATGTTTGTTTATACTGCCGAGCTTTTCCGTACTGATCTTTTATTTAATTTTCCGGAAAGCAAACTTTTCCCGTTCAAACGCATCGATTTTACTCATTGCATGTGGCTTTGCTGTTTCGGTATATGTGCAGCAATTCGAAACACCCTTTCTTGTTACCTGTCTTATCCGCATTGCATATGGATTCTTATTATTCTATTTATGTGTCTACCTCGATATGGTATTTTTCGATTCAGTAGGCAGCACACAGGTTGCCGTATGGTATGGGTTCATTCATGCCATACAAAACATTGCTTATTTGACAGCACCACTATACACCGGAAACCGCATAGCAATGCATGGACTGAGCGAACAGTTTGATATCGCCTTTGTGCTTTCATTATTCTTTCTTTCAATTATTATAGCAACCAGTATTTCAATTAAAAGCAAACAACACCGATATGAATCATTCCGATAAATTAATAAACAACGGCCTGCAAACCGGAGTAACGCATCTTACAAAAGATGTCTGGAATCAGGTAAACCGCAAACACCTTACAAAAGTATTTGCAGAATTTTTACATGAATGCCTGATCGAACCGGTACAGACAAAAACATCAACTGCACGTGTAGATTTTCATTTGGCGACAGACAGTCCTGCTATATACTACACCTTCTCCGGTGAACACCGTGCAATGGATTACTGGCATTTGGATCCGAAATCCGTAGTGAAGCATGTAGATGGTAAACCTGAATCTGTCCTGGATGTGATTCAGTTTTTTTTAGATATGAAAGAAACACTGGGTGTAAAACCATTGACGCTTTCAAAATTTATTGAAGAAACATATAATACGTTATATGCCGATGCGTATATTTTATCAAAAGGAAGAATCGATGCTGGCTTATTGATCGATGCGCCTTATACCATGATCGAACATCAGATGGATGGACATCCCTGGGCGACAGTAAACAAAGGCCGCATCGGTTTCAGTTATGAAGATTACCTGGACTTCGTTCCGGAAGCACATAAAATGACAACGCTGTTCTGGCTGGGTGTGCATAAAAGCAAAGCTTCCTATGCGCACACAAAAGAGTATCAATACGAACAATTGGTAAAGGAAGAGCTGGGTGTTGATCTGCAGGATGAATTTAATGCCATACTTTTTTCACACGAAGTAGACCCAAAGGAATATTTATTTTTACCGGTGCATGAATGGCAGTGGAAACACAAGCTGACGTTTTTGTTTGCAGGAGATATTGCCAATCAGTATATCATTCCGCTTGGCAAAGGGAATGATAACTATACACCGCAGCAATCCATTCGCACTTTTTACAATACGGATAAGCCTGAAAAACTGTATGTAAAAACAGCGATCTCTATTCTGAATACATCGGTATACCGTGGATTGTCTCCGGCAAAGCTTGCCGTGGCGCCATTCGTAACACAATGGGTGAAAGACAAACTGCAAAAAGATGCGGTGCTGGCACGACTTGGATTTACCTTGCTCGGAGAAGTAGCTACGATTGGCTACAAACACAACCACTACGAACAGGTTGAAAACGGTCCATATCACTACAAAGAATTGTTGGGTGCGATCTGGAGAGAAAGCGCTGCAAATTATCTGAATGAAGGCGAGCGTATCATGACTATGGCTTCGTTGCTGTATGTAGATGAAAATAGTAAATCATTTACGGCAGAACTGATTCGAAAGTCAGGCTTAACAGCCGAAGCCTGGTTGAAGGTATATTTGAAATCATATTTGACTCCAATCTTACATATCTTTTATCAGCATAAATTTTTCTTCAGTCCGCATGGAGAGAACACAATCCTTGTTATTCAGGATTATGTACCTGTACGCATCATCATTAAAGACTTTGTGGAAGAAATTGTATTGACACAGGATGGAAAAGCAGAAGCCCCGGAAGAAGCACGGAATATTTTAAGAGATATCGACGATGAATATGCAAGCCTGTTTATTTTATCAGGTGTGTTTGACGGCGTGTTCCGGTATTTGTCGAATATCTTTCACAGTTATGTTGGCCTGGATGAAAAGATCTTCTGGCGCAACGTTGCTGAAGTAATTGATGGCTACCAAAAAGAACATCCGGAATTGAAAGCACGTTATGATAACTTTGATCTTTTCGTTCCGGAATTCATTCGCGTATGCATCAACCGCGTTCGTTTATTAACATACGGCTATTCCGAAGAAGCATCCATTCCTGTACCTGAAGTATGCGGAACGCTGGTGAATCCAGCAGCAGAGAATAGAAAGTAAAAAAATAGTAAACAAAAGCGCTTCTTGAATTTTAAGAGGCGCTTTTGTTTTTATTCATAACCTGGATATCATATCAATTAGCGGATTTAAACTTATGTATTAATAAACATGATTTTTAGCAATGACTCCGGAGGAGTCACATGTTATAGCAAACCGCACCTCGCGCCAGTCCGCACTCGCACCAGTCTTCAGACTGGTGTGTATTATTCCGTAGTCTTTGACTACATTTATACTCGTCATCAAACTTTTGCATTCCACACCCTTACGCACCTCGCGCCAGTCTTCAGACTGGTGTGTTCTATTTGGCAGTCTTTGACTGCATTATGCATTATCGCCGAGGTTGGTGTTTAGCGAACCACTGCATTCAAATAAAAGCATACATATCACCAGAGCGTCACCAACCTTTTGTAAATTCATTCGCCGCAACTGCATACACTTCGCCACGGCAAACCGCACCTCGCGCCAGTCTTCAGACTGGTGTGTACTATTTGGCAGTCTTTGACTGCATTTATGCATTATCGCCAAGGTTGATGTTTAGCGAACCTCAGCATTCAAATAAAAGCATACATATCACCAGAGCGTCACCAACCTTTTGTAAATTCATTCGCCGCAACTGCATACACTTTGCGAAGGCAAACCGCACCTCGCGCCAGTCTTCAGACTGGTGTGTATTATTCCGTAGTCTTTGACTACATTTATACTCGTCATCAAACTTTTGCATTCCACACCATCACTTCTTTAGCAACGCCTTCAACGCACCCGTACTCCACAATGCCCAGAAAATAAGCACCGGCTGAAAAAGTAAACGGATAAAACGTTTCTGATCGGTGTCTAGTCCAAAAGCATTATGCGAGCCTGTGTATTGAGCAAGATTACCAGGGAAGACAAGCACAAAAAAGATTGCCAGAACAATCCCTACATATACTTTTTTATCCGCCCAGAAAACCATTGCCACCCCCATTAACAACTCAGGAATGCCGGATAGTAATACAACAGTGTCTTTATCCATCGGTACCCAATCCGGAACCTGCGCCTGAAAATCTTGGCGTGCAAAAGAAAAATGTCCGATTGCCGCCCCGATCATAAAGACGCCAAGAATGATACGGAAGATGTTTTGAATAGTAGTTGTGTGGATGTTTGTTTGCATAGCGGGTAATATTAATATAGAACAACAGATTCTGTTTATATAATATAGAAATATTCTATTAGAAAGGCTAGTTAAAAATATAGAATGAAGTTTTAACACATTCTATTTACGTGTATCAAACAGTTTGAATAATGCCGTTTAAATTGTATTTTAAATAAGGATAATTACTTATTACTTATACTTATTAAAACAGTTATGGGAACAATTGTTCAGATATTCTTTAAAAATTATGCAGATGCATTGTTATCTTTTTCAGCAGAAAAGATCTCTGACTTTTATCAGACACCTTTGGCAATCTATTCAGATAGGGGTGTTCAGATCGTTACGAAGATGCCCGAGATTATAGCATTCTGGAAGGAAGGTGTAAAGCCTTATAAAGATATGGGTATTTATAAAACAACTCCATACATTGTTTCCGAGGAACAGTTATCTGAAAATACATTTGCTGCAAAAGTGCGTTGGGCGAATTACGATAAGATAGGTAGACAGATCGCTGAAGAAACAAACTTCTATATTCTTACTCAGCAGCAGGCACTAAAAATAAGCGGACTTATTATTATGGGTAAATAAGAAGTACGAAATATGCTACTTTACTAGTGAGCTATAGCCTGTGCCTATAATCACAAATCAATCACATCTCATTTAATTTTATCAGCTAAATAAAAAATGTTAAAAACGTAGTATATTGTTGTCGTGTATACTATATTTACGGCAACAAAAGTAAAGATCATGAGAAAATTAGTTTTCGCATCTCTTCAGGTAAGAGATTTAGAAGTATCAAAAGCCTTCTATACAGACATATTAGGGTTTGAGTTATCAGCAATGTCAAATTCCGAGGCCTGTATTTTTACATACAACAAAGGCGAAGCAAGTTTTGCAATCAGAAAACCTATTGGCAATTTAGACGGCAAAGAACTTGGCGTAGGGAGTTCACTCTGGTTTGCTATTGACGAAAAAATTGAGGAACTGCAAGGCAAATTGTCTGAAAAAGGGGTAACCGTTTTAGGAACAATCAACAATACACCTTTTGGTAAAACAGTAATAGTAAAAGACCCGGACGGTTATAGCATCACATTTTTGGAACAAACAAAATGACCGGCAATGATGGAAAGACTGCCAAAATATTGGGTAATTGTAGCATCAAAAGATCACGTTAAGACAGGCATTGCAGCAGGAATTGCACAGGCTTGTCACGGAAAATCTTCTCCATTAAAGAGAATGAAGAAAGGTGATTTTGTAGTTTACTACTCCGGAAAGCAAACGATGGATAAACCAGATAAATGCCAGGAGTTTACAGCATTGGGAAAGGTGATGGATGATGAAATATATCATGCCCAGGTTTCGGAAGACTTTTGTCCTTCGAGACGCAACATTGAATTTTCTGAATGTGAAAACATTTCTATTCTTCCTTTAATTGACCAGTTGGATTTTATTCAAAACAAAAAAAGCTGGGGTTATCCATTCCGGTTTGGTTTCTTTGAAATCAACCAAAACGATTTCGATTTAATTTCGTCACACATGCTTCAAAATCAATATGCCAAAAGAAATTGAATTTCATTTTAAAAGTCCCAACGACAGTCCGGGTTATCTATTAGGGCAAGTCACCATGTTGTGGCAACGCAAACTAAAAAAGGTTTTAGACCCGTTGGACTTAACACAAACACAATTCGTATTGCTGGCGGCATTGGGCTGGTTGTCAAAAAAAAACAATTCCGTTACACAGGTTGACATTGCCAATCAAAGCAATGCAGATAGAATGATGGTATCAAAAGTATTGCGCACCTTGGAAGAGAAGGGTTTTATAACACGTCAGGAACACGTAAAAGATACAAGAGCAAAAACAATCCGGCTGACAACGACTGGGGAGCGCATTTTGCAAAAGGGGCTTATTGAAGTAGAAAATGCAGACTTGGAATTTTTTGCTGCATTAGACACAAAACTTTCTTCATTCAATAAAAATATGGTGCAGCTTATTGGTAAAAATAGCGAATAAAAGATCCACGGTGAGGGATAAAATATATATTACTTTTCTGTGAGTAATGGATTGAATTTAATATGTGTTTAGTAAATTGGTCTGTGTAATAGAAGATATGAAAATGATTGATTAATTATGCTTTGATAAAAAAACTTCATAACAGACTACTTTAATATGTGGGAGCCTATAACATTAAATAAATTAGAAGAATGGATTTTGCGTGGCGAGTCAGAACTTCAAGGCGAATTATTGAATTTTTGGAATTTAATAAAAATAACTCCACAAAAATGGCATGAAAAAGAATACGGGAAAGAAGGGGCTGGATTCTGGGTTGTTGCAATTTTCGGAAATCAAATAATATATTACAATGACATCGAAGAAGGATTTAACATTTCATCTTAAGATACTTTTGGACACATTAAAGAATATTGGTGTAATCAAAGCGAATTGAATTGGATAATCATCGAACTTTATAAAAGGATTAAGCCTGACAAAAGCTAATCCATGCGCTCACCTCGCGCCAGTCTTCAGACTGGTGTGTATCATTTGGCAGTCTTTGACTACATTTAGTAAATATAAAAGTGTAGTCAAAGACTACAAAATGGAAGGCATTGAGCTCTTCGGGATTTATAATCCAATGTCGTTTACTTAAGCGACCGATTTAATACTAGTGTACATTTACATTTCAACAGACTACGGAGAAACGCTCCCTTCTCCTGAAGGAGAAGGGCTGGGGATGAGGTTTTAGAATGAATGTGTCCTTATTTATTCCTTAACTAAACGACATTGGATTTGTAATCCCGAAGCCAGATAAAAAGGATTTGTAATCCATGCTATAACTGTTATTCTACAATTTAAATTCTCAATACTTTATCATTACCTTACCAATCGTCTTGCCGCTTTCTAACAAGGTATGTACCTTTGAAATTTGTTGTGTGGTACACAGAACACCAAGACAAATTGAATTGAGAAAGGAAATAATGAATTCGAAACATAATTCATAAAAACACGTTTAATATATCCAATCTATTAGTCTGTTTTTTTGTACTGGATTTATTACCTTCAGCCATAGTTCACCCGTAGTTCACCCGTAGTTCACCCGTAGTTCACCCGTAGTTCACCCGTAGTTCACCCGTAGTTCACCCGTAGTTCACCCGTAGTTCACCCGTAGTTAAAGCATATAAGTCTCCTGTTAGTCCTTTGGCAGTAGCCTAATTGTCTTATACGGAATCTTTACATGAACCATAATAGCGTCACACATGATACCAAAGATAAATGGAGTTAAGAAAGGATATGTGGATTCGGAGAGCATCCGGCGTTCTGTGTGCCACAAAATACGGTGATAAAATGATTGATTAATTATGCTTTGATAAAAAAAACTTCATAACAGACTACTTTAATATGTGGGAGCCTATAACATTAAATAAATTAGAAGAGTGGATTTTGCGTGGCGAGTCAGAACTTCAGGGAGAATTATTGAATTTTTGGAATTTAATAAAAATAACTCCACAAAAATGGCATGAAAAAGAATACGGGAAAGAAGGCGGTGGATTCTGGGTTGTTGCAATTTTAGGAAATGAAATAATATATTACAACTATATTGAAGAAGGGTTTAATATTTCATCTTACGATACTTTTGGACACATTAAAGAATATTGGTGTGATCAAAGCGAATTGAATTGGATAATCATTAAACTTTATAAAAGGATTAAGCCTGACAAAAGCTAATCCATGCGTTCAGCTCGCTCCAGTCTTCAGACTGATGCGTATCATTTGGCAGTCTTTGACTGCATTTAGTAAATATGAAAGTGTAGTCAAAGACTACAAAATGGAAGGCATTTAGCTCTTCGGGATTTGTAATCCAATGTCGTTTACTTAAGCGACCGATTTAATACTAGTGTACATTTACATTTCAACAGACTACGGAGAAACGCTCCCTTCTCCTGAAGGAGAAGGGCTGGGGATGAGGTTTTAGAATGAATGTGTCCTTATTTATTCCTTAAGTAAACGACATTGGATTTGTAATCCCGAAGCCAGATATAAAGGATTTGTAATCCATTCAATAACTGATATTCTACAATTTAAATTCTCAATACTCAATCACAACCTTTCCAATCGTCTTGCCGCTTTCAAGCAATGCATGCGCCTGTTTGAAATTTTCTACCGTGAAACCTTTTAATGTTGTTTGAAGTGTAGAGAACAATTCTTTTTTGTCGATCATGTTGGCGATACTGGTTAATATATAATGTTGTTCGATCATGTCTTCGGTTTCGAACATAGAGCGTGTGTACATCAGTTCCCAGGAGAAACTTACACTTTTGTTCTTTAATTTATTTAACGCAATCGGCTCGGAAGATCCTGTGATGGAAGCAATGTGGCCCTGAGGTTTGATCAACTCAACCATAGCATCCCAATAACTGTTGGCATCTACAAAATCTAAAATGTAATCAACATGTTTAAATCCTGCTGCACGTACCTCGTTCACTAAATCTTTGTGATTGAAAACATGATCAGCGCCACATGTTTTACACCACTCAATGGTTTCGGGTCTCGAAGCCGTTGTTAATACGGTAAGTCCTGCAACCTTTTTTGCCAGCTGAATTGCGATCGATCCAACACCGCCCGCACCGCCAATAATTAAAATGTTTTTGCCTTTATCTTTTTCAGGATTGATACGGATACGATCGAACATAATTTCCCAGGCTGTAAGTGCAGTCAGTGGGAGAGCAGCAGCTTCTGTTGGTGAGATGGTCTCAGGAGCAAGAGCTACAATGCGTTCGTCGATCAATTGATATTCTGCATTACAGCCGGGCTTAGTAAGATCTCCTGCATAAAATACTTTATCTCCTGCTTCAAAAAGCTTAACATCTTCTCCAATGGATTCCACTACACCTACAGCATCCCAGCCAATTACTTTCGGCTGTTCAAGTTCAATATTTTTTGCACTGTTTTGTCGAACTTTATAATCTACAGGATTTACAGAAATTGCTTCAATTTTTACCAATATATTTTTTCCTGTTGCAACTGGTTTTCCGGTTTCAAATAAAATGAAACTTTTTTCTTCTGTAATTGGCAGCGATGTTTTAAATCCGATTGCTTTCATAATTATTAGTAATTTGTTTCAATGATTTAATTTTACTGGAGCCTTGTATAATGCACCGGCATTTTGAATAACAGAGGTAGAGCTTCATTTCGGAAGCCAGATAAAAGGATTTGCAATCCGTTTGATTTAAAGTATAACTGAGATTATAAATCTTAATTATCCGGGTTCTCGATTATAAATCACGAACAGCTGAAGTTTATATTTTAATTGTCGTCGGACCATTTTTTTGTGGTCCGACGACTTATTGATGTAAAAAACAATATTAATTTATTGGGTTGAAGACTAGTATTTACCACAAACCTGGTGGATAGTAATAGATCATAGTAAATCATATTAATCAGGTGAATGAACGGTTCAGGCAGCTTTCTTTAAGAAATTCCTCTTTACAAATTTCTCAAGCTCTACCGCATGGAAAACGATCAACGACATGAATATACATACGGCCAATTCATATAAAGATAATGGCTGAGTTTTAAATATGGTATTCATAAATGGTGCATATATTACAAATACTTGAAGCATAACTGTTAAAATGACAGAGCCAATAAGGGGTTTGTTGCTGAAGAAGCCTTGTTTAAACAGGTAGGTTTTATCACTGCGTATACTCAACGCATGAGCTAATTGAGACATTGAAAGTACTGTAAATACCATCGTTTGCCAATGTTCAATATTGTTCATGAGGGCAAATTTTTGTGTGCCCAATGTTACTGCAGCCATAAGTATACCAACCCAAATTATGTGGTAGCCGAGCCCATCAGAAAAAATACTTTCACTCGGATTTCTTGGCGGTCTGCTCATGATGTCGATCTCTGCTTTTTCCTCTGCTAAAGCAAGTGCAGGTAATCCATCAGTAACTAAGTTGATCCATAAAATATGAATGGGTAACAAAGGCATTGGCATACCTAATAAAGGAGCTAAAAAGATTGTCCATATTTCAGCACCATTGCAGGTCATAATATATTTTACAAATTTTCGAATGTTATCAAAAATTCGTCGGCCTTCTTTTACTGCTTTTACAATGGTTGCAAAGTTGTCGTCCAGTAAGATCACATCTGATGCTTCTTTGCTCACATCAGTTCCTGTAATGCCCATGGCAACACCTATATTGGCAGCTTTAAGGGAAGGGGCATCATTGACACCATCGCCAGTCATGGCTACATAATGACCTTTTTCCTGAAGCGCGCGAACGATGCGGAGTTTTTGTTCAGGAGAAACACGTGCATAAACAGAAGTTTGTTCAACTTGTTTTAAAAAATCTTCCTGAGATAAGTTTTGCAACTCGGCACCCGTTAATACCAATCCGGCATCATCTAAAATACCTATTTGCCTTGCAATTGCTTTAGCAGTTGCAGGATGGTCGCCTGTGATCATGACAGGTTTAATGCCGGCTGTTTTACATTCCTTTATTGCTTGTTTCGCTTCTTCACGCGGAGGATCCATTAAGCCAGCCAGTCCTGCCAGAGTTAAATGTTTTTCAACAGTTTCATAATTGAATGGATCGGGCAGTTTGTCGATAATTGCATAAGCAAAGGCCAACACGCGAATACCTTTTTCTGCCCACTCTTCCGATTTATTTAATAATAGATTTTTTTCATTTGCATCCGTGAGGGTTTCATAAATAGATTCACTTGCACCTTTAGTAAGAACTAAAAATTGATTGTTGAAGTGATGAATGGTTGTCATACATTTTCGATCGGAATCGAAAGGTAGTTCAGCCATACGCTCAAATTGATTGATCCATGTATTGTATTTCTCAAAGGTATGTTCTTCAATAATACGTTCTACTAATGCAAGTTCAGTGGGTTCGCCAAAAGGATGTTGTTCTTTGTCAAATTTGATATCATGATTTAATGCCATTCCCATTTGAAGAATGGATAGAGGAGTAGATAAGCCTGCAATAGGTTGTTCATGCAGATCAATAACCTTCATTTTGTTTTGAGTGAGTGTTCCTGTTTTATCACTACAGATATAGGTTACAGAACCTAATGTTTCTACAGCGGGTAATTTGCGTATGAGCGCATTGACAGTCGTTAAATGAGAAGCTCCTTTTGATAATGCGATCGATATCAATGCCGGTAATGCTTCTGGTATAGCAGCAACAGCCAAACTTACAGATAATAATAAGATGCTTAGCGGTTCTTCTCCGCGTAATACGCCAGTCACAAAAAGCAGAACGCAAATAAATAAAATAATATACGATAAATTCTTTCCAAATACTTTCATTCGGGATTGCAGGGGAGTAGCTACTTCATCTGCATGGAGCATGTTTGCAATTTTTCCCAGCTCTGTTTGCATTCCTGTAGTAACAACAATACCAGTTGCTCTGCCATTCGATATAAGAGTTCCTTTAAAGGCCATATTGATCTGGTCTCCAAGGCTAACATGGTCTTCAGTTAAATCTCTGCTAACTTTATCAACAGGCATAGATTCTCCTGTTAAAGAAGATTCATCGATGCGAAAGCTGTGTGTGTCAATTAAACGTATATCGGCTGGTACGACATTACCTGCTTCCATAACAACTATATCACCAGGTACCAATTCAACAGAAGAGATCGTGCTGCTCTCACTATTTCGAAACACCTGTGTGTGTGTAGTGCTCATTTTTTTTAAGGCCTCCATAGATTTTTCTGCCTTAAATTCCTGAACAAATCCTATGAGCGCATTTAAAATGATGATGACAAGGATAATGATTGTATCTGTTAAATCACCTACGATACCGGAGAGTACTGCTGCTACCAACAGTATTACGATCATGATGTCTTTGAATTGATTGAGAAATAATACCCAGGCTGGAACTTTCTTTTTTTCCTGCAATTCATTGTAACCGTATTGAGCAATTCTCTTTTCTACTTCTTCTTGCGAAAGCCCTTGGATAGATGATCGAAATTCTTTAAAAATCTTCTCAATAGAATCTTGATAATATGCCATAATAAAAAGAATTATAATAAGGTTATAGTAGCTATAAAAATACTCAAATGAAATATAAGCAACTTCCATTGAAATTAAGATAGAAAAGGATAATTATTGTATTCTTTTGGAGAGTAAGATTGTAATTTATTAAGATTTTATACGAAAGAATTATTATTCAAAGAGCATATGAACAAATAATTAAATTTGAATGGCTAAATGAACAAAGAAGGGTATCCAATTGGATACCCTCTTCATGATAGCTAGTCGAAAAATAGAATTGTTATAATTACGTATCATTCCAGGTGTAGCGCCTCGTCCCTTCAACTTGGTTGTAGAAAACGTTGCTAATGTTTTTTTTGTTTATCGAATCTCACCAATGATTTTTTTAAAGAAAGATTAGTTGTCAAAAAAAATAGAAAATAATCCACTAAAAAAAATAAATGGATAAGCTATGAATTATTACTTTGGTAATATTTTCTGCTTACAATCAACTCTTCAACTTCCTTGCTTACTAAATATCGAATGGATTTTTCCTGTTTAACTAAACTTCGAATATAGGTAGCTGAAATTTCTAATAGGGGAGCACCTACTAATTTTACCTTAGGATGATTGCGCAGATTACTGTTTGTTGAATTGGGTCTTGGGTACACATACAATTCATATTGATTTAAGATCTGTTCGTAATTTTTCCAATTCGTAAACTGAGCCAGATTGTCTTCTCCAATAATTAATACGAAAGAGTTTTGAGGATGCTTATCACTTAAATAGGCGAGTGTATCAATGGTGTAACTAGGTTTGGGCAGGTTGAATTCGATATCGCTCACTCTGAATATAGGGTTGTCAGAAATTGCAGCCGACACCATATCGTACCGGTCAAATTCATGCAGTAAAGATTGGTTTTTTTTAAATGGGTTTTGCGGACTTACCACGAACCATACTTCATCCAGATCAGTTGTTTCGGCCATTGTATTGGCAATAATTAAATGACCAATATGTATGGGATTGAACGAACCAAAGAATAAACCGATTTTCATGGTATAGGAAGCGTATTTTGTGGTTTTAACTCCGGAGATTTCTTTGATTATAGTTGAATGAATATAATCATACCCTGGAGGGTTGATTAGAGGCAACGTTAATAGTAAGAATATTATTTACCCTCGATAAAATTATCTACCAATTTATGTGCTTCAACAAATGTCTCTTCTAAACGATCATTTACTAAAATAACATCAAATTGATCCTGAAAAGAGGATTCGAATTTCATTTTTTCAAGTCTGGATTTTAAACTTTCAGCAGATTCTGTGTTCCGGTCAATCAAACGTTTTTGCAATTCTTCAATCGATGGGACTTTTACAAAAACAGAAAGTGCTTTATCTCCGAATTGTTCTTTTAAACTCAATCCACCTTTTACGTCTACATCAAAAATAACATGTTTTCCCATGTCCCAGATACGTTGTACTTCAGAGCGTAATGTGCCGTAATAGCGGCCGGGATATACTTCTTCCCATTCAACAAATTCTTTATTTTCAA
>Ga0247817_10000838_pt1 | contig 16441 bp, 9 predicted proteins | sample UWRJL212509R1_FD_178010 | JGI IMG/M metagenome (GOLD analysis project Ga0247817, IMG submission 178010) | Plant litter microbial communities from Arlington Agricultural Research Station in Wisconsin, United States - UWRJ-L212-509R-1 | ecosystem: Environmental > Terrestrial > Plant litter >... | reverse complement strand
CGTCAACACCGTCATCCCTGCCTACACCGAGACGACTCTCGTGAGCACAATCACGTCAGACCCCGAAGCGCGCGCGGCAATCATCAGCCGCATCCCGCTCGGTCGTGCCGGATCCCCCGCAGACATCGAAGGCATCGTCGTCTTCCTCGCGAGCGACGACGCAGCCTTCGCGACCGGCGCATCGTTCGCGGTCGACGGCGGCATGACAACGCTCTAACCCGTGTCGACACACGAGAAGGGCGACGCCGCGTGGGGCGAGACAACAACTCCCCCGCGCGCGTTTGCCAGCGGCCCCTGGCAGCTGGAGTTGCGCGACGACGAACTCGCCGACATCTCGTTCGACGGTCGGGTTGTGCTCAGGTCGATTCGCGGCGTAGCGCGTGATCGCGACTGGGGAACCCTTGCGCCGGTCGTCACCTCGGTCACCCAAACAGACACAACACTCACGGTGGATGTCGCACTCGGCGACCTGACCGCGCAACTCTCTGTGACTGCCGAAGGCGACAGCCTCGACGTGCACTGGACGTGCGACGTGCACGCCGACTTCTGGCGCAACCGTCTTGGCCTCGTTGTGCTGCACCCGCCGTCGATCGCGGGTCTGCCGCTCACTGTCGGCCATGCCGACGGGTCGATCGACGAGACGAACTACCCGCTCGAGATCAGCGCACACCAGCCGGCGTTCGACATCCACTCGCTTGCCTGGCAGCACAACGGCCTCGCAATGGAGCTCGTATTCAGCGGCGAACTCTTCGAGATGGAAGACCAGCGCAACTGGACCGACGCCTCATACAAGACGTACAGCACGCCACTGTCTCTGCCATTTCCGGTGAAGGTTGCCGCGGGCGAAACAGTCACCCAGAGCATCCGAATTTCGTGTGCCTCCCTCTCTTCGCCCGACGCGACTGCCGACGGCGACCGCATCACGTTCGTCGAGACCGACCGCACGGTGCCGCGCTTCGGAACGTCGGCTTCGACCGGCCCCGGCGATGGCGGGGCCGCGACCGGTGACTTCCTGCTCGTCGAGATCCCGGCCCACACCGACGTGTGGCGGGCGGTTCTCGACCGCGCCGTCACCGAGGCGGCCGGTCTGCCCCTCGATGTTCGCATCGTCGGCGCGACGGCACAGCGGCTCGACGAAGTGCTCGACGCTCTCGCACCGCTCACGATCGAGCGGGTCGCGATTTTCACCGCCGACACCCATGTCTCTGAGCCAGAGCTCTGGTACCAGCTCGTCGACGGCCTCGCCTCGCGTGGCCTCACCGCTGCAACCGTGGGCGGAACCCGCGCACACTTCACAGAACTCAACCGCACGCTGCATCGCCTGCCGTGGTCGATCCCCGCCTACGCGTTCAGCATCACTCCCCAGATGCACGCGACCGGTCGCGAACAAATTGTCGAGTCGATCGCCATGCAGCGTCTCGTGGCCGAGAACGCTGTTCGTATGACGCATGCTCCCGTTCACGTCGGCCCGGTCACCCTGCGCTCGCGCTTCAACGCCGTCGCCACGACGGCCACCCCCGACGCCCTCATCACCGACCTCACGGCGGGCTACGGCGCAGCGGTGACCCCCGACGCGACCGACCACCGCCAGACCGCACCCGCGGTTCACGCCTGGACTATCGCGAGCGCGGCAGCCCTCTCGGTCGACGGCGTCGACAGCATCTCGTGGTTCGAAGCCAGCGGACCGCGCGGCCTCGCCGCCTCCCCCGCTGCCGTCGCGTTCGAGTGGCTCACCGAGCTCTCGGGCCAGCCGTTGCTGCAGGCGATGGATGCCTCGGCCGACCTCTGGGCAATCGGAGCCCGCACGGGCGACACGGTGACCGTGCTCGTCGCCAACCTGCGTGCGCGAGCGGCAACCGTCGCGGTCGCCGCGCTCGCAACCGAAGTGAGCGTCGAGCTCGAGCCCTTCTCCGCACGTCGTCTCGTGCTGACTTACGCTTAGGGCGCCGGACGCGCCGGTGGTGACGCTTTCGTGCGGAACGTTGCAGCCAACGACATGGCGACCCGTCGCCTTCTACTTGATGACATGAGCAGGACTCCCGCGGCAGCCAATAAGGCGGCGATCAGCAACATCGGTTTTAAGTTATGGCCCCTGTTGTTGAGTCAACAGTCCACGTGCCCTCGTTAGCAACCACAAGTTGCGTCGTTCTGTCACCGCTCACCGGGTCAATAATCACAACGGTTTCTGCCCTGAGATCGCCCCTGTCGTTGCCGACAACGTCAACTGTGACTCGCGTGCCGGGAATGTTCGCCGAGCTCAGGTCGTCCGCCGCCTCGGGAACGAACGTCACCGAAATCTTCGCGCTGACAGTGTCGCCTGTGACGTCCGTGACTTGATAGTTGATTGGAGTCGGGTTCGCGAAATAACCGGTAACTGGCGTAAAAGTGACCGTGCCGGTCGCGACCTCGACGGTCCACGCACCTTCGCCCGCGATATCGACAGGGCCGTCGACCGGCGACCCGCTGACCGGCGACAGAATCCGCACGGAGTCGGCGTCAAAATCACCGAGGTCGTTAGCGAGTACGTCGACAACGACCTTCGCGCCGGGTGAGTGGCCCGACGACAGGTCGTCCCGGGCCTCGGGTAGGTACGTGACGACGATTGTCGCGAAGTCACTCAGTCCGTTAGCGTCCGTGACGCGGTACTCGACCGGAGTCGGGTCGACAAGAAAGTCGGGCTCGGGCGTGAAACGCACGTCGCCGCCTGATTGAACACTCCACCGCCCCTGATCGGCAACGATGTACGGGCTTGGGCGTGGCGTGCCTGATGAGGAATCGTAAAGCACCACGGAATTAGTGACTATCGACCCCTTGTCATTAGTTAGCACATCAATATCCACCGATGTGCCCATGACTTGATGCAGTCGCGCGTCGTCGACCGCTATCGGAGGGTCGGCGGTGACCTCGATCGTGATCGTGCTCACCGCACGTTGGCCGCTCGAGTCGCTGACGCGATACTTCACCGGAGTTGTAGTTCCGAGGAAGGTCGCGGCGGGTTCGAAGGTGACGGCTCCGGTTGCGACATCCACTTCATAAGCGCCTTCGCTTGTCGTGAGTGCCGTTGTCGCTATGTCATCTTCGAAGAAGCGCACCGATTCGGCGACAATTGTCGCGCCAGTACCTGGAGTGTCATTTGTCGACGGTCCGACTGTCACTGCAACGTGCTGCTTGGTTTCGGCCGTATCTGGAGTGGCTGCGGGGCTCGGCGCGTCGAGTACGAGCGAAACGTTGTCGACATAGCCGTCATTGGCCGGTGCGATGCTTCGCACCATTCTCATTGACACAACGACTTCGCGAGTTCCCACCGCCAGCCGCTCGGTTGTTCTGAACGGCACAAAGCCAGAAGCACCAGCGCGGTCGCCGACGAGCACCGGCCCGAAGGTCACTGTCGAGAGCGTGACTGACTGCGCGTCACGAAACGCGTAGCTCACCTGGGCATTGTCGGCCTGCGTAGAGTAGCCGCCGATATAGGCCGAAAGAAGCGCATCGACTTCGCCATTATCGATTGCCGCCGCTGAGGCGCTCAGATCGATCGTCTGAGTCGCTGTCGACACCGCCCCCGAACCGAAAAACATTCCCGCTCCGCCAGCGAAGGTCTCGCCGGTCAAGCCGGTGTTGTCGACGATTACGGCGGCGGGGTACCCGCCAACGCCGTGGGTGGCCCGAGATAGTGCACCAAGCCATCCAACGGTTGCGGGCTGTTCCGCGTCGCCGTTGACCACCAGCTCGCCCGGCTGCAGTGCCACTGGATCAGCGATGACGGGCTGCGCGACGAGCACTCCGCTCGCCACGAGCGCGAGCCCCACAATTACCGCTCCTATGCGTGATAGCGAGCGCGCGGGCTGGTGATTTGAGTGCACAGGTTTCCTAGGCAGTTGTGAGGATGGAGCCGCCAGCGTTGTCATCGGCATCGTCAGCGAGTCATATTTTCGCGGCACTCCAGGTAACCGGCATCGCGAAGAGACGATATCGCCACGCAAACAACCCCCGATTCAACCCTCACGTCATCGGCACTCCCGAAAGCGTGTTGATGAGAGAGACTTGAAATAATGGCCTCCTCATTTTTTGTCCCGCGGATACCACGCGGCCTGATCGAACGCCCAAGGATCCTGCGCCGAATGCCCGGTGCAGAGCCTCGCGCCCTAACGGTCGTTCACGCGGTGGCCGGCATGGGCAAGAGCACCCTTCTGGCGCAGTGGGCCACATCGAACGATCGCACCTCCGACGTTCTATGGGTGGCGCTCACTGATGCTTCGGCCGGACGCTTCGCTTTCTGGCGCACGGTGATCGACCGAGTGCTCGAATCGGGGGTCAGCGGGCCCGATTCAGTATTCGCGAATATCTCTCCCGCATCCCAGGTGGGGGCCACACTTCGAGAGTCACTTCGGCGGGCGCTCGCCTCCATACAGCTTCCCCTTACTCTCGTGCTCGATGACTACCACCTGGTGCGGGATCCTCAGGTTGACGACGACCTCGTCTGGCTGCTGACACACGTTCCTTCGTTGTCCGTAGTCATTGGCACTCGTGAGGCGAACTCGCTGACGTCAGCGCACACAAGGTCGGTTATCGACCTGGCGGTCATCAGCCGCGATCTGCTCGAACTCTCGCCCAGCGAGGTCGAAGAAGTCATCACGTCTGCGGGGGTGGCGGGTCTCGCGGCAGTGGATCTGCACGCGAAAACGCGCGGATGGCCGATGCTTGTGCGCGCCGAACTCGTTGACCATTCGGTGAGCACATTGTCGAGTGCGAGTACGCGCAAAGGCATATCCGACGCCGTTCGGCGCATCACCGAAAGCGTTATTAACCAGAGCGCGGATGCTCGAGTGCGATTTATTCTCCGCACATCTCTTGCAGACAGCGTCACCATTGATCTCGCCGTCGCGCTCACCGGCGAGTCCTCGGTTGCTGTCGAAGACCACTTCGCTGACCTCGAAGCTCATGCGCTTGGCACGCTCAATCTCGAGCCGTCGCGCAGCACGTGGCGCTATCATCCTCTTCTCCGTGAAGAGCTAGAGCGCAGAATGCTGACGACGTACCCTGACGACGTACCCAGTTTGCACCACGATCTCGCACGGTGGCTGAGCGAAAACGATCAGGCACTCGCGGCTGCTCAACACGCGGTGCTCGCATCGGACTGGGACCTGCTCGACTCGATTCGCGCTCGACACGGGTCAATGTTGACCATGACACACTCCACGACCTACCGCGAGCTGCTTGAAACCGTTCCCGAAGAAATTCTGTTGCGGTACCCCGGCCTGCAGCTCAGCAAGTCACTCATCTCTTCGCGTACAGATCGTAGGCTTCCCGCTACCGTCCGTCAGATTGGCGGCGCCCTAGCGTCAATGTCCGCCGCGCGTAACGCACGCGGAGCTCAGGTGACACCGCTCGGCCGCTTGTGGAGTCTCGGAGTGGTCATGATTCTGAACCGTCTGAGCGGAAAAGATGCAGCCGCTCTGGACGCAGCCGGAGAGGTGTCTCGGGCGATTGACGAACTCTCCCGCGACGACCGCGATTCTGCCGCGAGCTACGTCGCACTCGCCCATTCGCACATCGCGATCACCCGCCTCCACACGGGCGATAATCTCGGCGCACTTCACCACGCGCAGCTCGATCTGGAAGCAGCGGAGAGGTATGGCAATGAATTCGAGGCCGTGCACGCACTCGCTCTAGGCGGCTGGGCACTCGCACTTCAGGGTGATGTGCGCCAAGCTGAGCAATGGCTTGAGCGCGCGCGCAACACTCCCAGACCCGACGGTTGGCAAGACAGTTATGCCGGCACTGGGTTCCGGCTGGCAGAAGCCATTCTCGCTCTTGAACGCTTCGATGCGGATGAGGCCGAACGTCACATTAGAGCGCTCGACTATCACGCTCCGACCATCGAACATTGGCCGCTCATGGCAAGTGTTGAGAGCATGATTGCACTAACACGCTCTACAGCGACGGACGGACTCGCCGCTCTCAACGCTGCAGCGAATACTCGGGGCCGACGCCGATTGTTCGGACATCTGACATCAGTTATCGCGAGCGCGCGAGCCACCCTGAACTCAGCACTCGGCGATTCACGCGCCGCGCACGCCATCGATTCGAGCGACGCATCCAATCCCGTTGTTCGAATTGCACAGGCGAGGGTCGCGCTCGTTGATGGTCAGTTCGAACGCGCCCTTGTGCTCGCGCAACTACCCTCCGGCATGACTGGCACAACACGTCTCACTGCCGAGGCGCTTCTCATTAGAGCGCTCGCTGCTCACGGCCTCGGGGCGACCCAGGCCAGCGCCGAGGCACTCGCTGATGTAGAGGTGCTTCTAAAACGCACAGGGCTCAGGCAGCCCCTGATGCTCGTGCCGCGCGACCTGCTCGCCGATGCCATCCATGCAGCCGGATCGAGCATTTCGCTCACAGATATACCTGACCGTTTCGGGGTGAGCCGCTCCGTCGCGGCACTCACACCTCGCGAACTCATTGTTCTCCAACATCTTGCTGTGCGGGGCAACCTCGATGCGATCGCGCAAGAACTGGTTGTGTCACGGAACACTGTTAAAGGTCAGGTGTCGTCGCTATATCGCAAGCTCGGCGTGAGCAACCGCGCGGAAGCCTTGGTTGTTGCCTCGAATCTGGGACTGATCGAGGTCGCGTGACCGAGGCTCACCCGGGTCGCATCTCCGTCGCAATTGCAATAGGCGCCGTTGCGTGGGCAGCACCCTCTGCTGCTGCACTCACCGTACTGGTTCCCGCAAAGCTCGCAGAGATTGCGCCCAACGACAAAGTCCATCTTCTTGCTGTGGTGACGATTGCAGGATCGGTTGCAGCACTTCTCGCGGCAATCGGGTTCGGTATGGTCTCCGACCTCACGCGCAGCAGATTTGGAGCTCGCTCGCCATGGATTGTGATCGGGGGCGTTCTGGCAAGTTGCGCTCTACTTACACTTTCGGTCACAGATAATTTCGCGCTCCTGCTTCTGGCATGGCTCGCATTTCAGATCTCTCTCAATGCAATAATCTCGCCGCTCAAAGCCATGCTCGCCGACCGTGTGCCGGTTGCACGCCTGGGCCGAACTTCGTCGATCTACGGTGCCGCGACCCTTGTCGGTTTCGCGACGGGTGCGGTGATCGGGGCACAGTTTCTCGATCGGCCGAATGTCGGGCTTCGATGTTTCGCAGCCATCGTGCTCGTCCTTCCGCTGGTCAGCGTTGTTGTTGCTCGCGAACTCGCGAACCTGACCGATCAGCGGGTTCGCATCGACGCGTCGACAATGCTGCTCGCACTGCGCCCTCCCCGGCACGTACCGGACTTTTACTGGGCCCTCGCTGGTCGCTTCGGCGTCATGCTGGGAAGCTCCATGATCACGACTTTCCAGTTGTACATACTGACGGACTACGCCGAACTCAGTCTCGCCGAAGCTGGGCGGATTGTCGGAATCGGCGCGGTCGTCACGCTGGGTTCGTCAATCGTCGGCAGCCTTATTTCAGGCGTCCTTTCTGATCGGATCATGCGTCGGAAAGTTCCGGTCGTTGTGGCGTCCGTCATCATAGCGACGGCAATGGTTTTCCCGCTTCTGGTGCCAGAAGCATGGGCGATGCTAGTCTTCGCGGCGCTTTCAGGTCTGGGCATGGGTGTCTACTACTCGGTAGACATTGCTCTTATGACAGAGGTCTTACCCAATCGACATTGGCGCAGTCGTGACCTCGGAATTCTCAACATCTCCAACGCAGGCGGTCAGTCGCTCGCACCCGGAATCAGCTCACTTGTGATCGCAGCGGGCCTCGGGTTCGCGCCAGTTTTCGCCGTTGCAATGGCAGTGACATTCATCGGTGGACTATCAACGCTGATGATCAGAGCTGTGAAATGACAGCCCCAAGGGTAAACGCGAGGCCCAGCGATAGGGGGCAGACACTGGGCCTCGCGTTTACAACTCGACGCTAGTGTCGAGCCATTCGCTTGCGCCGACGGGGAAGCGCAAAGGCGACTCCGACCAGCGCAAGTAGTGCAGCCGCAATGAGAGCGGGAGCGAGCTCAGCACCCGTGACGGCCAAACTTGTATTTTGAAGGGGCACGGATGTCGCGGCGCAGGCAGCTTCGGCGTCATCGTTACATGCGTCGACGACAATCGCCGGTGAATACGTGGGCGGTTGCACGATCGATGCGGAGTTGACGAGTTTCGTCGTGGTCTGGTCGGCACGTACTTCGGCGCGTACTTCGAGTGTGACGGTTTCGCCGGAGGCAAGAACTGGCACGGGCCACGTAACCGTTCTACTCGAGGCGTTCCACAAGCCGGGCGCATTGACCGAGACAAAGTCGAGCCCGGCAGGAAGAACGTCCGTGACTGTCGTGGGCACAGAATCGGCAGTTCCTGCATTGGTCACCGACAGCGTGTAGGTCAGTACGTCTCCCGGTCGCGCCGAGCTCTCGTCGACAGTCTTGCCAAGCGTGAATCGCCGATCAGACGCGGTGATTCCCACCTTGGGTGCTTCACTCGGAAGAAGGGCAACGCCCGCCGATGTGCGCGCGAACGACGCGACGCTATTCCATGCGACCTGGTCGCGGTCGACCGTCGGAACACTCATCGTGTAGCCGAGTCGAATGCCCTCTCCGGTGACGTAGTCACTTGTCGAGCCAACGCGGATTGCCGTCACCTCGGACAGTCCTCCGAGCGCCTCCGGGTCGGTCGTCCAGTCCGCGTCACAACCGGCAGGCTGACCCTGGAAGACTTCGGGTCGGCACGGGTTGGTCGAGCTTGAGTACGAAATCGTCACACCGTTCGGCACCTCGCCCATGGTCTCGAGACGGGGCCGGAATTCGCTGTTGCGCTGTTCAGACGCCTGGCCCCCACTGACACCGGTGTCTCCGAGGTGCGGAAACACGTCGTAGAGAACAACCCCGGTCAACGCTGGGGCGCCGGTGTTTGTCCAAACGATTTCGTACTCGGCCTGACCCGCTTCGAGCGTGACGTGGCCGATCGCCGGAAACTCGACCGGGGAACTGTCGTAGTCTCCCTGCACCGTCTTGCGAAGGGCGAACTGGCCTTCGGCCGATGTTGCCGTCACAAACGTTGTACTGGCCTCGCAATTTATTGCCGATTCGGCACCGGTCGGCCGCACACCACTCTCATCATCACTTCGGTAGTCACCGGCAACGCAATTACCCAGAAGACTGGGGCTGTCGTAAAAGACCTGCGCGCTGTTTGTCCAGGTGCCCGGCTCGGTCGGCTTTGTGACCGTGAAGGGCGCTACAACCAGAACGAATCGGCCGCTTCCCGTTGGCAATTCAGCGGCGGGAATTGTTACGCGCACGAGCGTGCGGCCCGTGTCGGCGTAATCGTCAATTGCTTCAACGATGAGGTTAGGGGTCACCACGTTCACGTTGGTGCCGCCATTCGGTTGCACAGTGACCTGCCCGGGCAACGTTGCCGTGTCGGCACCGGCCGGGAGCAGATCGGTGATCACCACGTCGTCGCTCACGGTTCCCGGAACCACGAGAGTGCCGGTCAGCCGCACCGTCGCCTCTGTGCCGGTCACTCCACCGACGTTCGCCATTGACTTCGCCATGCCGAGCTGCGGGCCGTCGAGTACGAAAATGTCTGCGGCGTTGGAGCGCGTCGGGGCGTCATAGGGCGCCACCGCGGACCCGAGGTACCAAGTGATCTCGCCACGGTTCTGCAGCACATCACCATCGACGGTCGCAGCATCGGCAAATCCGTGAACGGTGATGTTGTCGGCACGTCGAAGCTGCTGGGTGCTGTCGCGCGGGATGACAACTTCTGCAACGTAGCCGATGGCCGAGGTCGGAACGACCCATGACGCCCAGTTCGCACCTGTTGTCGACGTGGTGAGGTCGTGCAGGGCGTTGTCGCGGTTGTCGCGGTATTGCGGCGCGTAACCGGTGGGGTTCGCCGGGCCCGAGTAGTCGATACGAATTGCGAGCGGGTTGAAAGCCGGATCAGAGCAGAGCCCGGCGCTCTCGGTGTAGAGGTTGTCGTCGCCTTCGATGCAGGGCATCTTGTCGACGATCTCGTATTCGAACTCCTCGAAGTCGATGCGAGGCGTGAGCGTGTACGAGGCCGGGTTCGTGGCCGTCGCAGACGCGGGAGCGTTCTCCTCGATGCCGTTGGGAAGCCAGCGGCCTGGATAGGTTCCACGCGCTGCCTGCGGCGCGGCCGCGTGACGCAGTGGTCCAGCCGAGTTCTTGCCCAGCGCGTGAGTGCCGGGGCGAGGATCATCGCTCTCATCGAGCACAACTACCGAACGCGTGGCTGTCTGGGGTGCCGAAGACTCGGTGCCGCCGATAGCAATTGCAGTTGCCGAGACAGAGTTAGTGACACTCGCGTAGGAGGCGAAATCATCTTGTGCGCCGGAGCCAACAGCGCCGACAGTCGTGACAACGGTAGCGGTGAGCGCGGGGGTGCCCGGTGTTCCGCCGCAATTCGCGGGCAGTTCGGCGGCCGGGTACGTCCAGGTAATTGTGCGATCCGCGGCATTCCACACACCGTCGCCTGCGCTCACAAACGAAAGTCCCTGCGGGAGGGTATCGACGACTGTGATCGAGTCCGCATAGAGCGATCCGTTGGGCTTAGTCGCCGGGCACGTTGTGGTGATCGTATAAGTCACGTCGGTGCCCTCGTAGTAGAAGCTACGCGGGCTCGTCTTGGCGATCGACAACGGAACTGTCGCGGTTGCCGTGCCGGTCGCAGCGGTCGGCGCCGTCGTATCTTCCATGTCCGGGTCGGCGCTTGTGATGGTGGGAAGCAAGCTCCACTCAGTGCCATTGGGCGTCACGAGGTTGGGCGGCGTCAAGCGCAGCGTAATCGCCTGCGACACACCAGCATTAACGTCGCCAAGCACAACGACGAGAGTCTCGGTCGCGACATCCACCGTCCAACTCTCGATAAACCCGGCCGGGCCGCCAGTCACGTCGATGCCCCACGCTGTCATGTCAACATCACCGGTGAGCGGAATCGATAGAACCGCGTCGGTGCAGGCCGGAGCGTTCGTTCCGAGGCAGGAGAAATTCACTTGATAGGTGAAGTCCGAACCAGCGGTCTGCGTTGTCGCGTTCGTCGCCTGAATCGAGACGTCAAGTGCAACTGCCTGCGCCGCAGTCGCTCCCGACAAAACGAGTGCGGCGGCGAGCACGGCGGTCACTGCGGCCGCGACCCTTCGTGAGATGCCCGAGTAGCCGGAACGTGCGGGAGCGGTTGGGGAGATAGCCATGATGGGAAGCCTTCGGATCGCGGTGTTGCAAGGCGCATCCGAGAGGTCACCGGACGCACACCTCGGTTAGCAAACACGAGATCGCGGCGCGGGCCGAGCTGTAGGACAGCTTTTAACCCTCGATTTGATCCTTTAGCGAGAACACGTGATGGGCGCACGAAAAAGCCCCGCTCAAGGCGGGGCTTTTTGCGTAAGTGCGGAGACGGAGGGATTTGAACCCTCGGTACCCGTTAGGGTACTCCACCTTAGCAGGGTGGTGCACTAGGCCGAACTATGCGACGTCTCCTTGAACCCCGACTAGCGGAGTCCGTCAGCAATCATATCCAATTGCTGTCGATCTGTTGAACGTTGCCGATTTAGTAAGGAACCGAGCACGTGTAGTCAGCGGCCGTCTGGCCCTTGACGTCGAGCACATCGAGCTTCTCGGGCTTTGCAGTCGAGGTGCTCGTGGGCTCGTCTTCGGCCTTGGGGGCGTCGGGGTTGACGGCGGAACCGTTGTTGTCACCGACTGTCGCAAGCGCGAAGGGCTCGTCGGCGCGGATCTTCGCGAACAGTGCGTCGGCCTTCGCCTGGATCGGCGCGACCTTGCCGGCGTAAACGCCGCCAACACCGGTCGTTCCGGGGTACTGCACGAAGGTCACGCTCTCGAGCGGGATGTCCTTGAGTCGCGCAGCAATCGAAGCGAGGGTGTCGAGCTGCTTGAGCCCCTGCGACAACGTCATCGTGGATGTCGCGGCCTGAGCGATCGAGTACACCTTGACCGGGTCGCTGAGCGTGTCGCTGCTCTTGAGCGTGCGCACGAGCGACGAGAGATACACCTGCTGCGAGCTGATGCGGGTCAGGTCGCTGCCGTCGCCGACGCCGTGGCGCGAGCGGAGGAACGCGAGAGCCTGCGAACCCTTGAGGTTGCGCGTGCCCTTCTTGAGGTGAAGTCCGACGTTCTTGTCGTCGATGTCACCGGCGAGGCAGACGTCAACGCCGCCGACGGCGTTCGACATCTTGATAACGCCCTTGAAGGTGATGAGTCCGGCGAACTGAATGTCGAGGCCCGTGAGCTTTTCGACGGTCAGCACGGTGCAGGGAAGGCCACCGTAGAAGAGTGTGTTGTTGATCGGCATTGCCGACATCGCAGCGTTGTTGCCGCTACCGTCTTCCTTCGGGCACGAGGGGATTGCTACAACGAGGTCGCGGGGAAAGCTGACCGCTGTCGCGTTCGTTCCGTCTGCCGAGACATGAAGCAGCATCGTCACGTCATTGAGGTTCGCGCTGCCTCGGCCGTCGCATCCATCCTTGCTCTCACACATGTCGCTGCCGACGATGAGCATGTTGAATCCGTCGGGGTAGGCACCGATGGTGGGGGGCGCTACCTCGGTCTCACCGATGAGGGTGACGGTCTTGATCTGGCTGTTGAGCTGGTTGAGCACGATTGCGCCGACGGCGCCTCCACTGACCAGAACAACGACGAGTGCGGCGCCGATGAACGAGAGAACCGTGCCCCAGGGGCCGGCCTTTCGCAGTCGGCCGTGGCGGGCTATGCCTGCAGATTTGATCGATCGTGCTGTTGAGCGTGGACGCAGTTCACTCATCGCAGATCCCTTCGTTCGAGTTAAAGAATTCGACAAACTAGAGCGGAGGGCGTGGGATTCGAACCCACGAATGCTTTCACATCACCAGTTTTCAAGACTGGCTCCATCGGCCGCTCGGACAGCCCTCCATACGAAACCAAGTCCTGAGTGTAACTGATCGTCACGTCGGCAAGCCTGTCAATCAGCCGTCAGCGCGCGATTACAGCGTTTCGAAGAGCTTCGCCACGCCGTTCTCGAGGTCACTCGCAGTCTTTTCATTGCCCGCGGCGTGCACCTCGTCGGGCGCCTGGCCCATCGAAACTCCGCGCCCTTCTACCGATGCCCACTCGAGCATGTCGATGTCGTTGCGACCGTCACCGACGGCGATAACACGTGAACGAGGGATCGAATGGATGTCGCGCACGCGCTCGAGGGCCGTCGACTTGTTGACGCCGTCTGGAGCGATATCCAGCCAGGCGGTCCACCCGACGTTGTAGCTCACCTTGTGCAGCCCCATGCGCTCAACGACTGACAAGAAGTCTTCGATCTCGTGCTCGGGCGAGATCACAACGACGCGTGTTGCCGCGTGCTGAAGCAATTCGTCGAACTCGACCTTCTCGCTCGAGGCGCCGAGTGTGCCATCCGGAAAGTAGCCGGTAAAGCGGTAAAGCCCTGTCTCGTCTTCGACCGCGTAGTGCGCGTCGCCGAGGTTGGCCTTGATCGTCGTAAGCACCTCTGCGGGGTTAAAGGTCTCGACGAACTCGCGGCGGTAGCCCGTCGGAGCATCGGGGTCGCGCATGAGGGTAATCGCGCCGTTCGAGCACACAACGTACTCCGGTGTGATCGACAGGCGGTCGAGAATCGGAAGCGTCATGGCGACCGATCGCCCCGTCGCGAGCATCACCTCGTGACCGAGATCACGCACACGCGCGACCTGCTCGACGACGGCATCGCTCAGCGTGCCGTCTTCGTGCAGCACCGTGCCATCGATGTCGAGCGCGATGAGCAACCGTTCGACCGTCACTTGATGGGCTCCAGAACCTCGAGGCCGCCGAGGTAGGGCTGCAGCGCCTTGGGCACACGCACCGATCCGTCTTCCTGCTGGTGCGTTTCGAGAATCGCGACGATCCAGCGGGTTGTGGCGAGTGTTCCGTTGAGCGTCGAGACGGGCGTGGTCTTGCCCGACTCACCGCGGTGGCGAATGTCGAGGCGACGGGCCTGGTACGTCGTGCAGTTGCTTGTGCTCGTGAGCTCGCGGTAGGCGCCCTGCGTCGGCACCCACGCTTCGATGTCGTACTTGCGCGCGGCGCTCGAACCGAGGTCACCGGCCGCGACGTCGATGACGCGGTAGCTGAGCTCGCAGGACTGAAGCATTGCCTCTTGAAAACTCACGAGGCGGTCGTGCTCTGCCTCGGCGTTCTCGGGCAGCACGTAGCTGAACATCTCGAGCTTGTTGAACTGGTGAACGCGAAGGATGCCGCGGTTGTCTTTGCCCGCAGAGCCGGCCTCGCGGCGGTAGCAGGTCGACCAGCCCGCGTAGCGCAGCGGCGCTTTCTCAACGTCGATGATCTCGTCAGAGTGGAACCCGGCGAGCGCAACCTCACTCGTACCGGTGAGGTAGAGGTCGTCGGCGGGAAGGTAGTAGATCTCGTCAGAGTGCTCACCGAGAAAACCGGTGCCAGCCATAATCTCGGGGCGCACGAGCGTCGGAGTAATAAGCGGAACGAAGTCTTCGCTCAGCGCCTTGTCGAGTGCCATGTTCATCAGCGCGATCTCGAGGCGTGCGCCGACTCCCTTAAGAAAGTAGAAGCGGCTTCCGCTGACCTTGACGCCGCGGGTGATGTCGATGGCCCCGAGAAGCTCGCCGAGCTCAGCGTGGTCGCGCGGCTCGAAGTCGAATGTCGCCTTGTCGCCGACCTCGCGCAGGGTCACGAAGTTCTCTTCGCCGCCGGCGGGAACACCCTCGATGATCGGGTTCTGAATTGCGCCGACAAACTTCACAAAGTCGGCCTCGGCGTCGAGCGACACCTGCTGGGCTTCCTTTACCTGTGTGGCGAGCGCCTGGGCCTGAAGCACTAGCGCGCGCTTCTCCTCTTTAGGCGCCGTCGCGACGGTGCGACTGAAGGCGTTCTGCTCAGCACGAAGCTTCTCAAATCGCTGGATGGCCGTGCGTCGCTGCGCATCGGCGGCAATCGCGTCATCAACGAGAGAGACGGACGATCCGCGCGCCTCCTGCGAGCGTCGGAGGAGGTCAGGGTTCTCGCGAAGTATCTGTGGATCAATCACAAGCCCCAGTCTACTTTCCGCACAATTGCTGGATTGCCGTAGTTTTAGGCAGGTGGCCACCAAACTCAAGCACGCAGCAGTCGTTTACAACCCCATCAAGGTCGACCTTGAGCACCTCAAGTCGCTCGTCGACGCCGCGGCCGAAGAGGCCGGGTGGGGCGAATCAATGTGGTTCGCAACCAAAGAAGACGAGGTCGGTCAGCGCGCAACGGCGAGTGCGCTTCGCCGCGGCGCCGACGTTGTACTCGCGGCAGGGGGCGACGGAACGGTTCGCGCCGTCGCCGAGGGCCTGCGCGGCTCCGACGTGCCTCTCGCACTTCTTCCTTCGGGCACCGGCAACCTTCTTGCCCGCAACCTCGATCTCGACGTGACAAACCTCAGCGGCTCGGTGACGAGCGCCTTCACCGACGGCGAGCGCAAGGTCGACCTCGGTCTCGTCGAGGTCACCCGCGAGTCGGGCGACAAAGAGACCCACGCTTTTCTGGTTATGGCAGGCATCGGCCTCGACGCCAAGATGATGGCAAACACCAACCCCGACCTCAAGAAGGCGGTCGGCTGGTTGGCATACGTGGATGCCGGTGTGCGCTCGGTTGCAGAACTGCAGCCCATGCGCCTCAACTACTCGGTCGACAAAAAAGACCGCAAGACCGCAAGTGTTCACACAATCCTGATCGGCAACTGCGGCAAGCTTCCCGGCGGGCTTATGGTGATGCCCGACGCGACCCCGGATGACGGAATTCTCGACATCGTGGCCCTCCGCCCCCAGGGCAAGTTCGGCTGGCTTCGCGTGTGGAACAAGGTCGCGTGGGAGAACGGCGTGCTGCGCAAGAGCGCGGTCGGCCGCAAGCTCATCGACCTCTCGAAAGACGTGCGCGACGTGATGTCGTTCCGCGGTGCGGAGCTCGACCTCGAGGTGACTCCCGCGCAGGAGTTCGAGCTCGACGGCGATGAGTACGGCGAGGTCGTCGCGATGCGCGCCTGGGTAGAGAAGCAGTCGCTGACGATCAAGGTGCCCGTCGGAGGTTAACCCCGTCGGTGGTTGAGTAGGCGCGCCAGCGCCGTATCGAAACCAGGTCGAACTTGTCGGTGGTTGAGTAGGCGCGCCAGCGCCGTATCGAAACCAGGTCGAGCGAAGCCGAGACCTCGACAAGCTCGGCCCGATCTCGACTTCGCTCGATCACCGGGAAAGCTCGATCAGCGGTTCACTACTCTTCGCCCGCGATCAGCCCGCGCAGCCAGTCGCGCGCGTCGACGAACGCGTCGTTGTCGTAGCGCGGGATGACCGTGATCGGCAGCTTGTCGGCGCGCGGGTAGCTCCCGAGGAAGATGACGTTCGGGCTGAAGCGCTTGAGACCGAGGAGGGCGTCCGCGACACGCTCGTCGAGG
>Ga0247817_10000835_pt1 | contig 16449 bp, 11 predicted proteins | sample UWRJL212509R1_FD_178010 | JGI IMG/M metagenome (GOLD analysis project Ga0247817, IMG submission 178010) | Plant litter microbial communities from Arlington Agricultural Research Station in Wisconsin, United States - UWRJ-L212-509R-1 | ecosystem: Environmental > Terrestrial > Plant litter >... | reverse complement strand
CCCAGTAGCCGAGGCCGGCGAGTGCTCCGACGATCGCCACGACGAGGGCGAGGGCGGCGGCGGTGATGTCGACGCGCGCGAGGGTGGTGAACCGCAGGTCACGCACGAGGGAGGCGCGGTACTGCGTCGCGGCACCGTTGAACACAAAGGTGACCGAGAGCGCACTCGCGATCGCGACGAGCTCAGGGCGGCCGTAAAACGCGGCGATGAGAGGCGAGCCCAGGAGCACGACAAGGGCGAGAGCGCCCCCGATGCCGGTGTTGAGCCAGAACAGCGTGGTGCGCTGCGCCCGACTGAGTGACTCGGCCTGCACTGCTGCCGACGAGAGCCCGAAGTCCCGAAGGATCTCGCCAACCCCGATGATGGCGAGCACCATGGCGATGAGTCCGTAGTCGTGCGGGTCGAGCAGGCGCGCGAGCGTGACGACGGAGGCGAGCTGGATGCCCATGCGCAGCAGTTGCGCCCCGATCGTGACGAGGGCGCCACGGGTGGCGCGCTCGCCGAGCGCGGGCGACTCGGGTGCCGAGGCCTCGGTCATCGGGACGTCCTCATCGGAGCGCACTCATCGGGACGTACTCATGGGTGCGTACTCATCGAGGCGCATTTATCGGGCGAGCGCGTCAGCGCAGCGGGCGAGGGCCAGCTCCCCGGCGAAGAGCGACTGCGAGGCCTTGTCGCGCACGGCGCCCAGGTCGTCTGCCTCGGCGGATGCCAACTGCCGCATCGCCTCGCCCACGGCATCCTCCGCGCTGCGCAGGTCGACGCTGTGCGCCCAGCCGAGGTCACCCAGCAGGGGCCGGAACTTGTCGGAGTACGCGAGCGGCACTGCCGGGGTGCCGACGGAGAGCGCGTTGAGGCACGCGTGCATGCGGGAGCCGATGACGGCGTGCGCGCCGCCGAGTACGGCGCGCACCTCGGTGAGGTCGGCGGGAACGACGACGTCGGTGCAGCCGGTGAGTGCTGCGAACTCGCGCGCGGCGGCGACGTCGCTGTCATGGTTGCCCGACTCGAGAACGTGCGCGAGGACCGCGACGCTGCGACCCCCGCGCACGAGGTTCTCGTGCAGTTCGGTGAGGGTCTCACGGTACCGGGCGGAGTCGACGTGCGGGTTGGGGTTCCACAGGAGTCCGGAGACGCTCAGCACGACGTCCCGGTTGGGGCGCTGCGACGGTTGCGGGATCGCGAAGACGACGTCGGTCGTGAGGGTCGTGGTCTCGGCGCCAAGCTCCACGGCCCGACCGGCGCTCAGGGAGTCCCGCGCGAGCACGAGTCGGGCCCGGCGCGCGGCGACCCGCCCGAGGGCGCGACCGAACCGGGTGGTGAACGGGCCGATCGTCTGGGGACCGAGCACGACCGGCACGCCGGCCTGGCGGGCGAACTCGCCCACGGCCGTCATCATCGCGAGGCGCCGGATGCCGTAGATGTCGCTGAAGCTGTCGCCCGAGCGCGTGTCGACGACGATGTCGAAGCTGCGGAACCAGTCCTGCATGCCGCGGCGCCCGGTGATGCGCTCCCAGACGATCGAGCGCAGGCTGCCGATCGGCAGGCGTGGATTGCGAGCGCCGTAGTTGTGAAAGGTGATGTGTGCGGCGGGCCAGACGCCCCGCACGAACGCGGCGGTGCCGGTGGAGAGGGCGCGCACGCCGAGGTTGGGGGAGGCGTCGTCGGCCCAGAGCACGAGCACGCGGGGCTCGCGACCGGTCAGGGTGGGAAGGAGGCTCGGGGGGATCATCGGGCGTACTCCTCGACGGTGTGTCCGGCGGCGCCCGCGGCGATCCCGGCACCGCGGTGGGCGGTGCGGAGGCCACGGGCCTGGTGGCGGAGGGAGCCGGTCGCGACGCCGTAGAGGTAGCGGGTGCTGCCACCGGCGACCCGCGCGGCCCCGCGCACGGCCGACCGCACCCGCACGCTCACGCGATCCATCGGGCCGGTGGCGAGCAGGAGGTTCGTGACGGTTTCGACGTTGCCATGGCTGCGTGCCCGGTCGAGCACCCAGCGACGCGTCATCCGCTCACTGGGGACCCGGTCGATCGCGACGGACTCCTCGCACCAGGCGATGCGCCCGCCGCGACGCACGAGTTCGTGGCTGAACAGCGAGTCCTCCCCGGAGGCCAGCCCGAGCCGCTCGTCGAACCGCACGCCGAGCTCCCGCAACTGGGCGCGGTCGAGCAGGAGGTTGCCGGCGGCCGCGACCCGGATCTCGGTGCCGGTGGGCATGCTCCGGCGACGAAAGAACTCGCCCGCTGCGACCCAGGGGTCGAGCTCGCCGTCGAACTCGGAGATGACCCGCCCCATGACGGCTGCAGCCCCGGTGTGCCGCCAGGTGTCGATGAGCGGCTCGAGCCAGCGGGTGGTCGGCTGTTCGTCGTCGTCGATGAAGACGAGGAGGTCGCTCTCGAGGCTCTCATCGAGCGCCCGGTTGCGCGCGGCAGCGATGCCCGGCATCGGCTCGACGACGTAGCGCACGCCGCCGATCGCGAGCACCGCGTCGCGCGCGCTCGCCGCGGGGTCGTTGTCGACGACGAGCAGTTCGCCGCGCGCGTCGGTGTCGAGCGCCCCGACCTGGTCGAGGATGAGGGGCAGCCCGCTCTCGAGCGCCCGCGGACGCTTGTAGGTCAGCACCGCGATGGTGACGCGCAACGGGCCGCTCACCGCGCACCCCTCCGGAGGGCGATGGCGCGTTCGAACGCCGCGACGTGGGCGGCGCCACTGCGCTTCCACGACCGGCCGTCGAGGTGCGGGGGTGCCGGCGGAGGCGCGGCACGGTGCTTCTCGAGCGTGTCGAGGATCGCGGTCGGGGTGAGCTCGCCCTCGAAGGTGTACACCCACCCCTGCCCGACCTCCTCGGCGAGGTCACGCGTCACTGCGTTGTCGGGCACGAGCACCGGCCGGTCGAGCGAGAGGGCGGTGATGACCGCTGAGGAGTTGTGCATGAGTCGGTAGGGGAGCACGACGAGCTCTGAGCTCGAGACGATGTCGACGATGGCGCTATCGGGGACGAAGCCGAACTCCACCGAGACCCGGTCATCGGTGCGTGCCATGGCGTGAATGGCCGCCTCGAGCTCGGTGCTCGACGCGTAGCCCGCGATGCGGGCGGAGAGCGGGGCATCCACGAGGCTGCCGGTGCCGACGACCGCTGCGTGCCGGGTCGCGGCGAAGGCCTCGAGGAGCGCCTCGACGCCCTTGTAACGGCGAATGCGACCGATGTAACCGAGTTGGCCGTGCACGACGGCGGAGCGCGGGTACGACGCGAACCACGACCGGAAGTTCGCGTGCGGGATCGTGGCGATCGCCGTGCCGTGCGGCACGGGCGTGTGCTCGGTGAGGCGCACGCGCAGCGTCGTGTGACGGTCGAGCAGGGCGAGCAGCCGGGTCTGGCCCGCCTTGAGTCCGGACGGCGTGCCGAGGTTGTGCACTGTGCGCACGATGGCGGTGCGCGTCACGACGAGCCGCTGAATGAGCAGCCAGGTGAGCACCTGCCGCACGAACTGCCGAAACGGTGTGCGACCGGTCACGAGGATCTCCGGCCAGTGCACGTGGAAGACGTCGTAGCGGCCCGTGAGCGCGGTGCGCCAGTCGAAGTGGAGGAGCGTCGCTCCCTCGGCCCTGATGCTCTCGGCGAGCAGCAGAGTGTAGGGATTCACCGACGTCGGGCGGGGCGATGGAAAGCTCTCCAGCACGGTCACTGCTCGGGTTGCAGGCACAATTCCTCCAGTCGCGAAGGTGCGCGGGGTAGCGCGCACGAACTTCGAGACGCTAGGGAAGAGCGTCGTGAGGGCTATAGGATACCCCGCGAACGAGGGGAATGACCATGCCCGATTTCACCGGAGCCGGCGTCGCGATTCTCGTCGTCAACTACGGGTCGAGCGCCCTCCTCGAGCTCAACCTCGCGCCGCTCTCCCGGGCCCTGCCCGACGCCGTGACAGTCGTCGTCGACAACCTCACGACCGCTGACGAGCGCGCCAGGCTGACAGCTCTTGGCGAGCGCGAGAACTGGCGGCTCGTGAAGCCCGACAGCAACCTCGGCTTCGGCAGCGGGGTCAACGCGGCAGCTGCTGCGGCACCGGACGCGCGCGTGCTGCTCATCCTGAATCCGGATGCCACGATCGAGCCGGCGGCCCTCGCAACCCTCGTTGAGCGCGCCGAGCGCGAACCCTTGGCGCTGCTGTGCCCGCGAATCATCCGCCCTGATGCAAGCACCTGGTTTGCCGGTGCCGACCTTCATCTCGTTGATGGCAGGTTGCGCAGCCCGCGCTCGCGGCCCGTGGATGACACGCTCTGGGAGCCCTGGGTGACCGGCGCGTGTCTCGTGCTCACCGTCGACCTGTGGCGCGCCGTGGGCGGTTTCGACGACCGCTACTTTCTCTACTGGGAAGACGTCGACCTATCGCACCGCGTGCTGGCTGCCGGTGGCTCCGTCGTCGTGTGCGACGAGGTGACCGCCGTGCACGCGGAGGGCGGAACGCAGGGCGACGGCCACGACACGGCGGGGCTCCCGAAGTCGGACACCTACTACTACTTCACCATTCGCAACCGCCTCCTGTTCGCGGCCCTGCACCTCGACGATGCGGCGTTCGCGCGCTGGACCTCCAACGCGCCGGCCGTCGCGCGAGAGGTGCTGTTGCAGGGTGGGCGGTGGCAGTTCCTACGGTCCCTTCGTCCGCTCGTCGTGGCGTGGCGTGCGCTGCGGGACGGCCGGCGTCTGGCCCGCGAGGTGCGCGCCGCGGCACGTCCATCCGCATAAAGCGGCAGACCCATCCGCCTAAGGCAGCACATCCAGCCGCACAAAAACAGGCATGGCGTTTGCCGTTGCCGCCGGGCTATCATGCTGCATCGCCACCTCGCCGGGATCTCCCGGTCTTCCCCCTCGTGAGCGACGACTGAGGAGGACTGTGCCGTGACCCGGACCACGAGCATTGATGAACGGCCGGAGTCCATCGCGTCGGTGGTCCGTCGGCTCGCAGCCGCGCAGAAGCCGGCGGCACGCAGCGCGCCGGCGTACTCACGGTTCGTCAATCGTCGCGTCGGTCGCATCCTCGCCGCCGTGAGTTTTCGCGCGGGTCTCGGCCCCAATGCCGTGACGGCCGTGAGCGCCGTCTTCACGTTCAGCGCTGTCGCCCTGCTCGTCGTTCTGCCGCCCTCGTGGCCGCTCGGGTTCACCGTCGCCCTCCTGTTGCTCGTCGGCTACGCCTTCGACTCCGCCGATGGCCAGGTCGCGCGGCTCACCGGTCGCTCGAGCCTCGCCGGGGAGTGGCTCGACCACGTGGTCGACTCGCTCAAGGCCTCGGCGATCCCGCTCGCGCTCGCCGTCGGGTTCTACCGGTTCGAGGTGTTGCCGGTCGCCTGGTTGCTCGTACCGATCGCCGGGGCGATCGTCTCGGCCGTGCTGTTCTTCGCGATGATCCTCACCGAGCAGTTGCGCGCTCGCTCCGCCTCACCGAGAAACGAGTCGATGCCCGGTTCGGCGGGATGGCTGCGGTCGATCCTCGTCGCACCGATGGACTACGGCGTGCTCGGCCTGTCGTTCGCGCTGCTCGGAGCCCCCGTGCTGTTCGCGATCGTCTACACCGTGATCGTCGCGGCGACGGCGGCGTTCCTGCTGCTCGCGGGAGTGAAGTGGTTCCGCGAGCTCGACGGGCTGCAGCGAGCGGAGGTGCGCGCATGAGCCGCACGACGGCGGGAGACCCCCGGATTCCCCGGCGCATCATCTTCGCGAGTGCCCTCGTCATCGCTTTCGTTGCACTTGCCGGTTTCATCGCGCTGCAGCTCATGCGCGCGACGGCGGACACCGCCGCGCCCACGCCGTCGTCCTCCACGTCGTCATCGCCGGCGCCCTTCGCCGAGCCGACGGCCGCGCCACCGGTCGTCGAGGGCGAGTTCGACGAGAGCCTCGGCGACGATGTCGCGGGCACGGCCACGGGCGACGAGCCCGCGACCTTCGCCGACGGACTCGAGGTGCGCATCGCCTCGGTGACGCCGACCACTGTCGAGGCCACCGGTGTCGGCCAGACGAGCGGCGATGCGATTGTCGTCGAGCTGAGCGCCACCAACGCGTCATCGAAGCCCGTCGACCTCGGCGCCGTCACGGTCAACGCCTACGCGGGAGAAGCGCGTGTACCGCTCGAACCGACCGAGGCGAAGCAGTTCAGTGGCTCGCTCGCAGCGTCGAAGAGCGCGAGCGCCAGGTACGGTTTTCGCGTTCCCGACGATGCGGGAACCATCTGGGTGACGGTCTCGACGAGTGCGGACTCAGGCGTTGTTGTGCTCGAGTACGGCAAGGTTGGGCGCTGACACCTCCCGGCCGAGGATGCGGCGAACGCGCACGTGCGGTCGGTGCGTGAGCACGGACCCGATCGGGACGATCCCGGCTGCCGCGAGCTGGCGCAGGGTGTCGGCGAGCTCCGCCTCGTGCACGCGCGCCGCGCCGACCGCGAGGATCGTGTGATCCACGGCGGCACCGATCGTGAGCGCGCTCGACGAGCCGGCGACGTCCGGGGCTGCGAAGACCACGACGTCCGCGCTGCCCGCAACCGCCTGGAGGGCCGCGGTGAGGGCCGGGCTCGTGACGATCGTGGGCGGTGACATCCAGTCGACGAGGGTCTCGACCGGTTCTCCCGCGCTCGTGCCATCGGTGGCCGCGAAGGTGACGGAGCGGCCGCTCTCGGCGAGGGCGTGGGCGAGAGCGATCGCAAGCTCGGTCGCGCCTTCGTCGGCTGTCGCAGACACGACGGCGATGGATGTCGCGACTCGCGTCTTGGCACCGCGCCGCGGCGCGAACAGCCCGCTGCCCTCGAGGGAGGCGCGCAGTCTGCGGTAGCCCTCCGCTGCCCCCTCACCGTCGGTCTCGACCGAGGCGAGCACCGGGATGCCGGTCGCTGCCTCGACATCGTCCGTCGTGCGGATGCGGGTGTCGAACTGGCGGCGGAGCACGACGTAGAGCACCGCCGCGAGGAGCCCGAGCAGCACGCCCGCGATCACGTTGACGCGGGTGTTCGGCGAGGTCGGGCTCGTCGGCAGGCTCGCTGTCTCGACCGTGCGCACGGTGACCGTGGAGCGGTCGTCTTCGTCGCGCGGGGCAACCTGGCGCACGGCGTCGGTGAGGCTGCGCGCTGTCTCGTTGGCGAGGGCGACCGAGAGCTCAGGGTCGGACGTCGACGCGGTGAGGTCGATGACGACCGTGTTCTCCGGCGTCGAGGCATCGATCATCGAGGCGAGGGTCGTCGCGCTCAGGTCGAGGTCGAGGGCTGTGGCGACCGGGTCGAGCACCTGGGCGGAGCGCGCGAGCTCCGCGAATGACAGCATCTGGCTCTGCGCGTAGGTGGCGCCCTGGTTGAGGTCGCTGCCGGACGCCCCGTAAGTGATCGAGAAGTACAGCGTGGCTTTGGCGCTGTACACCTGCGCGCTCACGCGAGATACGCCGAAAGCCACGAGCCCGCCGAGGATGGCGGCGACGAGCACCACGATCCAGTAACGCGCGATAAGGGCGAGGGTGGGATGGAGTCGGGTGTTCATGTGAGTCTCCTGTCATAGCGGAAGTGGGGAAGGACAAGAGCGGGCCGCTCCACCGGCACGCGCTGGAGTGCCTGGCTCGTGGCGGCGACGCCGACGATGAGCCAGAGCATGATCGAGTACTGCGTGATGAGTGCGACAGTCGCAAGCGCGGGGATCTGCGCGACGATCGCGATGGTCGCGACACTCGCCCTCCCGCGCAAGCACAGCACTATCGCGGCGACGAGGGCGATGCACACGGCGACGAGGGCGAGGCTCCCGGTCGTCAGGGCCGTGAGCACGAGCTGGCTGTCGATCGACTGGAAGTCGCCGAACGACAACTGGCCGGTCGGGGAGTGGTGCACGATCGGTGAGAAACCGACGAGGTTTGCGTGCTGCAGGAGCGGAACAAGCTCACCGCGGTAGTCGGCGCTGTTGGATGCCTCGTCCCCGGCCTCGAGAAAGACCCGCGACACGAACGGCAGCATGACGAGTGCCACAGCGATGGACCCGGCGGCGATGATTCCGCGCTCGCGGCCGGAGAACCTGTCCCGCACGAGCACGACGCACAGCGCCACCCCGAGAAACAGGCAGATGATCCCGATGCGGCTGAACGTGAGCACCGTCGCGACAGCGATGACGGCGACCATCGCGAGCCGCACGCTGAACCGGAACGTCGAGGTGAGGGCGAGGGGAGCGGCGAGCGCCAGGCTCGACCCGAGTGCGATCGAGTGGCCGAAGGCTCCCTCGGCGCGCAGGAGTCCGCCGCGCTCCTGCAACTGCCCCCACGCCGAGAACAGCGACCCGTTGCCGCGCAGCAGCACGAACGGGTTGAAGCCGGTCACGAACTCCACGATCGCGAGCACCGCGACGATCGTGAAGAGCACGGCGATCGCGCGCGACACGAAGTCGAAACCGAGCTTCGCCGTCGCGATCCTGCCGAATAGGTAGCCGCCGACGAAGAACGTGAACGGGGTGATGAGAAACGAGAGCGCGAGCGACCTGTCGCTCGTGAGCAGCGACGACGCGGCGAGCACCACGAGAAAGAGGAGCAGGGCGTCCACCGCGCTCGCGCGAAACCCGGCAACCGGCAGGAGAACGGCGGCGCAGGCAAGGGACGCGACGGTAGCGAGCGGGAGAAACAGGTTGCCGTTGAATCCGAGGCCGACACCGACCCAGACCGGGGTGAAGCACAGCGAGCACAGGGTCGCTATGACTGCGAGCCGCGGTGAGCGGTGGGCCGCGATGAGCAGCAGCACCCCGACCACGAGGGCGAGGCCGAGCGCCAGGAGAGGGTGCACGCCGGCGGGCATCAGGCGTCCACAGCGCGGGAACGGCTCGTGATCTCGGCACGCAGCGCCGTGACCGTCGTCGCCCAGTCGTGACGGGCCGCGAGGGCGGGGCGGGTGCGCCGAGGCATCCACTCGTCGATTCTCAGAATGGATGTAACGGCAGCGGCGATCGCCGCAACGTCGGTCGGGTCGACGTACCGGGCGTCGGCGCCGAGGGTCTCGCGAAAGACCGGCAGGTCGCTCACGAGCACCGGGGCGCCGAGTGCCGCGGCCTCGACGGGCGGCATTCCGAAGCCTTCGCCGAGGGAGAGGCAGACGAAGAGCGCCGTCGACTCGTAGTACCAGCGCAGTCGCGCCTCGCTCACGAATCCGGTGAACAGCACACGGCCGTCGGCTATGGCGCTCGCCGTGTCGTCGTCGAGGTCCGCGGCCCTGCCGTCGGGTGCTCCGACGACGACGAGCGGCCGATCGATGGAGAGCTCGCCGCTCGCGAGGGCAGCGCGCAGCACGGTGCCGAGGTTCTTGCGCACGTTGAGGCGGCCGACGGTGAGAACGAAGCTGCCGGGTGTCAGGCGCGGGTCGGGATCGCTGGATGCCGCGAGCAACTCCTTCGACAGCCCGAGACCGATAGCGACGACGCGGTGGGCGTGGGTGTACTCGCGGATCCGGCGGGCCTCTGTCTCACTCGAGGTGAAGACGACGTCCGCGCGCGGCGCGTAGCGCACCATGCGCGAGAAGTAGGCGCGCTCCACCGGGGTGAACCACTCGGGGTTGGTCGTGAAGAGCACATCGTGGAGGTAGATGGCGCTGCGGCAGTTTTTGTGTGTCCTGGCCGCGAAGTTGTGACTGAGCACGAGGTCTGCGCGGTGCTTGCCGGCGGCACGCGCTACTGCGTGTGTCGCGAGCAGGGCCTGGGGCCACAGGGCGGAGCGCTCGATGATCACGCCGGGCGGGGCATCCGTGGTGTCGGCGCCACGTCTGGCGACGAGTACGAGTTGGTCGTCGGGAAACTCCGTCGACCAGGCGAAGACGATCTCGCGCAGCACATGGCGCAGCGAGGGCGGGCCCGCGGCCCACCAAAACGCATCGAGTACAACCTTCACCGTCTCGCCCACCCTTCCCTAGTGGACGAGACGGCCCGGGACCCCCTACTGAGAGGGCCTGGCATTGAAGTTGTCGAATCGAGTGGTGATTCCGACCGTCGAACTCGCTGAGAGCGTCGCCTGGAGGGCGACGGTTCCGGGCGCCTGGAGCCCGGTAGTCGAGTCGGTGACACTGGACAACCAGGTCGCCGGCTCGGTCTGGCTCGAGGGCCAGATCTTCGCGCGGATGGTCGTCGGGCTTGTGCCCGTGACCTGCAGCCGCAGCGAAATCGAGGTGCCCGGTGTGTACGTCAGACCGGGTACAACTGTGTTGGAGAGCACTGTCGTGCCCTGCTTGAGGACGAGCGCCACGGCACCGGTCGACTTGATCCAGACGTTGGCCGCGTAGTTCTGGCTTCCGACCTGGCGGCCGAAGATACTCGTGTACGCGCCACCGCCCGTCGGCACCGCGCTCAGGGTGAAGGCCATGGTGCCGTCGATCGAGCTCGTGGAGACCCCGGACAGCGTTGCCGTGCGGGTCGAGCCGGGAATGAGCGCGACCTGTCCGTAGCCGCCGGAGACGCTTAGCGCACTCGATGCCCCACCGGTGACGGTGTAGCTGCCTCCGGTCGGTGCCGAACCCCAACCGCCCGTGACGGTGCGCGAGAAGTCATCGTCGACGAGGGTCGTCACGGGCGGCGGGGCTGTCACGACGACCGGCTTGGTGAGTGAGGCCCATGCCCCGTCATCGTCGGTCACCGTGAGGGTGACACTGTAGGTGCCGGCTGTGCCGTACGCGTGGGTGGGCGTGGTGCCAGTGCCCGTGGTCGCGTCGCCGAAGTTCCACGCGTACGACGTGATGGTGCCGTCACCATCGGTCGAGGCCGTTGCGTTGAAGCTGGCGCTGAGTTGTCCGCCGGTCGCGGTGAAGCTCGCGGTCGGTGCGACGTTGGCGGGCGGTGCGGGTGTCACTGTGACCGGCTTGGTGAGCGAGGTGGATGCCCCGTCGTCGTCGGTCACGGTCAGCGTGACGTCGTAGGTTCCGGCCGCGGCGTACGGGTGGGTCGGCGTTGCACCGGTACCCGTGGAGGCGTCGCCGAAGTCCCAGGAGTAGCTCGCGATCGTGCCATCCGCGTCGGAGGAGGCGTTCGCGTCGAAGCTCGCGCTGAGCTGGCCGCCGGTCGCCGTGAAGGCGGCGGTCGGTGCGGTGTTCGGCGGGGGAGTGTTGCTGCCCAGGTTGTAGTGCGCCAGAACCGCGGAGGCACCGAGCGCCGAACTGTAGACGGCGACCTCATCGAGCTTGCCGTCGAAGTACGGGCTCGACGAGCCCCACGTGGTGTCCCCACCGATGCGCCAGTAGCCCGAGTAGTCCTGAGCTCCCGACTGCGGGTCGCTTCCGACGAGCTGCCCGTCGAGATAGAGGCGGATGCCACTCGACGACTGGGTGGCGACCGCGTGGTGCCACGCGCCGTCGTTGTAGCTCGAGGGCGTCGTCACAGTGTTGAGCTGCCCGGTGTAGGTGCCGAATACGAGCCTGCCGTCATCCTGCATATAGAGGTGCCGGTCGTAGCTCGACGACAGCCCGCTCTTCTCGTTGCCGAAGCCGATGAGCTTGCCGCCCTGGGTCGTCGTCGTCGAGAACCAGGTCTCCACCGAGTAGACGGTGGGGTTGCTGAACTGGGTGTCGCTGCCGACCCCCGATCCACTCGTGAAGCGCACGGCGGTGTTCGAGGTTCCGGCTACAGCGCCGGCCTGCCCACGGGCCACATCGCCGTTGTAGGTTCCCGTGCGTGTCTCGGGGCCGCTGTCTGCTGCAACGGATCCGGATGCCTCACCGAGGCGCCAGTAGAGCAGCGGCGAGGAGTCCCACACCGCCTTGCCGTAGGCATCGGCCGGAGCCGCAGGCAGGGTCGAGGTGCGGCCCGATGCCACCCAGTGGTCCACGACCTGGCTGCGCGAGAGCACGGTCGGGTAGACGGCGACTTGCGCGATGTCGCCCGCGAGGTAGTTGCTCGCCGGCTGCGAGGTCCACCCGCCGAGGTTGTCACCACCGACGCGCCAGCGGCCCGTGTAGGGCTGGCCGCTCGTGACGTCCGATCGCGAACCAGCGACGCGACCGTCGACGTAGAGCACCATGCCGTTCGCCCCGAGGGAGGCCACGATGTGGTGCCACTGTCCGTCGTTGACGCTCTCCGAGCTCGTGAGCGTGCGCACACCGCCCGGGTGTACTCCGAACCAGACCTTGCCGGCGTTGTCGAGGTAGACGTGGCGGTCGTAGTTGGAGGAGTTGCCGGTTGCCGCGTTGCCGAAGCCGATGATCTTTCCACCGCTCGTCGACGTCGTGCGCACCCAGGCCTCTGCCGTGAAGGTGTTCGGGCCGGTCTCATCCGAGGGCGAGACGCCGAAGGCCGTCGTCGCTCCCGAGAACGTGGAGGCCGTTGTGGTTCCGATGATTCCCGGGGCTCCGCGCGTCACGCCCACACCCAACGCGAGGTCGTCGAAGCCGGTGTGATCGAAGGCGACCGAGCCGCTCGCTTCATCCAGCGGCCAGTAGTAGGTCGGGTCGTTTGCGTCGACCGATGCGGAGTAGGGCCCGCCCGAGGTCGAGGTCGCGACGGTCACCGTCGGTGCGAGTCGCGAGATGGAGTTGCCGTAGCCGTCGGAGACGTACAGGCGGTAAGTGTGGGTGCTGCCCGGAGCGAGCCCCTTGTCAATGAAGCCCATGCGGGCCCGGGTGTAGAAGTTGGAGTACTGCGTCGTCGTGTAAATCGGCGTCGCTGTCTGGCCGTCGCGCACGAGCTTGTAGGTCAGGTCGGCGTTGTCGTAGTCGTAGGTTGCGGTCCAGGCGAGGCGCACCTCGCCGGCCGTGAACGAGGCGACCGACGGCACGAGTGCCTCGTTGACGATCGGTGCGACCTTGTTGGGCGCGATCGACGGCACGGCAAACCGCACGAGGCCGTACTGGGCGACGCCGTTGACGTTCGGGAACTCTCCCGCGTAGACGACGTACTTGTCGTTACCGGTGACCGACCAGCCGGCCTGGCCCTGCCCGGTGTAGGTTCCCTGCTGCAACTTGGGGAACCAGTTGAGCAGGGTGGGTGCCGGGTTTCCGGCGAAGTTGTAGTAGCCGTGCGGGTCGGCCGTCACTGTTCCGGTCGCCTGCTTGCTGAAGGCTGTCGCGTAGTGCATCGTCCATGGTTCGGTCTGCGGGAATCCGCCGACGTTTCCGCAGTAGTGCGCGTGGCTCGCGACGTAGACGGCATCTCCGAGCGGGAACGACGAGTAGGTGTCGCCGTGGCAGTCCTCGAGCCAGTTGAGCTGCCCGGTCACCGGGTCGGCAGAGAACAGCCCCTCGAAGTTGCCGCCGGCACCGAAGACGTAGCCGGTGCCATAGATGCGGTCGTTGGTCGCGAGCAGGCTCGTGATGGATGCCTGGGTTCCCGCGTTGCGAATGATCGAGTTCGCCGCGAAGGGCAGCGACGCCCCGCTCGAGGCGTCGACGGCGCCGAGCCCGCGCACGGCGGCGGTGCCGATCGTGGTGAACCGCCCGCCGACGATGAGCCGGGCGTTGTCCTTCGTGAGTGCGAGGGCGTCGACTGTCGCGTCGGCTCCCGGGTTCCAGGCGTTGAGCGCGCCGTTCGAGGCGTTGATGGATGCGACGTAGTTGCGGGTCTGGCTACTCACCGTGCGGAACGTTCCGCCGACGTAGACGGTCGAGTTGGTCGCCTGGATCGCGCGGCCCTGGCTGCCGAGGATCGGCTTGAAGGAGGGGATCACCTGGCCGGTCGCCGTGCTGAACGCGGCGATGCGGTAGTACGAGGCACCGTTGACCGTGGTGAAGTCTCCCGTGACGTAGATGCGCGATCCGTCGGGCGAGGCGGTGATCGCGAGGGCCTGAGCGTTGAGGTTGGGGGCGAAGCTCGAGACGAGCACACCCGTCTCGATGTTGTAGGCGAGGAGGTTGTTGCGCGGCACGGTGTTGGTGCCGGGCGCGGCACCCGCGGGCCTGGCGGTCGTGAACTTGCCGGCGACGTAGACGGTGTTTCCGACCACGACCTGCGACCAGGCGACTCCGTCGATCTGCGCTGTCGGGAGCGCGTCGGCGGCGATCGTGGGCGGCGAGGAGGGGCTCGAGGGGTTGGCGGGCAAGGTGTCAGCGACGGCGGGGGTGGTGGCGACGATGCTCGTCACGACGAGAGCGAGGGCGCACGCCGCCACGGCAAGCCGTGAAGCGATGGTTCGGGTGGTGTTCATGGTGGGTGTCCTATGTCGTGGTGATGGTTCTTGCAGGAATGCGCCTGCGTTCGTGGATGCTCTCGCCCGCGAACAGGCGAAGGCCGAGGTTTTCGTAGCCGTCGGCCACGTCGTCCCAGTCGTAGAGGTTGCGGGCGCGTTCCCGCAGGCTGACGCCGCGTCGGGCGGCACGCTCGGGTTCACGCTCCGCGCGTTCGAGAAGCGGGGCGAGCTGCTCCGCAGCGCCGAAGTAGTCAGCGTCGCCGCCGGCAACCTCGCGGTTGAAGTTGACGTCCCACGCAATCACGGGAGCGCCGCCGCCCATCGCCCGCAGGAGCGACGGATTGGTGCCGCCGACCGAGTGCCCGTGCGCATAGCTCGTGGAGTTCGCGTAGAGCTGGTCGAGCAGCACCTGGTCCCAGACACCGCCGAGAAACCTAATGCGCGGGTCGCCCGCGGCGGCAGCGGTGATCTGCTGCACGTGGCGTTCCGCATACGGCGCGCTGCCGACGACGACGAGTGGATGCTGCGCTGCGCTGCGGCGGTACCCCTCGACGATGACGTCCACGTGGTTCTCGGGTTCGAACCGCGCGACGACGAGATGGAACCGACGGGGCACGAGCTCGAGCGCGGCGAGACGGTCATGCGCGGGTGCATCCACGATCGGGGCGCCGTAGGCGAGCAGCTCCGTGGCGGCGCCGTAGGTGGCGGAGTAGTAGTCGGCGATCCCTCGCGCATCGGCGATGAGGGCGTCAGCGTGCCGCACGGCGAAGGCCTCCGCGCGCTTGTAGTAGGCCTGGCCCGCGCCGCTCCATTTGCCGCGCATCCATTCGAGGCCGTCGACGTGGAGCGCGGTCGGGATTCCCTGCAGGCGCAGCCACGGCAGAAAGGGGGAGTTTGCGGCGTTGAAGACGAAGGCGACATCGGTGCCGCGCTGAAAGGTGAGGTGCGCGACGGACGCTGCGGTGTGACTCAGTGTCTCTGCCGCCTTGAGCCGCAGGGCGGGGGCGTGCACGAGGTGCATCCCGCGCCAGCTTCGCTGTCGGGTCTCGCTCGCTGAGCGGCAGTAGACGGTGACCTCGTGGCCCCGCTCGGCCAGGCGCGCACCGATCTCCTCGACTGCGGTCTCGAACCCGCCGTAGGCAGCGGGAACCCCTCGCGTGCCGAGCATGGCGATGCGCAGGCTGGTCATCAGAACGCTCCCACCGGTTGCCGCAATTCTCGGAAGGTGCGCCAGATGATGACGAGGTCGCCGACGAGCGACCAGTTCTCGACGTAGTAGAGGTCGAGCTGCACGCTCGCCTCCCAGTCGAGGGTCGAACGCCCGTTGACCTGCCACATGCCGGTGAGCCCCGGGCGGATGTAGAGGCGGCGGTGCACGTGGTCCTCGTAGTCGGTGACTTCGCGCGGCAGCGGCGGTCGAGGGCCGACGACGCTCATGTCGCCCAGGAGGATGTTCCAGAGCTGGGGGAGTTCGTCGAGCGAGTGCTTGCGCATGAACGCGCCGAAGCGCGTGACGCGCGGGTCGTTGCGGATCTTGAACAGTGCGCCGGCGCCCTCGTTGCGGTCGCGGAGCGAATCGAGCTGCGACTCCGCGTCGACGGTCATCGACCGGAACTTGTATATCGTGAAGGTGCTGCCGTCGCGTCCGACCCGCACCTGCCTGAACAGCGCGGGGCCGGGGCTGTCGAGCATGACGAGCAAGGCGAGGATCGCGAGCACGGGTGCGAGTGCGACGAGCGCGGCACCCGAGGTGAGGATGTCGAACACCCTCTTGAGGGCGTGCTTGCCGCCCTCGAACTGCGGGATCTCCACGTGGATGAGGGGGAGACCCTCGACCGGGCGGAGGTGGATGCGGGGGCCAGCGACGTTGACGAGGTTGGTGGCGAGGATGAGCTCCGTCGCGCTCCCCTCGAGCGCCCAGGCGAGGTCGTGCACGTAGGAGCCGCGACCCGAGGGCGTGCCCGCGACGATGACGGCGTCCGCCCCGAGGGCCGCAACGTGAGCCGCGACGTTGTCGAGGTCATCCCAGACCGGGATGCCGAGCGCCCTGGTGCGATCGCTCGCCCCCTCGATCACCGCGCCGATGACCGAGTAGGCCGCGGCGGAACCCTTGCGCACCTGCCGCACGATGTACTCGACCTCGGCCCGGGTGCCGACGACGACGACGCGGGAGAGGGAACTGCCGTCGGCGCTCTGGCGTACGAGCCACTTGCGCCACAGCCAGCGGTCGAGCAGGAGTCCGAAGACCCCGAGCGGCAGGGAAAGGAGAAAGTACCAGCGCGCGGAGTCGACGGGAACGATGACGAAGGCGATGCCGAGAATGCCGAAGGTCATCGTGCTCGAACTCACGA
>Ga0247817_10000833_pt1 | contig 16491 bp, 16 predicted proteins | sample UWRJL212509R1_FD_178010 | JGI IMG/M metagenome (GOLD analysis project Ga0247817, IMG submission 178010) | Plant litter microbial communities from Arlington Agricultural Research Station in Wisconsin, United States - UWRJ-L212-509R-1 | ecosystem: Environmental > Terrestrial > Plant litter >... | reverse complement strand
GGTGATCAATCTGCCGCGCGCGTTCGATCTCATCGCGCGAAACCCCGCGCGCCTGCTGGGCGTGGCGGCGGGCGAGTTGGCGCTAGGCTATGAGGCGGATATTGCGCTGGTCGATCCCGCGAAGCCATGGGTTGTCGATCTGCGCAAGATGGCGGCGGCTGCGGGCAACACCCCGTTCGACCGCCAACCAGTGGAAGGCCGCGTTACCGCCCTGTGGAAGGGCGGCGTCGCGATCGGCGGTTAGCGGATAGCGATTAGCTCCGGGCCAACCGCAAACCGCTGTCGACTGCACCCGGCAGTGGACGGCTGAGCGCCCACGTGATGCAGCCCGAACTTCCGTTCGAACGCACCCGGTTGCACAGCGCGCGGCTGGCCATCTGGTCGAAACCACCGGCGGATACGCGCCAGTAATGCCGGCCGTTCACCACCGCTTCGGTGATAACCATCGCGCGGCCTGCGAGTTCGGGATAGCGGCCGACATAGATATTCCATGCCCGCTGCGCGCCCACTTCGCTCAGGAAGCTGCCCAGTTGCACCAGATGCGTGCCATCGGTGGAAACGCGTACGCGGTTGGGCGAACCAAGGCTTTCGTCGGAGAATTGCGGACGGGCCGGGCGCTGCGCGGATGCCGCAACAGCATGCCTTGCCGAGGCAGGCTGAACCGCTGGTTCGCTGAACAACCGGCTGGCGCTTGGCACAGGTGCGGCAGGCGCCAAAGCTGGAGTGAAAGCAGCGGCAAATTCGGCGGCAGCCGGTGCCGGGGCGTTGTTGCGCGGTGCAAGCTCACTCACCGGAGATAGCTCGGCAAGTTGCGGCTGGGCGAGCGGCTCGGCGGCAGCAGGCGCAGGATCGGCTTGTGCTGCAAACTGCTGGCTGGACGGCGCATTGCCTAGCGCCAGATGCTGCGGCTGTCCGCTATCGGGCATGCCGGTCGGCACGCCAAGCAAGGCAGCGACGCGGTGCTGGTAAGCTTCCGAAGGCGCGAGCCCGGCCCATTGTTCCAGCCGCGCTCCCACTTCGCCCGCAGGCACATCTTGCGCAACCATAAGCCGTGCTTCGCGCCAGCGGCCCGCCATCGCATAAGCATACGCGAGGTTCTGGCGCATCTTCACGGTGTTCTCGCCGCCGCGAATTGCGTTCGACATCAAGTGGATGCCGCGATCGGGTTGCCCGGCCAGTGCCAGCGCAAGGCCGAGATCGGCGCGCGCAATCTGCCCGTCATAATCGTTGAGAAGTTCGGTCGCCTGCGGGTATTTGGCCTGTGCGATCTGTGCGAGGGCCATCGCCAGCCCAGCGCGCGCGCTGGTATCGCCTAACGCTATCGCATCGGAGAACGCTGTTTCTGCCGAGGCAAACCGGCCTGCGTCGAGATAGGCATTGCCCATCGCCAAGCGGCTGGCGGCGTTGTTCGGATCGGCGGCAACAGCGGCCTCAGCCTGCTGCACAGCGCGATCGTCACGTGCGGTATCAGCTTGAGCTGCACTGGCGGAAACATTTGCGCGCGGGGCGGAATCGCTTGCGCAACTGGTCAGCAGGACCGCAGCCATCGCGGTGGTGAAGCCGAGCGCGATCTTGCGCATGCTCATATCGGCGGTGTGCATCGCTTGGAGCCCCTTAGCTTTGTTCGGACGGACGGCTAGCCTTGGCGGCCAGCGCGTCGAGCTGCGGAATAGTGTCGAGAAACCGGTCGAGCGCTTCAGTCACCAGCAATTGCGCGCTGCAATCACGCAGCGTGGTGGCGAGGCGCAGGCGAAAATGGCGCTGCGTATCCAGCCGCAAGGTGAAGGCGGCGCGGCGTTCTCGCGATACAGTCGGGGCAGGGTGCAGCGGCACCGGGTCGCCGCAAAAATCGTTCCAGCCAAGGTCGTCGTCGCCCAAGTCCTGAGCCAAATTAAACGTCTGGCCGCTGCGCATCGCTGGGCGAGCACCGCCCTTGCGTGCCAGCAGCGCGGGCTTGAGCGAAGCTGCGGGGCGTGCGCTAGCCATAGCCGCTTACTGCGCCACGCGGCGACCGAAGCCGCCTTGTTGCCGGTAATTGCCCTGCTGCCCGGCATTACCCGGAGCGGCGAACACGGTGCGGCGGAAGTTCTTCTCCAACCGGTCGGCCACATAATGCCACAGCGCGACCACTTCCTGTGCGCTGCGCCCTTCGGGATCGACTTCCATCACGGTGCGTCCATCGATCATCGAAGCAGCAAAATCGGTGCGGTGATGCAGCGTTACGGGTGCCACGGTGCCATGCTGCGACAGCGCAACGGCAGCTTCCGAGGTAATCTTGGCCTTGGGGGTCGCGCCGTTGAGCACGAAAATAAGCGGCTTGCCTGCGCGTTCGCACAGATCGACCGTTGCGCCGACGGCGCGCAGATCATGCGGGCTGGGTCGGGTTGGCACGACCATCAGTTCGGCCACTTGAATAACGCTCTGGATCGCCATCGTAATTGCAGGGGGTGTGTCGATCACTGCCAGCTTGAACCCCTGGCTGCGCAGAATCGCCAGATCGTTCGCCAGCCGGGCCACGGTGGTCTGCGCGAAGGCGGGATATTCCGCCTCACGCTCGTTCCACCAGTCTGCCAGCGAGCCTTGCGGATCGATGTCGATAAGCACCACTGGCCCTGCACCGGCGCGCTGCGCCTGCACGGCCAGATGCCCCGACAAGGTAGTCTTGCCGGATCCACCCTTCTGTGATGCCAATGCCAAAACGCGCAAGGCGATTCCCCTAGATCAACTGCACCCCGCAAGGTGAAAACATACCTTGCTCGTCGGATTTCGCAGATCACCGTTTATTTTGAGTTAATCGGCAGAGCGCCTGCAATCGATTTTGCCGAATGCTGCTCGCGTGCCCACATTGGGACCGTACCAATAAACGCTTTGCTAAGGCCTCATTTACTATGGCAGTCTTTCGCAGGGGCGTTTCTCGCTCCGAGGGGACTACACGGATGCCGCTGAAATTGAGCCTTGGCCGCGTAAGCATAATGGCGCTGTGTGCATTCGCGCTGACCAGCCCGGTGGCGGCAAATGTGCGCGAAGGTGTGGAGGCATGGAGCCGGGGGGATTACTCTGCCGCCGTTGGCGAATGGCAGGGCCCCGCCGCAGCAGGCGATGCCGACGCGATGTTCAACCTTGCGCAAGCCTACCGCTTGGGGCGCGGTGTGCCGCTTGATGCCGCGCGCGCCGAAGCGCTGTATCAACGCGCGGCGCAGGCCGGGCACGTGCAGGCGGCAGATACTTACGGGCTGATGCTGTTCCAGGATGGCCGCCGGGCAGAGGCGCTGCCATTTGTGGAAGGAGCGGCGCGGCGCGGTGATCCGCGCGCGCAATATCTGCTCGGCATCGCGCATTTCAACGGCGACATGGTGCCGCTCGATTGGCAGCGCGCCTACGCGCTGCTCACGCTGGCGAATGCGGCGGGGTTGCCGCAAGCCGGGCCCGCCATCGCGCAGATGGACGAAACCATCCCGTTGGAACAGCGCCAGCAAGCAGCCGCCTTGGCCCGCGAGCTGGATGCCGAGGCGCAAAACACGCGCGAGGTGGAACTGGCGTCCGCCAATCTCGGAGCTGTTCCCGCCGCACCGATTGCCAGTGAGCGAGTGCCGCGCCCGATTGCCACCACCGGCGTCTCCCCCTCGATCGCCGCCGCCCGCGCGGCAGTAGAGGAAGCGCGCCGCGCCACCGGGATGGAAAGCCCGGCGGAAGCGGGCGCGAGCTTTGCCGCTCGGCCTGCACCGAGGCCCGCAGTAGTTGCCGCCTCGCCTGCTGCGCGTCCGCCCGCAGACGCAGCCCCAGCCGCAGCCGCGCCTCGCCGAGCTTCGGCGGTGGGCGGACCGTGGCGCGTCCAACTCGGCGCGTTCTCGGTCCGCAGCAATGCCGAGGCCTTGTGGGCTCGCCTGTCCCGCCGCGCCGAATTGGCCGGGCACGAACGCTTGTTAATTGCCTCGGGCCGGGTCACGAAATTGCAGGCAGGCGGGTTCGCCACGCAAGCCGATGCACAAGCGGCGTGCCGCGCATTGCAATCCGCCGGGCACGACTGCCTTGTGACGCGCAACTGATCAGCTAAAGCCGCTCTTCAGACTAAGGGAGAGCGGACATTTCCAGCGAAGTCGAGCTAACCGCCCCCCCCGTTGCCACTCCAGTCGGGAAGGGCGAACGCATCGCCGCGCTGGACATTGTTCGCGGGTTCGCGGTGCTCGGCATCCTGCTCGCCAACATCACCGCCTTTTCGCACCCCACGCTCGCGTATTACTGGCCGCCTGCATTGCCGGGCGGGGCACAAGGCGCGGACGGGTGGATCTGGTTGGGGCAATTCGTGCTGGTAGATGGTAAGCTGCGCGGCTTGTTCACCATTCTGTTCGGTGCCGGGATGCTGCTGTTTATCGAGCGGGCCCAAGCAGGCGGGCGCGGCAATGGCGGTGTCCTGCAATTGCGCCGACTGGCATGGCTGGCGGTGTTCGGCATCCTCCATTTCTACCTGCTGTTCAGCGGCGACGTGCTGTGGTCCTACGCCAGTTCGGGCGTGCTGTGCCTACTGTGCCTGCACCTGCGCAGTTGGCAGATGTTGGCAGCCGGGATCGCCGGATCGCTGCTCGGCGGACTATTGCTACTGAGCGATTTCGCCGCCCCCGCGCTGATCGAGATACAAGCGCTCGGCGGCGGAGTGATTTCGCCCGAGTGGCCCGGTTTGCAGAAACACTGGGCAGAACAGATCGCGGAAACGGCAGGCGAAACCGCCGCGATGGGTGGTTCCAGCTTCTCCGCTCTGCTTCAATACCGCTGGGATGAGGAGACGTGGCGGCTGGGGCTGAGCATCACCTACAACTTCCTCGAAACGATCCCGCTGGTGCTGCTGGGGATGGGCCTGTTCCGGCTGGGGGTGTTCACGGATGTCGAGATGCGCCGCCGCTATCGCCTGCTGGCATGGGCGGGAGTCGTATTGGGGGCGGGGCTGAACCTTGCCGCAGGTCTGCACGTTATGCGCGCAGGGTTTCCGCCCTACCAGACGCAGGCAGCGTTTTTCGGGCTGTTGCCGCTCTTCAACCTGCCGCTGCTGCTCGGCGCTGCGGTGTTGCTGACCGACTGGGCGATGGCGATCCGCGGCGGCTGGCTGGGCGAGCGGCTCGCGCTGGCGGGGAGGATGGCGCTGTCGAACTATATCGGCACGTCGCTGGTAATGGCTTTGGTGTTTCAGGGCTGGGCGGGCGGGCTGTTCGGCACAATGCACCGGGCGGAACTGCTGCTGATCGTCGTGCTGGGCTGGGCGATGATGCTCACCTGTTCGCGGCTGTGGCTGGCGCACCACCGTTACGGCCCGATCGAATGGCTGTGGCGCTGCCTGACCTACTGGCGACTATTTCCCAACCGCCTTTGAGAACCCTTCGCATTTATCTTGCTACTGCAACCGATTCGCATTAGATCAATCGGACCGGAAGTTGAGCGAGGTTCCATGTACACCTGCATCTGCAATGCCATCCGTGAAACCGACCTGCGCAAGGCTGCGCGGTGCCATCGCGGCGACGCGGAAACGGTCTACGCCAAGCTCGGCAAGCGCCCCAATTGCGGTCAGTGTCTGGAAGAAGCAGCCGAAATTCTGGCCGAAGAACGCGAATTTCTCTGCGAACCAGCGTTCGCGGCCTGACACCGCAGCATTCCCCAAGACTGCTAAGCATTCGCAGAAGCGCAGATTTCTGCCGTTTTTGAGCCTCGCATACGCAGCATTCGCTTGCCAACGCGGGTAGGGTTGGCGCAAACCGGCGGTCAGAACAGCCATCGGAGCAGACCATGCAGGGCGACCCCAAAGTTATCGAATTTCTGAACGCGGCGCTCACCAACGAGCTGACTGCGATCAACCAGTACTGGCTGCATTACCGCGTGCTGGACAACTGGGGCGTGAAAAAGCTGGCCGATTACGAGCGCCACGAATCGATCGACGAAATGAAGCACGCCGATTCGTTGGCCGACCGCATCCTGTTTCTCAACGGACTGCCCAATTTTCAGGCGATCCATAAGCTGAAGGTCGGCGAAACGGTCGAGGAAATCCTCCGCGCCGATCTCGCGCTGGAAATGGAAGCCGTGCCGCAGTTGAAAGAAGCTGCCGCCTATTGCCAACAGGTGCGCGATTTCACTTCCGGTCAGCTGTTCGAATCGATCCTCGCGAGCGAGGAAGAACATGTCGATTTCCTCGAAAAGCAGTTCGACATGATCGCCCGCATGGGGCTGGAAAACTACGTCCAGTTGCAGAGCCGCGCGGCGGGCGAAGGGGAGTAAGGGCGGGCCTGGGGCAGGATGATGTAAAATTGCTTCGTCATTGCAAGCGGAGCGAAGCAATCCAGTGTCGAGCGCGCAACCGCTCTGGATTGCTTCGTCGCTTCGCTTCTCGCAATGACGAGGCGATAAATGCACCACCATCCCGTGCTAGAGGCGGGTCAACCGCGTGTGCCCTGGATCAATCCAGTTCCCACAAGGGTCGCGGCCCGGCCGAACGGCGGCTCAACCCAGCAAGCCGCTTGGTGCCTTCCCAGATTTCCGCTGTGCCGAATATCGCCACGATGTCAGCCACCGCTAGCGCGGTGATAATGTCTGGCACATCAAGGGTTTGCGTGGTCGGGAGGCCGCCATTGCTGGCGGAATATCGCAATTCCAGGCGTCGCATCTCGTCTCTCCACCAGACCCCGCTGTGGATGCCTTAGGCTTAGTCCAAGGCAGAATGAAGGCACGAATTCCGGCGCAGAATACCTAGTCGCTCAGACGAACGGGTTTTTTGGACTCTTGAGCGTCAGCCGCACCGGAACCGCGCCGAACCCAAGATCACGCCTGATCGAATTGAGCAGATACCGCTCATAACTGCCGGGCAATTGGTGCAATCGCGTGCCGAAAATCACAAATCGCGGCGGGCGAGTGCCCACTTGCGTGATGTAGCGCAGCTTGATCCGCCGGCCGCCGGGCGCGGGCGGCGGGTTGGCACCCAGCGCTTCGTCGAACCAGCGGTTGAGCGCGCCAGTAGGCACGCGGCGGCTCCAATCGTCACGAATGGTGAACGCAGCACCGATCAGCGCGTCCAGCCCCTTGCCGGTCAGCGCGGACACGGCGAGCAGCGGCACGCCCTTCAATTGCGCCAGACCTTCTTCGAGCGCGGCGCGAATGCCGGTGAATAACGCGCTGGTATCCTCCGCCACGTCCCACTTGTTGATCGCGATGATCAGCGCGCGGCCTTCTTCGATCACGTTGCTGGCGATTTTGAGATCCTGCACTTCCAGCCCGCGCGTAGCGTCGAGCAGCAGCACCACCACTTCGGCATAATCGATCGCCCGCAGGCCATCGAACACCGCCAGCTTTTCCAGCTTGTCGACCACCTTGGCGCGTTTGCGCATACCGGCGGTGTCGACCAGCTTCACGACCCGGTCTTCGCCGCTTTTTGGATCGTGCCACAGCCAGTCGACCGCAATCGCATCGCGGGTGATCCCGGCTTCCGGTCCGGTCAGCAGCCGGTCTTCGTTCAGCAGTCGGTTGATCAGCGTGGATTTGCCCGCGTTCGGGCGGCCCACGATGGCGAGGCTGAGCGGAGCCTTGGGGTCGGCCTCCTCCTCGTCTTCCTCGGCCAGATCGGCATATTCTTCGGCCAGCGCGGCTTCCTCGTCATCGTCCGACGGATCTTCGGCGCGCATCGCGGCGCGTTCTTCGGCGCGCGCTTCACGTGCAGCGCGGGCGACAGCCTTGGCGGCGGCTTTGTCGGCAGCAATGGCGGCGATGGCTTCGGCTTCGATTTCCAGCCGGTCCACCTTGTCGCCGATCAGCGGGATCAGCGCGGCGTAAAGTTCGGCTATGCCTTCGCCGTGTTCCGCGCTGACGGGAACCGGTTCACCGAGGCCGAGCGAGTAACTTTCGAGAATCCCGCTTTGTCCGGCATTGCCTTCGGCTTTGTTTGCCACCAGCACCACCGGGACTTCCTGCTCGCGCAGCCACTGGCCGATTTCTTCATCGAGCGGGGTCAGACCTGCGCGCGAATCGAACACGAACAGCGCCGCGTCAGCGCCTTTCAGCGAGGCCTGCGTCTGCGCGCGCATCCGGCCGGGCAGCGATGTGATGTCCTCATCTTCCCACCCGGCGGTATCGACCGCTTCGAAAGTGAGGTCGAGCACGCCTGCGATGCCCTTGCGCCGATCACGCGTGACACCCGGCTGATCATCGACCAGCGCGACCTTTTTGCCGACGAGCCGGTTGAACAGAGTGGACTTGCCGACATTGGGGCGGCCAATGATGACGACTTGGGGGAGTTGTTGCTTAGCCATAATTGCCGGTCAGGTGGCCCCGCGCGGGCCGCTTGGCAAGCACCAAGGCGAATCGGCCCATATTCGGCGCCGCATTCGCCTTACCAACTGCCGGTATTTTCCATGCTCGCCCACGGTTCTTGCGGTGCCAGTGCGCCGCCCATCTGGAGCAGTTCGACGCTGATCCCGTCGGGCGATTTCACGAATGCCATGTGCCCATCGCGCGGCGGGCGGTTGATAGTGACGCCGCCATCGGCGAGCTTCTGGCAGGCGGCGTAAATGTCCGAAACGCCGTAGGCGAGGTGGCCGAAATTGCGCCCGCCGCTGTAAGTTTCTGCGGGGCTGCCGTCTTCCGACGGCCAGTTATAGGTGAGTTCGACCTCGGCAATGTCGGTTTGCCCCGGCGCGGCCATGAAGATCAGCGTGAAGCGGCCCTTCTCGCTATCCTTGCGGCGGACTTCTTCCAGCCCGAGCAATTGGAAAAAGCTGAGCGCCGCGTCTGGGTCGGACACGCGAATCATGGTGTGCAGATATTGGATCATCGGATTATCACCCTCAACTCGTCGCTATTCAAACACGGTTCATCGCAGTTGGGCCATTGACGGAATGTCGCCATCGGGCGGCACCTGCGGAGACCACTCATGGACGATAATAGCGACCTTTCTGCCGAATCCGCCACCCCCTTCTGGAAAACCGCACGAGGGCAGACGGTGCTCGCCGCATCGGGCATTCTCGCGGTCGGGATGATCGCGGGCGGATACCTGCTCGGTGACGGGTTGCTGCGCGCCAAAATGGCCGATCGTTCGGTGACTGTGCGCGGGCTGGCCGAACGTGATGTGATGGCCGACCTGGCCACGTGGACGATCTCCTATTCCGCCACCGCCCCAAATCTGGCCGACGCGCAGGCCAGCGTCGACCGCGATACCGTGCAACTGACCGAGTTCTTCAAAGGGCTGGGCTTTCCCGCAGAAGCGGTCGAGCCGGTGGCGGTGAACGTGTCCAGCTTCACCAATGAAGGACAGATACTGTTCACCGTACGCCAGCGGGTGTCGCTGCGCACCGAGGACATCGCCCGCGCCCAGCGCGCCGTGCGCCAGCAGTTCGATCTGGTGCGGCGCGGGGTGCTGCTGGAGGAAGGTTCGGGCATGGCTTACACCTTCACCAAGCTGAACTCGGTGAAGCCGGAAATGGTCGCCGAGGCCACCCGCGATGCGCGCGCTTCGGCGGAACAATTCGCGGAGGATAGCGGTGCTGGCGTGGGTTCGATCCGCAGCGCTACGCAGGGCTATTTCGAAGTGACCGCGCGCGATGGTGACGGCGGCGGGTGGGGCGTGGCGGATACGCCGTTTAAGAAGGTGCGCGTGGTGACTACGGTAGATTTTGGGCTGGAATAGCTCGGCCCAAAAAGAAACGGCCCGCGCCATTGCTGGCGCGGGCCGTTGCATCAATCAAACCCCAAGGGGTTGATTACATGCTGTAACCAAGCGTGAAGAACAAGCCGCCATCGCTGAAGTCTTCGATCTTCGCGCCGCCAACATCAACATAGTTGACGCCGAGCGAAAGCGATTCGGTGACTGCATACGAAGCGCCTACGCCCCAATCCCACACCTTGCCATTGGCCTTGGTGTAGCTGAACGGGCCGTCGTTGTAGCCAAGATGCGCGGTCAGCGAAACTGGAGTGTTTGGAACGCCAGCCGACAGATCGGTGTAGAGGTAGATGTTATCTTCATCGCCATTGCCAACTGCGTTCTGTTCGAACGTGTAAGCAGCGCCAACGGTAACGGTTGCCGGGCCGACAGTACCGGCAAGCGATGCGTAGGTTTCGAAGAAGTCGGTGTCGACGCCGTCGAAATCTTCATCTTCACCGTCAAAATCGCCGGTTGGGTAGATGTAGTAAAGCACGCCGACATCAACTGCCACTGCGCCGAATTCGCCGCCCCAGCCGCCGTATACGTCCAGTTCCATTTCACCGAATGCGCTGCCGCCAGTGATGGTGGAGCCCCAGGTGCCGACATAGAAGCCAGCTGGAAGAGCAGCATCAATGCCGCCCTGCAATGCTGGATCGCCATCGGTCAGCGAGTAACCGCGGAAACGGTAATCGGTAACTACAGCGACGTTGCCGCTAAAAGTTACAGCAGAATCTTCTTCTTGAGCCATAGCTGGCGCGGCTGCGAAAAGCGAACCCGCAAGCATAGTAGCAGCCAAAAGGCCGCGGATGGACGTAAGCATGGGCAATTCCTTGATTGCTGAAAAACTGTTTGCCTCGTCCCAACCTGCAGTAGCAAGCCCCGGTTTCTTTAGCGCCGGTGGTCTGTGCTTCCGATTGCGTAATTGGCAACTCATGTTGCGTTGCACAAGGATTTTGATGGCTGGCGCATGAAAGCTGCAAAAACTGTGGATTTTGCGCATCACTTACACATTTGCCCTGTAAACTCGCCGATGACCCGGTCAGGCGGCAGCCATCTGGTTTGCTTCACAGGCCGTTTCAGCTAGAATTACGGCGCACCAATCATGTTCGAAAAACTGAGATCCCTCTGGCCCAAGGGCAAGCCTGCTGCTTCCATAGCGCAGCTTCCAGCGGGGAAGCGGGTGTACGCCGTGGGCGATATTCACGGGCGGCTCGACCTGTTCAGCGCGCTCATCGATGCGCTCGAAGCAGACGATGCCGCATCGCCGCCCGCCCGCACCACCATGATCCTGCTCGGCGATCTGGTTGACCGCGGCGCGGACAGCGCCGGAGTGCTGGCCCGCGCCCGCGAATGGCAGGTCCAAGGAAAAATGACGGGCCGCGAAGTGCGCATTCTGGCAGGCAATCACGAGGAAATGTTCCTCCGCAGCTTCACCAGCATCGACATCTTGCGCCATTTCCTGCGCCACGGCGGGCGCGAAACGCTGCTCAGCTTCGGCGTGGATCGCGGCGCGTATAATGCCGCCACCATAGAAGAAGTGCAGGCGCTGATGCAGCTGCACGTATCTGAGGACATGCGCGAATATATCGCCGGGTTCGAGGATATGATCACCATCGGCGATTACCTGTTCGTCCATGCCGGGGTCGATCCGGACGTGCCGATTGCCGAGCAGACCGTAGCCGACCTACGCTGGATCCGCGAACCCTTCCTCAGCCACGAGGGATCGCACGGGCCGATGGTGGTGCATGGGCACACCATAGTCGAACAGCCGGTGGAAACCGCCAGCCGGATCGGGATCGACACCGGCGCTTACGCCACCGGACGGTTGACTGCGTTGGTGCTGGAGAGGGCAGAGCGGCGGTTCATCGCTGCGGTGGAGGATGACCTGGGGCAGGTGCGGATCGAAGGCGGGCAGGGCTGACCGGTTGGGTAAGCGGGCTTTGTCGGTTCCGTCGGGCAACTTCGCTGCTGAAGGCCTGACTGCTATCGGCTTATGATCGGTTCGATTAAATGACTGGCATGGGGTGGAAAGCGGACATTGAGCAGGCGAGGCCGGTGCGTTTGCTCTGACAGAGCCACGCCGCGAGTACCTACCATCTTGTTTCTCCGGTGTACTGAAGGGCTTTCGCGAGCTCATCCCGAACGCGCGTGTAGTCTTGTGTAGGCAGGTCGACGGACGCCTGCACGCCATTACCCAGGATCATTCCTAGGGCGTTGCGCGAGCACGCCCCCGGCTCATCGGGCTCATGCAAAACGACCAAGGCATCTGCTCCGCGATCAAGAAAGTAGTGAGCGTTCACTTCAGCCAGGTCGCGCGTACCGTAATCGAGCTGGTCTGCTGCTGCACCAATGGAAAAACGCTGAGCGACCGACGCCGGCAGGGCGGTCACCCTTAACGGTAACTCTTGAGCAAAGATAAACCCGGCCGCCCTTCGCCGATCTACCGAGCCCCGTCTGAATCGGTCGATTCCGAATTGCATACGTAGGGTAGCGAAATAGTCGGGAATCGTAGGCGTGCCTTCGCAGCGGCGCGGCGTTTCCAGCCGCTTGAGGAAAACCGCACCTTCAAAGTCGCACCGCGTCAGTTCCCAGCCACTGGCCTGCGCCCGCTCGATTGCCTCAACCGGATAAGGGCAGCGAAATACAGGCTCAAGGCCGCGATAATTGTCGATAATCAGACGGTAAGATACGCGATAGTCATCGGACCTGCGGATAAGATCGTCGCGGATGGCAGACCGGTAGATCGGCGCGTTGGCAAACCTCGCCGCAATCGCGCGGTTGATTTCGTCCGTGTCGATGCCAGGACCGATTTTGATCTGTCCTGACTCCAGTTGCCGCCCCCCCACATCAGTCGAACCCGTTTCGGCGGAACATGCTGTGATCGACACAGCCAGAGCGAACAGGCCGGTCTTGTAAAGCAGTGCTCGGCGCAGGCTTCCCATTTCGATCATCCATGCCCCCCATTGCAAACCCCGGCGGCCCCCGATGTCAGAAGCCGCTTCCTAGTCTCATCCAAACGCAGTGGAGTGGCCGATAAGTGGTGGTTAACAGACCTTGTCCAGTGTCGCCCAAGATAGTTGGCTGGGAGGGCACGCTGTTGACGATGCGCGCCCGTCCGGTCTAGTTTGCGCGTCTGAAATAGGTTAGGTTCGGGAAGGTTATTCCCGGTACGCTGACGGGCAATTGTGGGAAATCGTATGGAACCCCGTGGCGCAAGCTGACCTCGAGCGCCTGAGCGCTGAGATGGGTCACGACTAAGTGTCTTCAAAAGCCAATTGCGAGTCCAATGTGCAAAAACAGCCTTGGCTGCGCATAGTGGTCTGTGCTTTTTTGACAATTTTCGTTTCACAAGGATGTACGAGGCGAGCTCTTCTCGAAGAACACGAGCGTACTTGCAAAAAGAATATGCAGGTAATTATTCATAACGAAACGTTATGGAGTGAGTATCGAGTGGCGTCAATTGAAGCTAATCGACTTGGTCTTCTGGAGTCACCTGCGTTAGAAGGACGAACTTTCGTTGACCCTGTCGATGATTTCAAAATTTGGTACGGCGTGAACAAAACGTTTTTTCGGGCTGACATCAGAGAAAACGAAGTTGTTAGGGACGATGCCTTCCTCATAAAGGGGGGCGAGGTCAGGGACGATGGTTATAGACTGGAGGGTGGCGAGATCGTTGCTCAATTCGTAGACTACATCGCTTACTATGAATCAATTGATGGACCGACTGGCTTCACCTGTTTGCCTTCTTACAGAAAAGAAATGACAATAGGGGAGCCCAGCGAGTGAGCGATAATCCTCCTTTGTTTGCACAAGACTATGTATCATCTGCGCAGGCTTTTCTGATTGCATCGGGAGAACCAGCAAGCGACTGTGGATGATCACTGTCTTTGCCATCAGGGGCAGCTATTAGGTCGTGTCCTGCCTGACAGCTTTTTTTCTGCTGGCCACCGAAACGTCCTTTCCGCTGCTGGTGGATTGGAACTGGGTGGTGAATGGCAGGAAGGGGGTGGAAAGCTGTCGTCAGGCCGCCTGCACCTTGCGGCGGGCTGACTTCTGCAGATACATGGCCCCGTCTGCTTCACGCAGCGCCTCCTGCGGCGAAGACGAGCCGGGCTCGACGATTACGATGCCTATGCTTGGGCCAGAATAGTGAAATGCTGCACCGCCAAGGCGATATTGGCCGGTCGTAGCGAAAGCGAGCCGTTCGGTCACTTTGGCCAAAGAATGGGCCTGCTCACTGGGGTCGGGTGGAGCCAGTCCAATAACGACGAACTCATCGCCGCCGATGCGGGCCAATTGGTCCCCTGCGCGCATCGATAGCCTCAGCCGCGAGCCAAATTCCGTCAGAAAGTCGTCGCCGGCTTCATGGCCGAAGCGATCGTTGATGGCCTTGAAGCCGTCGAGGTCGATATAAACGACCAAGACCGCCTGTCGTGTTCGCTCGGCCAGCGCGAACAACCGGTGGAGCTCCTTCATCAGGAACCTGCGGTTTGCGAGACCGGTCAACGGGTCGCGATATGACCACTCTTCCAGTCGGCCATTGGCTTGCTGAAGTTCGTGCAGCAGTTGCTCGCGCTCTATTTGCTGCTGGATCAAAGTGGCGAATAAATCCAGCATCGTCCTCGTCTCGTCCGTCACCGGAGTTGTCGCCGTGCTGGCGGCACATAGCGTACCGTAAAGCCTCCCGTCGTCGAAGCGCACTGGCGTTGTGATATAGGTCCGAATACCCAGCGCTCGCGCAGCTTCAACATCGCCCCATTTGGCCAAAGCATCGGGCGTAGACGTTACGCCTTCGGACAACGCTCGACGGCAAAGCGTGTCCTGCCAAGGTACTGTAAGCCCCTCGGGAATATGCATTGTGCTGGCATTGAGCGAATAAAGCACATGCTGTTGCCCGGCGGCTTCGTCGACATGCGTCAGGTAAGTACTTTCCAGGCCGGTTGTCATCTGCAGCAGCAAGAGCAATGGCCGGGCCAGTTCCTCCAAAGTCTTGGCGGCTGCGACAGTGCGGGTCACTTCGCCAAGTAATTGTGCGTGCATCCGGAGTCTCGATTTTTTGGTTGGCACCGGAAGAGTAGAGGCAGGGGGCTTACGAACCCGTTAACTGATTCGGATGGCGTATACACACGCGAAGCATGACCGATGACTGCACCTGACCGCCATGTCTGCAATGCGGTCGCTGGCAGACTGGCAGCTTTTGGGGCCAGCATCGCTGCACAGCTTAGACGGCAGCGAAGTAGGATGCGGCCATCGAAGGGGCGGCATGTTCCACTCCCGCTTTGCGAACCGACCCTATGCTCTGCAAAGCCTCGGCTCGGCTAGCATGTTTGGCTGAAAGCTCCCGCACCATCACCTGATTTTCACGGAGGGCGTTCAACGCATGACGCTCGCGCTCATGAGCCTACAATCGCCATTGCGCATTTGCGCTGCGACACAGGTAAGCGCGCACCGGAGGCGGCTTGATGCTAGGTTAAAGCTTTGGCGGGTAATGTAGATCGTTTGGAAGTGGTCGATGTGCTCCGCGGTTGGGCAGTCTGCGGGCTGTTCTTCGTCCACATGCTGGAAAGTTACGAGCTTTACTGGGCAAAACCGGATTACGAGTTTGCGACGAAGCTCGTGTTCCTCCTCTTCAGCGGCAAGTGCTTCGCTATCATGGCGCTGTGTTTCGGCTTCAGCTTCTACATTCTGGTTGACCGCCACGGTCCGCCAACCGCTGCCGCATCCAGGCGCTATTTGCGGCGCTTGCTGGTTCTTGGGGCGTTCGGTTTCGTCCACTCCCTGCTGTACCGCGGCGATGTTCTTGTGCTGCTCGCGTTATTGGGCGCGCCGCTGCTTCTGACAACCCGGGTGCGATCCAACGGAGCGCTGATTGCAATCGCCACAATTCTCTTTCTCCAGCCTTCGATCTTGTTCGAATTGTTCCTCGCTCCCGGCAGCGGTGCCGCAGCAGATCGATACCAGGACGTGAGCATGTCCGTGTACCAACACGGAGGATTGGCCGAGGTACTGCGCACAAACATGTGGGACGGCCAGATCCCGAAATGGTCTTTTCTGGTCAAGTCCGGACGTCTGCTCCAAGCGGCGGGGCTAATGCTATGCGGGATCGTGCTCGGCCGCACAGGCTTTTTCAGGCGTCTGCAAACTGAAAGGCGGGCTAACCTTTTTCTCCTGATCGGAGCCATGCTGACTGTCGGAATTTTGGACCAATGGCAAAGGCCGCTCGTGAATCTTGCCTGTAGCGGGGAAGTGACCTGCGAGATGGCGCTCAGGACCATTGTGCAAAGTTGGGCGCAATTGGCCATGACCCTGGGATGGGTTGTCGCGATTTGCCTGGTCTGGGTTTACGGCGGGCGCAGAGTGCTGCGACCGTTTTCGTCCGTTGGCCGAGCGACATTGTCATTCTATGTGTTGCAATCAGTTGTCTTTGTGCCGTTGTTCTATCATTTCGGCGCAGGGCTGGCGGAAGTTTGGACCCCCACATCCAGGCTGGCTGGCGCCGTAGCGGGGTGCTTGCTGCAACTTTGGATCGCCGCAGTGTGGTTCAGGCATTTCGCATACGGCCCTCTTGAATGGATCTGGCGCGTGCTGACCCTGGGCCGGACGGACGTGCCGTTTCATCGAGCGGCGCCAATAACCCCGCGCCTCGGGACTAGCTGACGGGTCGCATCGGGAAGCGTGGTGAATGCGATTACCCGCTCCGCTTCGCGGCGAGAAGTCCGGAGGTGACAGCTCGGTTCGTAGAGAAAGGCGGTTGGGATTGCCTTTCAAGCGTGCTTACCGGCGGGACGTGCGCGCCTTCTCGACAACTTCAGCGACAGCATCGA
>Ga0247817_10000832_pt1 | contig 16493 bp, 16 predicted proteins | sample UWRJL212509R1_FD_178010 | JGI IMG/M metagenome (GOLD analysis project Ga0247817, IMG submission 178010) | Plant litter microbial communities from Arlington Agricultural Research Station in Wisconsin, United States - UWRJ-L212-509R-1 | ecosystem: Environmental > Terrestrial > Plant litter >... | reverse complement strand
GCCGGTGATATTAAACAAATAAACGGAACTAATTTATCCGCCACCTGTCTGCCGCTCATAAACAATCCAAACGAATATAAGCCCAGTAAAGGCCCGTATGTGTATGATGCTACTTTAAAAATGGCATCCACGACAGCTCTGTTATTTATCATGTTAAAACCGACAATTGTAACAAGTAACAACAGTGAAAAACCAATGTGTACGTAGTGCCTCGTCGCCACATTTGCTTTGCTGTTGACATCTTTACCCTTGTTAAAATTCAGAAAGTCAACACAAAAAGAAGTGGTAAGCGCAGTAAGTGCCGAATCTGTAGTGGCAAAGGTAGCGGCAGTTAGTCCCAACATAAAAACAATAGCCGGTATAACGCCCAGGTATTTCAGTGCTATGGTGGGGTATAGGTAGTCAGTTTTTTCAACGGTAACACCATATTTAGCCGCGTACATATACAGCATGGCTCCAACGCATAAAAAGAAGATATTGATCACCACAAACACGCCCGTAAAGCTGAACATGTTTTTTTGCGCTTCGCGGATGTTTTTCAGGCTGAGGTTTTTCTGCATCAGATCCTGATCCAAACCCACCATACCAATGGTTATGAACATGCCGCCGATGAACTGTTTACCTATATGAAAATGACTCGTCATAAAATCATCAAAGAAAAATATTTTGGAGTAGCTGCTGTTTTTAACAGCTTCTACAGCCTCAAATACGCTCATATCAAGGCTTTGGCAAATAAAGTAAATAGACAGAAAAACTGATGATACCAGGAATAGCGTTTGCAAGCTATCAGTAATAATAATGGTTTTAAGGCCGCCTTTAAATGTGTAAGCCCATATCAGCAGCAAACAAATAATCACCGTAGCAAAAAACGGAATGCCGTAGCTATCAAAAATAAAGCGTTGCAGAACAATAACCACTAGATAAAGCCTGAAGGCCGAACCAATTGTGCGACTCAACAAAAATATACCCGCAGCAGTTTTATAGCTCCAAGTACCTAAAGCATGCTCAATATAGCTGTATATCGATGTAAGCTTCATGCGGTAATACAAAGGCAGCAACACAGTAGCAACAACTATAAAGCCGGCAGCGTTACCCAAAATAAACTGAAAATAAGCAAACTGATCACCGCTGGGCGCGCCAACCTTGCCTGGTACCGAAATGAAGGTTACACCGCTTAGCGCCGTGCCTATCATACCAAAAGCCACCAGGTACCATTTGGAATTGCGGTTGGCCACAAAAAAGGTATCGTTATCGGCTGATTTACGTGAGGTAAGCCACGAGATGACTAGTAAGACAAGGAAGTATCCTATAATAAAAGACAACAGTACAGCTGAAGACATGACGATTTTTCAATATTAAGGCCACACGTCATTGCGAGGAACCACAAGCGATTTACCTAATATTTATTACTTTCGCAATATGAATTTCTCATCCAAACTTCTGGAGAATGCCGTTGCGGAATTTGCTAAACTCCCAGGAGTAGGGCAAAAAACAGCATTGCGTTTGGTTTTGCACCTGCTTAACCAAAATAAACAGGAGGTGGAGCAATTTAGCCATGCTATTACTAAACTGCGCAACGAAATACAGTTTTGTAGTCGTTGCCATAACATATCAGATCAGGCTGTTTGCGAGATTTGCTCTTCCCCAAAAAGAGACGCGAGTGTTATTTGCGTTGTGGAAGATACGCGCGATGTTATGGCTATAGAAAATACCAGTCAGTTTAATGGCTTGTACCATGTTTTGGGCGGCTTGATATCGCCAATGGATGGCATAGGCCCTGCAGATCTGCAGGTTGATTCGTTGGTGGAGAGGTTACAGAATGGCGAGGTAAAGGAGGTGATATTTGCCTTAAGCGCTACTATGGAGGGAGACACCACTATCTTCTATTTGCACAAAAAATTAAAACATTTTAACATAAACATTTCAACTATTGCCCGTGGCATAGCCTTTGGTGGTGAGTTAGAGTACGTTGACGAGATTACTTTAGGTCGATCTATCGTAACACGCGTTCCGTACGAGAACTCATTAACCAAGTAGTATGAAATTATCTGTAGTTGTAGTAAATAATAACAGGTGCGATCTGTTAAAACTTACGCTAAATTCTTTGATCATATCCGTTAATGGAATTGATAATGAGGTAATTATAGTAGATAATGCATCTACAGATAGTAGCGTTGAAACACTCAACACAGACTACCCGCAGTTTAAAGTAATAAGCAACAAATTTAATGAGGGAATAGCTAAGGCAGCCAATCAAGGTATACAGGCCTCAAAGGGCGAGTATATTTTATTAGTCAACCCTGATGTTATTTTAGGAAAAGAGACCTTAGAAAAGGTCACTGCCTATATGAATGAACACGAGGATGTTAGCGGTTTAGGTGTGCGTATGTTAGGTCCGCAGGGCACATTTCTACAAGAGTCAAACCGCGGTCTTACCAAGCCATGGATAAGCTTTTTCAAACTGACCGGCTTGGCTAAACATTTCCCAAAATCACGCCTAAGCAACCGGAATAACAAGGAGTGGGTACAGGAATTTCAAACATCTGAAATAGATATACTTAACGGCGCGTTTATGCTAGTGCGCCGCAGTGTATTTTATGAGGTAGGGGGCTTTGATGAGCGTTTTCAATTATTTGGTTATGACATTGACCTGTCATACCGTATGCGCCTGGCGGGATTTAAAAACTACTACTACCCTAAAACATATATCATCAACTTTCAAAGTCAGCAGATGCCTAAATTTAGCTGGGCTTTCATTAAGCATTTTTATGGTGCTATGATTATCTTCGCGTCCAAGTACCTGTTTAAACTGCCTGAGATAAAAGTACCGGGCATGCAGCTGTACCCGGCACAATATGAAGTTGAACGATAAAACAGTTATTATAACCGGCGCCTCTTCCGGCATCGGTAAAGCATTAGCCATTGAATTTGCCAAACGTGGCGCTAACCTGGTGTTAGGTGCGCGACAGTATGTTACACTTTGCGAAGTAGCGCAATCGCTTGAAAAACAGTTTAACATACAGGCATTAGCCGTACAATGCGATGTCGTTTCAGAAACCAACTGTGCAAACTTAATTGATCAAGCTGTTTTAACTTTTGGTAAGGTAGATGTGTTGGTTAACAATGCAGGAATATCCATGCGAGCATTATTTAACGATGTTGATTTAGATGTACTAAAATCATTAATGGATGTAAACTTTTGGGGCATGGTATACTGCACCAAATATGCCATGCCCGAGCTTTTAAAAACTAAAGGCACGGTAGTAGGCGTATCATCCATCGCCGGATATAAGGGCTTACCCGGCCGCACAGGTTATTCTGCATCAAAATTTGCCATGAATGGTTTTTTAGATGCATTAAGGGTAGAGAATTTAAAAACTGGCGTTCATGTGCTTACTGCCTGCCCAGGTTTTACTGCTTCAAACATCCGTAATACAGCGCTTAATAAAGACGGGGTTCAGCAAGGCGAAAGCACTTTGCACGAGGAAAAAATGATGACTGCAGAGCAGGTAGCGACAGTTATTGTTAATGGCGTTGAAAACAGATCGCGCACACTGGTTATGACCGGTCAGGGTAAGTTAACCGTATTGTTAAGCAAACTGTTGCCCGGTGTTTTAGATAAGTTGGTTTATAACGTATTTACTAAAGAAAAAGACGCCTTATTAAAATAAAGTATCTGATGATTTACCAGCTGGCAGATCAATCCTAAAGATAGTTCCCTGTTTAAATTCCGTGTCCAGCGTTAATGTTCCTCCGTTTTGCGTGATCATATCACTACAAAGTATCAAACCCAGTCTGTTACCTTTTTCGCCCTGGTCACTGGTACTAATGGCGTGTTCTAAGATAAAGAGTTTGCCTGCTTCAGCGTCGCTAATGCCGGGCCCGGTATCTTTTATGGTGATGATTACTCTGTCATCCGTAACGTTAGCGGTTAATTCTATTTCATCACCATCCTGACAAAACTTTACGCTGTTTGATAGCAGGTTGCGTATCACAAGCCTTATCATATCAGGATCAGCAACTACAAAAACTGGCTGTTTAACGTTAGTGGTTACTTTAAGCCCTTTTAATTCAATTTTACTTTTAAACAGGTTTACATTATCTGTTATTACACCCCTTATATCAAAATCCTCGGCGCGCGCAACCATTCCTTCCAACTGACTTTTAGCCCATTCTAACAGGTTGTCTAAAAAAGCACTGGTAGTTAATATAGTATCTTCCAACCGGCCAAGCAACATATTAAATTCAGCTTCATTTATATTACCACCACGGTAAACACTAAACAACGTTTGCAATGTGTTAAGCGGCCCGCGCACATCATGCGATATAATAGAAAAAAGCTTGTTTTTAACGCCATTCAATCTTTCTAATTCGGCATTTTGTGCATTTGCAAACTCCATTTGTGAGTTCACCTCTTCGTTAAGAAATTCAAGCTCTTTATTGATCTCCGCTATTTCTTCTTTCTGCCGCTGTAACTGCTGGTTAGCCAGTTGTTTTTCTTTATTTCGGCGATATAGTATAACAACTATCAGTACTACCGAAGCCAACGTAGCTGCAATAATTACTAGAATGTTATTGTATTGCTTTAATTTGTTAAGGTAGCCACTATTTTCTGAGGTGATAATTTTGTTATTGTCTGTTAGTTCGGCATTTTCTGTCCTTGTCCGTTTTATTTCCGCCAGTGTAATATCCTTCAACTGTTTTTCAATACGGATGCTATCCTGAATAGCAACGTATTCTGATTGATATTTAAACGCCTTGTTAATGTCGTTTTTAGTTTTGTAAACCTTTACCAGACTTTCAAGCAACAAAGAAATCCCTGATTTAGCGCCGATATCACGACTTAACTTTAAAGCCTGCAATCCTAAGTCCTCGGCTTTTTTATTATCTCCTGTAGCTAAATAAACGTCAACCAGCCCTAACATCATGGCGGCTTCCTGGTACCTATCGCCCAGTTTATTCATGATTATACGCGCGCTATCTAAATTAGCTATGGCCTCATCGTAATTTTTAAGGTGATAGTAAGCCAGTCCCTTGGCTCTTTGTACCACACCAATGCCGTTTGCGTCGTTCAGCTTTTTGCGGATAGCAAGGCTCTTATTTAAATAGCTCAACGCAAGCTCATCTTTTTTAAGGGCCTGGTAGCTGTTGCCAACTGTAAACAAGCCATAAGCAATGCCTTTTTCATCTTTCTCGGCGGTGGCAAGCTTCAGGCTTTGTTCAAAATAGCTTTTAGCAATTTCATGCTGATTCAGATCAAAATAAAGCGAGCCTATATTGATGTAGCATTGATTAAGACCCGGCGAGTATTTAATACGTTTAAAAACCTCAAGTGCTTTAAAGTAATATTGTATAGCTTCCTGGTCGTTATCTATCCTGTCATTGGCAAACCCCAGGTTGGCAAGGGATTTACCCATAACCATATCATAATTTACTTTGCTTGCCCGGTTATAAGCTTTATCAAAATAGGCAATCGCGGTATCAATAGAGCCTTGTATGCCATAGGCGGTACCTATGCTTAACAACGCATCAGCAACCCCTTTATCATCATGTAAATTTTCGGCAAGGGTTTGGGCTAGTTTGGCGTAATTTACGCGCTGCTTAATGTCAACCTGGGTGTAAGCAGTGGCTATCTTCTTTAAAACACTAAGGCGCGTTGTGTCAGCAATGTTTTTTTTTAGCTCCAACTTTAAGCTGTCAATCTGCGGTGTTTGGGCAAAGCATGTACCTGAAAACAAAAATGTTATCAAAAAATACCGCTTTAAAATAAGGAAAAATTGCAGACGTAGCTTGATCATCAGTTAGGCATAAATAAGCGGATTAGAGGGGTGCTTCCGTTTTACTGATGGCTAATATAATTATAAGCGGTTACCTTGCAAATTATTCAACCGCCAAATCAGCATTATTTACCGGCCTGTTGGTACTTATAATGTAAGCGTTTTAATGTTTCTTCGGCCATCTCATCACTTGATGCGCCGTAGCCGGATACCAATACGCCCTTTACACCTGATGGTGACGCCAAAGCATAAACAGTAGCTTCATCTCCGGGATCTGTTTGCCCTTCGTAGCGGTATACATCCACAATTTCAAACTCGTCGGCAGTGTAGGCTTGTTCGCCAACTAATAATTGGTTCTGTTTAAGGTTAAAATCGCAGGTAAAGCCTTGTGTACGTAGTTGTTCTATAGCTTCTGATACGGTAGCGTAATGAAATTTTTGTTTTTCCATGGATGATGTTTTAGATATATAAAGCTACAAAAAATATCACAACGATGCTTTAATCATCCTGTCCCGGCCGCTCATATCTTTTCGTAGCTCCACCTGTTTAAACTGTTTCATTTTGAGCATTTCTACCGTTTCATTGCCGTAACTTTCATTGATCTCAAAAAACAGCAGACCGTCTTTACTTAGTTTTTCCAGTGCAAAATCGGCTATCGCTTTATAAAATATTAACGGGTCATCCTGCGATACAAAGAGTGCTGTATGCGGCTCAAAATCTGTAACGTTGGTGTGCATCAGTTGCTTATCTGCAGGGGTGACGTAGGGTGGATTGGAGATGATAACGTCATAAGTGAGTTGTACGTTGTAAGTTGTAGGTTGTAAGTTTAATATATTCGCTTCAATAAAATTAATCTCAACTTTATTCAGTTCTGCATTTTCATTAGCTGTTTTTAACGCTGCTGCCGATATATCCATCGCCCAAACATTAGCATCGGGCAAGTTCTTTTTCAGGCTAATGGCAATACAACCACTCCCAGTGCCAATATCTAAAATATTAATAGCTGATGACGGTGGGTTGCTGTTCAGCACCCAATCCACCAACTCCTCTGTTTCGGGCCGGGGTATCAGTACAGATGGGTTTACCTTGAACGGAAGGCCGTAAAACTCTGTATAGCCAAGTACATATTGCAAAGGCTCACCGGTTATCAACTGATCAAGTATCGCCCTTAGTTTCATCTGCCCTTCTATGGTAATAATAAACTCAGGAAATGCCTTAATGTACGCGCCCGACTGGCCGGTTACTTCTTTAATCACCGTCAAGGCAATTGCATCCGCCTCTTGCACATCATATAATGGCTGTAGCTCTATCCTGTACGCGGCAAATACATCTTTAACGGTTTCCATAGCGCAAAGTAACATAAAAAGCTACTTTTGTACCATGCCCACCAACGAATTGTACATGCGCCGCTGCCTTGAACTTGCCGCCTTAGGCATAGGAGCAGTGAGTCCGAACCCGATGGTTGGCGCTGTTATAGTTTACAATAACACCATAATAGGCGAGGGCTATCATCAAAAATATGGCGGCCCGCATGCTGAAGTAAATGCGGTAAACAATGTGCTTAAGCGCTTTGATAATGCCCAAGAGATCTTGCGGCAATCAACTATTTATGTTTCGCTGGAGCCTTGCGCGCATTACGGGAAAACACCACCCTGTGCAGATCTTATTATCAAACATCGCATACCTAAAGTAGTTGTAGGCTGCCGCGATCCATTTAACCAGGTGGATGGCAAAGGCATAGAAAAGCTGCAGGCGGCAGGTATTGATGTTACGGTGGACGTGTTAGAACAGGAATGCCGGCACCTAAACCGCCGCTTCTTTACCAGGGTGCAAAAACACAGGCCATACATTATTTTAAAGTGGGCGCAAACTGCTGATGGCTTTTTTGCGCCGGATGATAGTAGCCAGTTTTGGATTACAGGTATTGAATCGCGGAAGTTGGTGCACCAATGGCGGGGCGAGGAGGATGCTGTGCTGGTAGGTAAAAAAACCGCCGCTATTGATAACCCGCAGCTTAATGTTAGGTATGGCGATGGGCGCAATCCCAAGCGGGTGGTGATAGACCGCCGGTTGGAACTGGATCAAAACCTGCATCTGTTTGATAACTCGGTAGAAACACTGATTTTTAATGAAATTAAAACGGACGTTAAAGGAAAAAATAAGTTTATAGCCTTAGAAGATTTTGACCGCTACGTACCCCAATACATTATGTATCAACTGTATTTGCAAGATATTCAGTCGGTTATTATAGAGGGTGGAGCACATACACTACGCACTTTTATTGATGCTGACATGTGGGATGAAGCACGTGTATTTACCGGCAAAAAGCTTTTGGAGAAGGGAATTTTCGCCCCTCAAACAAGCGGTACCAAGGTGGATGAGCAGCAATCGGGCGAAGACCTGTTAACTATATGGTACAACGCTTAGCTTTTACCCATGCTGTTTGACGATACCTACCAAACCATCCAAACCCCTGCCGAAGGCGTATTCCGCGACAAGGGCAGTAAGTTTTTGGCTTTTGCATACCCAATCAGCTCAGACGCTGAGATCAAAGAACTTGTAGCCAATCTGAAAGCAGAAAACCCTAAAGCCGCGCACCATTGCTGGGCCATGCGGCTGGGCACCGACCGCTCGGTTTTTAGAGTAAATGACGATGGTGAACCATCCGGCACTGCCGGCAGACCAATTCTGAACGTGCTGCTATCCCGCGATTTGACAAATGTTTTGGTTGTTGTGGTACGTTATTTTGGTGGCACGCTGCTGGGCGTTCCGGGTTTGATAAACGCTTACAAGCAAGCTGCTACCGAGGCTTTGAGCAATGCCGTAATAATTGAAAGATCCGTACAGGATGTGTACAATATCCAGTTTTCGCATCAACAAATGAATGATGTTATGCGACTGGTAAAAGAAGATGGTCTTGCCATTTTAAGTCAGCAATTTGATAACGATTGCAGCTTGCAAATAAGCATCCGCAAAACAAAAGTTAACCAGGTTCTAGGCAAACTGGATAAGATCCAGGATCTGAAAGTGACGTACGTTAACACCATTTAATCCTAAAATAGCTTGTCCCAAAAAAAGATAAAAACACTTTTTTTGTGGGACAGTATTTTTGACTTAAATAATTGAAAATAAGTAGTTTATCTAATTTTTTTCCTGTAAAATTCTCCATACTTATTCGTTAGTAAGATTAGCTGTAAGTATTGCGTAAGTAACTGATTTGCTGATTTTTGTATAAACCTAAAAGTTTGCACTTTTTTGGGACAAAATGGGACACTTTTGGGACAAAAATTTTTAAATCGAAGCCACAAATTTTACATTGTTGGTGTGCGCTTTCTTTAGTAAATTTACGCAAAGCCACCCACGATGGTAAAACCTGAAAACTATCCTATTAACTATACTTCTGTTCTTCTTTCGGTGTTGTTTTTTTTAACTTCGTATAGCTCCTCTGCACAATCTATTATCGGCTCTATTTCCGGAGGGTTTATGCCGCTGAATGGCGCCATTGTTAGAAATATCCAGGCAGGAAAAATTGCAGTGAGTGATGATAAAGGCAACTTTCAAATTAAAGCTGTAAAAGGCGATACGCTTACCATTAGCTTTATTGGCTACAAAACCGATTCGCTTGTGGTTAACACGCAAACCTTTGCCGCAATTAATTTACAACCACTCACCAATTTATTATCTGAAGTGTTGATAAGGAGCAATAAGTTGAGTCCCTTATTGCAGCTTAGAAAAAATCAGGAAGACTATAAGCAGATCTATCGTATTGGCAATAACCGGAATATATTTTCGGCCAGTGGCGATTACCGGCACATCGGCGTCGGCCTTAGTATAGACGCGCTTTACAGCAACTTTAGTAAAGAAGGAAAAGATGCACGCAAACTACAGCGCGTATTTTTAAGTAATTACCAGGATGAACTTGTAGATAACCGGTTTACTAAAAGCCTGGTAAGTAAAATAACAGGGTATCAGGGTAAGCAACTGGAAGACTTTATGGTAAATAACCGCCCTAATTATGATTTTATCGAATCAGCCTCAGATTACGACCTGATCCAATATATACAAAGGCGTATCCAAGGTGTTGTTTTACAAACCGACCATCCATCTGCTAAAAAAACAGACGACCACCGGTTTACCATAAAATATAAGATGCCTGTCATGAAGTCGGCAACAGATCCGGGTATCCGTTAAATTATCTACGCCGAGCTGCACAAGCTTAAAAATGCTATTTCTTTAAAATAACGTTGATGGTTTTTATCTTAATGTTATCCTCGGTACCTGTAAAAGCAGCCTGATCTCCCCAACGCCAATAGATCATCACTTTATCTACCTTATCGGCCCTTAAAACATGCGCGGCAGATAGCGGATCATCACTAAAAAACTCCTCCCCATCAAGTAACAGCCGTTGTAGTTTTTCGCCCTGCGCAAATATTTTGCCCTGGTTGTCAACCGTTATGCCCGGTAAACGTCTTAGCAGGTCATCCAACTTATCATTTGGCTGTATAACAAAGGCGCTTGTTTTATAAATCAGCGTGTCAGTACGCCGGGCAATCATCATGGTGTTGTTCTGTATAGCAGGAATAGCGCCCACCTGGGCAAACAAATCGTTGCAGCATGCAAATAAGCAGCTAAGCAATAAAAAACTGATGTATAGTGGTTTTTTCATGTTTGTTGATATGATCTGGTTTATCCGAAGATACATAAAATGTAATGACTTACAATAATGAGCAATCTTCCCAATTGATAAGATATACTCGCCCCATTACGAACGATTACCGGCAGGATAAATTATATTTATGCCATCTAATCAGCAGCAATATATAATGCCTTTTAAAGTATCTGTAGTAATTCCAACGTATCACCGGCCCGACTATTTAGTGGAGACATTACAGTCGGTTTTTGCCCAAACAGTTTTACCTGATGAGATTTTAATAGGAGATGATTCGCGGGATGATATAACCGAGGCGCTTGTAAACAACCGTTTAATGAGCGAAAGCCCTGTGCCAATCAGGTATTTTCATCACAACCCATCGTTAAGAGAAGTTGCCAATGTGGAATTTCTATTTGCACATGCAACCGGAGATCTGGTAATGCTGCTGCATGACGACGATCCTATTTATCCGCAATGCCTTGAGTTGCTAAGGACACCATTTGAAGAGCATCCTGAAATAGCAGCAAGTTTCGGACTACAGCGATCGATAGACGAGAAAGGAGTTCCAACTCCCAATGATGAAGATGTAAATAAAGATTATTTCAGAACACCCGAAAGGGCCGGCTTGGTAAACAGCTACTTTGCAGGTGTTGTAGCTATGTTTCCTAATAACGCTTATCTTATAAAAAAAGATGTCGCGCTATCTGTTGGCTATTCAGACAATGGGCAGGCAGGCAAAGCAATTGATTTTTACTTTGGTTTTAGGCTAGGTAAGTTAGGCAAGCCTTTTTATTTTGTTAACGAATATACAGCCAAAAGCAGGGTATTAACCAGTTCAGAGTCCAGAGGCGACAATGCCGACAACGATTATCAGAGTGTAAAAATACTACTGAATGAAGGTGAAAGTGCAGCCTCATTCCCCGAGTTTGATGTGTTGATAAGGAGCAAAATACCCCGTGCTATAACCACTGCCGCTAAAATAAAAGACAAAAGGAACGCTTTAAAGTGGCTTTTTTCAAAGTATTATTGTGGCAGACTGTTAACTCCACGCGGAATAAAAAGGATCTTGCTGGTTTTGAATCCCTTTTAATCATTATTCAGTGAGCCTTGGTAAATTATAAGAGACGCGTTAAAATCGTATTATTGCATAATGCAACAGCTAAATAATCCGCTTCACGGCAAAACGCTCGAAATGATCTTGAATGAGTTAGTGGCGCATTATGGCTGGGGCGAACTGGCTTATCGCATCCGCATTAATTGCTTCCTGTCTGATCCCTCTATCCAATCCAGCCTTAAGTTTTTGCGCAAAACACAATGGGCGAGAACAAAGGTTGAGGAGTTGTATGTTGATACTTTTAAAGGGTTATAATTTCAGCATGGACTACTAACCTTACTATTTAATAATCAATAATTTTGCGTTAACAACTTATGTAAATCTGGAAAACCATCTTTAAACCAGTGCGGAAGTTGTTCATCATTAAGAAGGGTAAAACATGATGTTTTATTAAAACTACATACATGACTGGGAATGTTGTTTGATGTGTCAATTATCTCGATCGTATCTAACATCTGATAATTGCGATTAACCATTTGCATGTTTCCGTAAAAATTATTTTCTATGTCTAGCGGTGTTACGTGAAACCCATTTTTTTTTACACGGATATCAACTCTTTGAATAGATTTAACAACGGCGTTTAAACCACAAAAATATCAAGTTGATCTGAAAGTCCGCATCTTTGAAACGTTCGGGAATTTTCCATGCGCCGGGGCCTGTGAAGTGGCCTTCATAAGCAAAATGCTCTTTACTTTGAATATGATTATCGACCAGCATCAAGAAATGCTCTTCCAACGCTTCATCTGCAAGTTTCTTAGATTCCTTGTCACTCTTAAACTTTTTGTAGAACGCGGTTTTCTTTTGAGTGAAAAAGATATCCCCATCGAAGATTTCTAAATGGCCATATTCTGGCGGTAGTAATGCCTGTTTTAAAGTGGATTTTCCCGCACCATTGCTACCAGTTATAATAAACAACTGGGGTTTATGCCCTAAGGACATATCTTTTCCTTATAGCGTTTGACTCTTGTCTATTTAAGATTTTAACAACTACACGGGGAATTTCGATATTTCTTTTGTCCAGTTGTTCTATACGAATAAATCCGTCGGGATACTCATAATAAGCTTGATCTTCAGGCAAGTTGTCGTCAAAAATCAGAAAAGCATGCCCGCTTTTATGATCCTCTTCACGAAGTTTAGCTATAACAGAACGTAAACCAGCCAGCCTGGCCTCGTAGGTTTTTATAACCGTGCTGTTTTTATTTGAACCATTATTTACGGTCTCCCACTCAAATAATGACATCTGAATATTTTGAGTTTTTTTGGACATAAACAATAACTAAGATTGTACAAATATCAATAAATATAAATTTCAAACAGAGAAATAACAAATTTAGTATTTATAAGCTATTACCTACTCCTCATCCAAATGGCGTAAATACAGATCGGGATTATTTAAGAAGGATTTTGTGAGGTAATAATGCTCTGTATCCTCATACGTAGTTTCCTTTACACCATCTTCAGAAAACTGATAAATAGTTGCACCGGGATAGCAGATCAACATAGGGGAGTGTGTGGCTATGATAAATTGTGCCCTGCCGCTTTTATCCAACTGATTTATAACAGACATAAAAGCAAGTATGCGAGCCGGAGAAAGCGCTGCTTCGGGCTCATCCAGCAAGTATATGCCAGATTCAAACTGGTTAGTAAATAAAGCAAGAAAAGATTCTCCGTGCGATTGCTCATGCAATGACCTGCCGCCATAGGCATTTAAAATGCGCGGTTCCTCTTCGGCTAGCTCATCAATGTAAGATGCGAAATTGAAAAAGCTTTCTGCCCGCATAAAAAAGCCCTCGGTAATTCTGCGAGGTGTCCATAGCAGTTGTAGATCGCGTGCTAAAGGTTTTTCGTAACCATCAAAACGCCAGCCGGTATTTAAATTATGATTGCGGTTGCCTCCACGCAGGCTAAAACCACATTGCTCGGCAATACCCTCTAATAAAGTTGACTTGCCCGATCCATTCTCGCCTACAAAAAACGATACGTTGGTTTTTAAGCTAATGTTCAAGCCCTTGTTTAAACTCGAAATATTTTGCAGATAACCGGAGGATAAAGGCGGTAACGATATTTTAGATAAAAAAGGCATAGCGGTTATTTAAAATGCAATTTACTAAAATCAATACCTAACAACACACTCCTGAATAGCTGTCCATAGTCTAACGCTGTCCGTAGTCTCCTACTACATTGGACGATGCCTGTTTCTCTGACTACATTAAACTACCAACCCGGCGTAAAGCCCAAGCCAAACACCGGCTTTTTCACATCTGTACGGTTAAGCGGTAGCGCGAAATAAGGCTCTAACACAAAGTACCCAAACAGGTTAACACGTAGTGATACACCTGTACTTAATGCCGGTACACGCTGGTTGCTGTTGTAAATGGGTAAGCCGTTAATGTCGGTACCTATCCTGTCGGGAGCAAGGCCAAATTTTATCTCGTTGCCGGCGTTCCAGGCTAAACCTGCATCAAAAAACAAGTTCAGATCAGAGAAAAGAAACTTTGATTTTATGGCTGCCAATTTCTCCGGACCGGTAAACGGTAACCTTACCTCAAAGCTACCCACCGCTAAACGCGAGCCGGAAAGCTGATCTATGGTGAAACCGTTGCTCGGTTGTCCGCTGCCGTTACCATTATAAAATGTTTGCGACTCATACCCCCTCATCAGGAAAGGATAACCCAAAAACAGCGGATAAAGCGCGTCGGCTTTGCCAAACCTGCCGTAACCGTATAAACGGGCTGCAAAGGTTACCGGTGCCACACGTGCATATTTACGCAGATCAATGGTCGGCGCAAAGAAATTGTAACTACCAATGTTATAAGCAGCTTCTACACGGTATCTGAAACCGCTTAGTGGTGCTGCTACACCAAAAAAAGAATTATCTCCAACAAGGGCAGTACTCAATTGAAAAATGCGGAAAGTTTGCAGATTTATACCGCCGTTTAAAGGGTCGGCATTGTAATCTTTTGTACTAACATTCCTTTTATCGTATCCTAAATAATTCCCGGTTGCTTTTTCGTAAAAAGTGCTGTATCTGTCAACCCGGTAATAGTATTGCGATGCCGCGGCACCAAATTCAAGGCGATGTACTTTATTGAAAGGGTAGGCGGTAAACAGTGAAACCTGGTCCTGAAAAGTGCGAACAATATCGTAACGCTCTTCAACAGCAGCATAGGTTTTATTGTTTACGCTGTAGTTGGTGGGTACGGCGCTGTAGCTTGCAAAGCGGTACGGTATATGCGACACACCTGCACCCCAGTTCCAGCGGCTCTCCTGGTTAATGTACATAAACTGTCCGCCAAAATCATAGATCTCGCCGTTAACAGCCAGGCCTGCATAGATCTGATTACGACCAAGGATGTCACTAAAAACGCCCTGCACACCACTAGCCAAACCCGTATTGCCGAATGAGCTTACACCAACACCAATCCCGCTGCTGGCAAGGTAATCCATTTTAAATTTAGGGCGATACTTAATGGTTTTAACAGAATCAGCAGGTAATTTGGGATAAAGCAAAAAGCTGTTAAGATTACTATTGATAAGATCAACCCCAACAGAACGCGGCGGCGGCAGCGTACCGGCGGCAAAGTTGGTTTGGGCAGGATCAGTGTCTACGGCTGTAAAATCAGTTTCTTTAGCGCTGTATAGGTTATATTTCTGTGCGCGATAATAAGAATACGCCACATCGCCACTTGCCGAAACACTAAGCGCAGGCGAAAACTCTGTTATGCCGCTGATGCCGGTAAACATGTTAGTCATTTGCTTTACCTGTGCGCTGGCTACATTATAAAGATAAAGGTTACGGAAACCATCGCGGTTAGACAGGAAATAAATGCCCGATCCATCCGCCGAGTATTGCGGGTTTAAATTATTGGCGCCATTAAACGCATTCAGGTTAGTTGTAGTGCCTGTAGCCATATCATAAATGGCCAGGTTAAATGTAATAGCCTGAGACAGGGCCTTATCATAAGTTGTCCTGTCGCTGGCAAATACAATTTTTTTACCATCGCGCGAAAAAGAAGGTTGATAATCAGAATATTTATCGTTGGTTAACTGCGTGATCTTTTTTGTATCGAAGTTATAAACATACAGATCACTTTGCCCCTCGGACATGCCTTGGAACGCTATCTGGTTACCTGTTGGAGACCACGACAGGTTGCTAAACTGCTCAGCTTTTTCCATTGAAATATTGTACAATACTTTACCGCTTGGCACCTCAACCACCAACATGCGGTTACGCCCTTTGCTGAAGATACTGAAGGCAAACTTTTTCCCATCCGGCGACCATGTGCCGGCGGATTCCAGGAAGTTAAATTCATCCACGTGCGTATTGCTGATACGGCTGGTGAGCTTTTTTATAATGCGCCCCGTTCGGTTATCTGCCAGAAAGAGATCTATGGCAAAGAGGCTTTTTTCTGACAGGAAAGCCATGTACTTACCATCAGGACTAATGGACGGCGCCACATTCATTTTGCCGGAGTTTTTTTCGTCTATAACAATATGACCAATAGGTTTCTGTACGGTGTCTGTTAAAAAAGGCTTATAAGTAGCCTCAATTGATTTTTTCCAAAGTTCTGATAGAGTTTTATCATCATAGCCAAAAGTTCGCCTAATAGCATAAGGAAGCCCATACCGGGCCGTGTTTTTAAAGAAGGGCACTATAACTGTATCGCCGTAGGTAGACCCGATAAATGACCAAAATGCTTCGCCATAGCGGTAGGGAAAGTATTTGCTGCTTTCGGTTAGATCGCGTATTGTAGGGATGTCTTTATTCAGATAAGCATCGCGCATCCACATGGCGGTATAAGTATCTTTTTTGCCCAGGGATAGGTATTCGGCCATACCCTCTATCATCCATAAGGGTACGTTCTCAATATTCTCAAACTCTTCACCTTTTTCTTTTAAAGCATGATATTGAAACGCGTGCACCAACTCATGCCCCAGTACGTGCCGGGTT
>Ga0247817_10000829_pt1 | contig 16518 bp, 13 predicted proteins | sample UWRJL212509R1_FD_178010 | JGI IMG/M metagenome (GOLD analysis project Ga0247817, IMG submission 178010) | Plant litter microbial communities from Arlington Agricultural Research Station in Wisconsin, United States - UWRJ-L212-509R-1 | ecosystem: Environmental > Terrestrial > Plant litter >... | reverse complement strand
ATAAATACTGGATTGCGGAAGACTCAGTTTTGTAGTCAATGCAGAAACAAACTTTTGTATGCGATCATCAATCTTTGTATTTGCATCTTTGTGTGTTGTTGCAGACTCGGAAACACCAAAGGTTGCAACATAACTATCTGCAATAACATTTACTAAAACATTTGCTTGAATAACGAATGTACTATCTGATAAATAAAGTTTATTTGCTGTTTGAAGTTTATTGGACTGACTGTAGTTGTTATTCTGTCCAACAACTTCGTTTCCCGTATGCTGTGCGAAAACTGTAAGGGTAGATAAAATAAGAGTGCAAATAAACGTGAGTTGTTTTTTCATTTTATATAATGTTATATAGTCGGAGGTTAAATTATTTTATTTTTCGTACTAAAATTAAAGATACCTACTATTCAATAGTTCTATAATTCAATATGCTATTTATATACTAAAATTGTAATTCGTGTTCTATTTTGAGTGCTTTCAATATAGGTATGCTTGCTTAATCTTAAAACCTTAGTTAAAACTAGAATACAAACGCAATGATTTCCATTTCATTCATTGGTTTTGGTGTTATTACCTTGTCTGTTTTTATATTTTTCCCTGGCCTTCACTTTCCAGGGTGCGTCTATATGCCAGTCGCCTGCCATAATGCAACCATAAGGCATAATTTCGTCAAGCACTTCTCCGAGTCCAAACTCTTGCATTTGTTGCTTTACACTATTTGCGTCTTTGTATGCACTGGGCAATTCTGAAATGTCAATATGATTGGAGAAAAAACGAATATCTAACCCTTTTGTTTCCTCTTGAAATATTTGCTCTATTGTCTTGTGTGCAAGGTTTTTCTTGTGTCGTCCACGGCTAATATTTCGTCCTGCCCCGTGTGGTGCAAAACCTAAATTATTAGCTGTCGTGTTGCCTTTTACGATTAAAACAGGCTCACTCATATTCAATGGAATTAGTCGCAAACCTCCTTTGCTGTCAGGAACAAATTTATCATCCAATGGCGTTGCGCCTTTTGCATGATAGAACAAATCATTTTCCTTAAACACAAAATTATGTTCATTCCAAAATCTGTCCAATGGGTCAATGTTTAGTCCTTGAGTTGTTGCGTTATGAATAGTAGTGTGGTTCAAATTTGTCCATTCTCTAACTAATTGCAGTGCCTCCCAATATGCTTTACCTTCGTCTGTGTCGTAAGGGATCCAGGCATTTTTTTCGGATGTTTTTGGTGAAATTTCTTTTCTGAAATATTCGGCCATTTTCATTCCTTGTGTGTAAAGATTCGCACCAAATCCACGGCTACCGTGATGTGTAACCATCATTGTTTCACCAGTCTTTTTAGAAATGCCGACAAAAAGAAAATGATTTCCATCTCCTTGTGTTGCCAAATGTGTTCTTGCAAAACTTAAACTACGCTCTGAATCTAAAAATCTATTTTCTGATATTTTTTCTTCAAACTCCTTAGGCAGAGTTGAATATTCTACTCTGCCGCCACCGCCAAAATGTGTAATTGAATGAGCCATATCCAAAACTTTCTTTGGCGACATCATTCCAAAGTTTGTCATCATTACCGAGCAGCAGATGTCAGCACTGTGCATTGAAGGGTGAATTGCATTTTTTGCAATTACAATTCCACCAACCGGAATTTGTCCATCACCTGTTGGACAAGCGTCTGGCATTACCGCTCCGCCAACTAAAGTAGGCGTTTTCATAAGGCTTTGCATTGCCGAGAACACATCTTGAACATTTGAAATTTCCTCTTCAGTCTCAGCTCTTATATTTTTGTAAAAGTCTACAGGTTCGAGATGTGGTTCAATATACTTAGGTAACACCGACTCAACATAACTTTTCAAACGATCGCCACTAAGCTGATTTTCGTTTGCATAGTCAATAATTCCTTTGAACCATTTGCTTGGCTGAAATCCTAAGTCTATTAAGTCTTTTCCTGTTATCATTTTGTTTTATTGTCAGTTAATTGTTGTAGGTTGCTGGTTAGCCAAAATTTGCTTTGTATTGTGGAGAAAAAGCGAAAACCCACAACGCTTTTGTCGGCTGCTGGCCAAGCAACGCTTGAACCTAAGGCAAGTTAAGAATGCATAACTTCAAGATTTGTAAAATTCATAATCCCACCTTCTTTTCTTCAAAAGTAAAATCCTTTAGATTGTTATTTACTTTGTTCAAATCAATAGACTTGTAACCCAAGTTGTAATAATCAATAGTTTTAAGGTTTTCCTTTTTTAAAAGAAAATTAATAATGCCATAAATGTAATTTTTAGATGGCGACTTATCAAGCGCTTTCTTTGCGGCTAAATCTTCATCCGGCAGAAATAAACTGCAATGATCCGGGGTATCGGTATATCGTCTGACTCTGATCTTTGAATTATTGGGTAAAAAAAACATATAGATGTAGTAACGATACGCATAATCATACCATCCTTTTTCGTCTTTCGTGCCAAGGTCTTCCTGATACTCTTTTGTCCATGTTATTTTTTCCATGTTCATGTTAAATATAATGATGCGTAACCAAATGTAATAACGAATTATACTGCAGATTCGTTATTTATTGAAATTTCCAATTTTTCCACGGATGAATCCGTGGGCTATGCAAATGCATCATACAGTCCTCATACTATCTTCATACTGTCTTCATACTTATCCAATACTTATTCCTGCCTTATTCTATACTACATCCATGCTAGGTTCATACTATGTTCATACTATGTTCATACTACCTTCATACTTAACTCATACTGTCTTCATACTTAACTCATACTTCCCACGGTTAAAACCGTGGGCTACCCAATAATACTACCCAACGAGTACTTATTTTTAATAATTGATTTACTGATACTTACAAAATATATACATTTAATAAAAAGCATCAATCCATAAAAAGTACCTAAAAAAGAAGAAAATAACCATGTTTTTACCTGAATTTTCTGCAATTTTGAATTCGTAAATTGTAATTACATAAACACGTACATATCAAAATGGCAAATTATTTCAACACATTGTCTTTAAGAGACAAGTTAGATCAGTTAGGCGTTTGCGAATTCATGGACAGAAGTGAATTCTCTGACGGTGTTGCTGCGTTAAAAGGTAAAAAAATTGTAATCGTAGGTTGTGGTGCACAAGGCTTGAACCAAGGTTTGAACCTTCGTGATTCTGGCTTAGATGTTTCTTATACATTACGTAAAGAAGCAATCGATGCTAAAAGACAATCATTTTTAAATGCTTCTGAAAATGGGTTCAAAGTTGGTACGTACGAAGAATTAATTCCTACTGCTGATCTGGTGATCAATTTAACGCCGGATAAACAACATACTGCTGTTGTATCTGCTGTTATGCCATTAATGAAAAAAGGTTCTACGCTATCTTACTCTCACGGTTTCAATATCGTTGAAGAAGGTATGCAGGTTCGTAAGGATATCACTGTAATCATGGTTGCTCCTAAGTCTCCGGGTTCTGAAGTTCGTGAAGAATATAAAAGAGGTTTCGGTGTTCCTACATTGATCGCAGTTCACCCTGAAAACGATCCAGAAGGTAAAGGATGGGATTATGCTAAAGCTTACTGCGCTGGTACAGGTGGAGACAGAGCTGGTGTATTGAAGTCTTCTTTCGTTGCTGAAGTAAAATCTGATTTAATGGGTGAGCAAACGATCCTTTGTGGTTTGTTGCAAACTGGTTCTATCCTTTGCTTCGACAAAATGGTTGAAAAAGGTATCGATAAAGGATATGCTTCTAAATTGATCCAGTACGGATGGGAAGTGATCACTGAATCTTTGAAACATGGTGGTATCAGCGGTATGATGGATCGTCTGTCAAACCCTGCTAAGATCAAGGCGTTCCAGGTATCTGAAGAATTGAAAGATATCATGCGTCCATTGTTCCAAAAGCATCAGGATGATATCATGAGCGGAGAATTCTCCCGTATCATGATGGAAGACTGGGCGAACGGTGATAAAAACTTATTGACCTGGAGAGCTGCAACCGGTGAAACCGCGTTTGAAAAAACTCCGGCTGGTGATGTTAAAATCTCTGAGCAGGAATATTATGACAACGGTTTGTTGATGGTTGCTATGGTTCGTGCGGGTGTTGAACTGGCATTCGAAACAATGACTGAATCAGGTATCATTGATGAATCTGCTTACTACGAATCATTACACGAAACTCCACTTATCGCGAACACAATCGCTCGTAAGAAATTGTTCGAAATGAACCGTGTAATTTCTGATACTGCTGAATACGGCTGTTATTTATTCGATCACGCTTGTAAGCCTTTATTGGCGAACTTCATGAAGACTGTAGATACAGATATCATTGGTAAAAACTTCAACGCTGGTAAAGATAACGGTGTTGACAACCAATTATTGATCGCTGTTAATGAAGTGTTACGTGCTCACCCAATTGAATTGGTTGGTGCTGAATTACGTGAAGCAATGACTGAAATGAAAGCGATCGTTTCTTAATTGAAACGTTACGTTTAGTAATAAATAAAAAAGTGGTCGGATGGCGTAAAGCTGTTCGACCACTTTTTTATTGTTGTAATTTGCTAAAAATCTGGTTCGTTCCGCTAATCGAATTAAGGATACTTTAAATAAATTCCATTACAATTCATTCGTGCATCATCCGGCCTCATTTCAAATTGCGTTAAGAAAATCTGGTTCGTGGAGCTTTTTGAACGCTGCAACTAGTCTTTTTTCAAGACGGTTTTCAACATGTACATGAACTTCACAAGTGGTTGGTGACCCTGCGTTGTCTTTCGTTCATTTATTCATATTTGTGTAAGCAGGAACACCAACCACGGCGAAGACGCAAGGAAAATCATTTAATTATTCAAAAGATTCAAATACTCCAAAAGATCTATTATTAAAAAATATCATTTGTTCGTTTTTAATCCTAATAGGAAACGTATCCGGCAACGAATGGCCTCCTTTTTGATGTTTAAGAATAATTAAATAATTGATATTGAAAATTGAATCATTTCTATACGTTGAATCTACTAACATAAAATCAGATGTATTAAATCTAAAATACCGTTCTTTAAAACCAGAAGGTACAGGAACTAATTCCCATCCATCTCTATCTAAAGTATCTTTATCACAAACAATATAACATGAATCTGAAATAAACTCCATATATGATCTTTTCATCTTATCATATGTGTTTACAATTTGCGTTTGACCCTTTAATAAAGCTTCATCATTTGGATTCAATTTCAATAAGCTATCTGTTTTAATAAGTTTGATCTCATAAATTGAATGGTACATAATTTTCCATTTCTTACAAACGATACAATCTTTTTTATTGATTGATGAAGGAAAGACAGTAAGCAATACGAATGCAATTAAGTAGTTATTCATTTATTACGTTTTTAGTTCTTAGACTCTACCAACAATATTTAGTTATTCAACAATACAACATTATACAAGTAAAAATTAAAATTTATTTATGTAAATACTCTTCCAGTACATTCTCTCCCGACTGATACCATTTTCCTTTATAGGGCCCATATACATAGCCATTCGTATTTATGCTATCCTTGCTACCATCCTTTCTGATAAATATCATCTTTGCTAGCTGAGCATATTTCAAGGGCCCTACAACGTGTTCTGCATAATATAATTTATATGAAAAGGGCTCTATACTATCAATATAAACGGTATCTTTTCGATGAATGATTGTGTTATTGAAGTTATTGTTTCAGGTGCAATGTCATCAGCAAGATTATCTTCATATGAATCGCCTCCTCCCAATGCACAAAGAAATATAAAAAAAATAGCAGCCGTAATAACAATAGCTACTATGGTTTGCGTTATCCAAAAACTTGTGGACTTAAATGGATTCTTTTTCCAATTGGCAATTTTAAATCCTAGCAATATTAACAGGAAGGAACTAATATATGGGATTATTAATGTTAGTTCAAGATTTGCCATCCCTACCCACCATATAGCCGCAATTGCTATTTGAATCAGCCAAAAACGAGTCATCTGTAGAGGATTCTTTTCCAGATAAATCAGTTTAAATACAAACAGGATAAGGATAAAGGAAAGGATTGTTATTATCAGCTGAGAAGTCATGATTAAAAATAAATGATTTTATTCATGAATACGAATGTTGGTTAACAATGTTGCTAAACAAATAGTTGGTGACCCTGCATTGTCTTTCGTCCATTTTATTCATATTTGTGCAGGCAGGAACACCAACCACGGCGAGAAATACAAACAGGATAAGAATAAAAGAAAGGAATATTATGATCAGTTGAGAAGTCATGATTAAAAATAAATGATTTTTAATCATGAATACGAATGTTGGTTAACAATGTTGCTAAACAAGTGGGTGGTGACCCTGCGTTGTCTTTCGTTCATTTATTCATATTTGTGCAGGCAGGAACACCAACCACGGCGAGAGAACAGTTTACCTCTCTTACTCTCATTCATCTTTCATTTTGATTCTTATGTTCTTTTGTTCCCGCTGATGCGGACAGGCTTTGATGCAAAAGAACCAAAAAATCAAGGCTGATTTCAAATAAGCTAAAAATCTGGTTCGTTCGGCTAACGCTGCAAAACCGTCTTGAAAAAAAGACTAGTTGCAGCGTTCAAAAAGCTCCACGAACCAGATTTTCTTAACGCAATTTGAAATGAGGCCGGATGATGCACGAACAAATTGTAATGGAATTCATTTAAAGTATCCTTAATTCGATTTCAACATGTACATGAACTTCACAAGTGGTTGGTGACCCTGCGTTGTCTATCGTTCATTTATTCATATTTGTGCAAGCAGGAACACCAACCACGGCGAGAGAACAGTTTTTCACTCTTACTCTCATTCATCTTTCTTTTTGATTCTTATGTTCTTTTGTTCCCGCTGATGCGGGACAGGCTTTGATACAAAAGAACCAAAAGATCAAGGCTGATTTCAAATAAGCTAAAAATCTGGTTCGTTCCGCTAACGCTGCAAAACCGTCTTGAAAAAAGACTAGTTGCAGCGTTCAAAAAGCTCCACGAACCAGATTTTCTTAACGCAATTTGAAATGAGGCCGCTGGATACATGAACAAACCCTTAGGCGTAAAGTTTAACCTTCATAAAACTTACCATTTTCATAAATGATAAACTTGTCTTTCTTAGAACCTATTACTTAATACTTCTTCTGACTGAATCAGCTTCTCACTCTTTTCAACCTTCTTTAACGGTCTTGAAAAATAACTATACACCGCAGGAATCACATACAAGGTTAACGCCAATGAAATCAGTAAACCGCCAACAATTACAATCCCCATACCGGTGCGGCTTTTAGAGGCGGCACCAAATGCTACTGCGATTGGCAAGGCTCCTAAGGCTGTTGCAATGCTCGTCATAAGGATCGGACGAAGCCTGGCAACGGATGCTTCCACAGCAGACTCTGCAATACTCAACCCATCCTTTTTTAAATGATTCGCAAATTCAACGATCAAAATACCATTCTTTGTTACTAAGCCAATTAGCATGATGAGCCCGATCTGACTGAACAGATTGTTTGTCTGATTGAAATACCACAATGAAAATACACCTCCACCCACAGCAAGCGGAACAGTTAACATGATGATAAATGGATCCACAAAGCTTTCGAACTGCGCTGCAAGGATCATATACACGAGCAACAAGGCTAATATAAATACAGAAGATGTATTGGATGAACTTTCTACAAAATCTCTGGATGGCCCTTGCAATGCTGTTGAGAAAGACTTATCCAGGACCTTGTCTGATACTTCATCCATTGCTTTCAATCCATCACCGATCGTATATCCGGATGCTACACCTGCAGAAACAGTAGCTGCCATATAGCGGTTGTACCGGAAGAGTTGCGGCGGACTGCTGGCTTCCTGCAATTCTACCAGATTATCTATAGGAATCAACACGCCTATATTGCTTCGTACATAAATATTTTTTAGATCAACGGTTTCATTCCGGTTCTTGCGATCAAACTGACCGATCACCTGATATTGTTTTCCAGAACGATTAAAGAAGCCCAGACGCTGTCCGCTGAGTGCCAGCTGCAGAGATTGAGCAATATCTGTTACTGTCACACCGAGGTTGCGTGCCTTCTCTCTATTGATCAATACCTGTACTTCAGGACGATTGAATTTCAGATTGACATCAACAATGGTAAAGACCGGATTCTTTTGTGCTTCTTCCATAAACTTTGGAAGTACCTCGCGCAGCTTTTCAAATGTTGGTGCTTGTATAACGTATTGAATAGGCAAACCACGAAAGCCTGTATTGATGGTCTGTTCCTGCCCGACCTGTATCTTGGCTTCCGGAAATTTCTTAACCAGCTTATTGAGTTGATCTGTAATTTCCTGCTGGCTTCGGTCGCGCTCTGAGCGATCAACTAATGGAATCCGACAGAGTCCGGCATTTGTACTGCCGCTGCCAAATCCTGCACCGGTAATAGTTAGTACAAGGAATTTTTCAGGAACAGAATCCATAATTGTTTTACTGAATTTGAGCATAAACTCATCCGTTGCTTCAAAGGTTGATCCTTCTGGCGTTGAAAGTGTAATACGAATCATGCTGCGATCTTCCAAAGGAGCAATCTCTGCAGGGAGTATCTGCCATATAAAAATAGTAAGCACAACAGCAATACCCAATATCACAAATGCAAGCCAGCGCTTTTGCATGAACTGCTGAAGTGATCTGCGGTAAGATTCATTCAATGCAACAAAAAACGGTTCTGTTCTTTCGTAGAAGCGTGTCTTCTTGTGTACATCCTTTACCAGCCAGGCATTCAGCATGGGCGTTAATGTTAACGATACGAAAATAGAAATAAAAATAGAAGAGGCAACCACAATACCAAACTCCATGAATAACTTCCCGACAAATCCTTCCATAAAAATAATAGGAAGGAAAATTGCGATCAGTGTAACAGACGTTGAAATAACAGCAAATACAATTTCATTTGCACCATCGATAGCTGCCTGAAAGGGCGGCATACCAAGTTCCATTTTTTTATAAATATTCTCTGTCACAACAATTCCGTCATCAACAACCAAACCCGTTGAGAGTACAATGGCGAGGAGTGTCAATATGTTAATAGAAAATCCAAACAGGTACATAATAAAAAATGTACCCACAAGTGACACAGGTATATCAATCAGTGGACGCAATGCGACCGACCAATCACGGAAAAACAGATAGATAATAATTACAACCAGAACAACCGCTATAATAAGTGTTTCTGTTACTTCATGAATAGACTTGGTAACGAAGCGGGTCATATCATTTGAAATGCTGAGTTCATAGTCTGGAGGAAGTTCCGTTTTGAGCAGCTCATAACGTTTATAAAATTCTTTTGCAATTTCCACATGGTTTGCACCAGGCTGAGGTATGAGTATACATGCTGTACTTGGAACTCCATTGATCCGGTAACTGCTTTGTTCATTTTCCGCACCGAGTTCTGCATAACCAACGTCCTGCAAACGCACCACTTTATTATTTTCTGAACGAATGATCATGTTGTCAAAACCATGAGCATTCTTAAATTTTGCATTTGCTTTTACTGTAAGTTCAGTACTATTTCCTTCAAGGCGTCCAGCCGGAAGCTCAACATTCTCTTTATCGAGCGCCTGTTTAACATCCTGCAGGGTTACACCATAAGCTTCCAGTTTTATCGGATCAAGCCAAAGTCGCATGGCGTATTTTTTTTCACCCATCAATTGCACGGTACTCACACCAGGTATAGTCTGCAATCGGGGAATTAATACATCATCTGCGTATTCACATATCTCAAGATCCGTTAACGTTTTATTTGTAACGGTCATTGCAATGATGTATTCGGAAAGGGCATTGTTTTTACTGATTACCGGCGGACCGTCCAGATCCTGGGGCAATGTGCGCTGAGCCTGTGAAACTTTATCCCGCACGTCATTCGTAGCGGTCTCCATATCTATACCCAGCTCGAACTCAACGCTGATATTGCTGGAACCAATGCTACTCGAAGATGCGATAGACTTCACCCCTTCAATACCATTGATTGCTTTCTCTAACGGATATGTGATCTGCGATTCAATAACTTCAGCACTCGCACCGGCATACCCTACGCGTACAGATACAACAGGAGGATCAATTACAGGAAATTCCCTAATACCCAGCTTCTGATAACCAAGATAACCGAACAGCAGAACAACAGCGTTCATCACAATGGTCAGTACCGGCCTTTTTATACTAATGGTTGATAAACTCATACCGTCTTCTGTTCTTTCTTCACTGCTTTTACAATTTTCACCGGCGAATTTTGTTTCAGCTGAAAATTACCCTTTACAACAACCGAATCACCGGCGGCAAGGCCTGACAAGATCTGTATATTCTCTGCAGTACGTAATCCTGTTTCTACAATCCGTTCTTCCGCAATTCCATTTTTAATTATGAAAACCTTCTTACCTGTTAAAAATGGAATGATGGTTTCTGTAGGAACAAAGAAATTTTCACTTTTATCTTTTAGAAGAAGTTCAACATGTGCAAATGCGCCAGGGAATAAACGACCATCAGCATTTCTACTCAAAGCTCTATAACGAATACTTCTGCTATCTGCATCAACCATCGGATCCTTAACAGCAATGGTTCCTGTAGATGCAGCAGATGAGCCCTCTGTTTTAAAATGAATAACATCACCTACATTAAACAGGTTTGAGTATTTTTCAGGTAAAGAGAAATCAATCTTAACAGGATCGAGCTGATGAATATATGCAACAGTAATTGCAGGTGTAAGGTAACTTCCAACGCTAACATTACGAATACCTATTACTCCATCAAATGGTGCACGTATCTCTGTTTTAGCAATCAAAGCCTGATGATACGTACTATCAGCTACTAGCGATTTAAGATCTGCAAGAGCAATATCATATTCCTGCTGACTGGTACCGGAGAGCTTCAGTAATTTTCTTTGACGTGCTTCTGATTCTTCAGCCAGACGAAGCCGTATATTTATTTTATCAAGTTGTGCCCGAAGATCTGCATCGTTTACTTTCAACAGTAACGTGCCAGCCTTTACATGTTTCCCTTCCGGAAGGTTCAGATAAATAATTGTTCCGCTTGCTTCTGCTTTTAATGCAACTTCTTCATTGGCAACTATAGTACCGCTTGCATACACATGATCCTGAAATGTTTGATCTCCAATAACACATACTGTTACCGGCACTGCAGATTTTTTATCTTTCCCTCCTACTGAGCCGCCTGGTTTTTGTGAAGGAAAAAAAATAAGTTTTACAGCAATCAGTATCCCTATTACGGCTGCTGTTACTATATATGGTTTGATTTTTTTCATGCGGGTTTTCTTGATAGCCTAACGACTATTCTGTGGACATAGAACTGGAGTTCTCATTTTCCTGAATAATTTATTAGGCAATTTATTGAAAACTGCATATTTAGTTACAAGATTTCCTATATCGTACCTATAAGGAAGATATTAGCTTCATCCGATAGAAAAAATCAGCACAAAAAATTTAATTATGTTTTTTATAGTCTAATATATGGCCTGTATTGTGGCTAATGAGTATTACCCCTTGACATGTGAACTAAGGAACGATATAGTTTGGTTCATCTGTTCTTCGTTCAAATCATATTCTTTTATAATGTATTTTTCAATACCTGTATCATATATCCTTAAACACCGCATGTGTTTTGAACTAAGCCCCTTTTTAGAGGTTATTTTATACGTCATATTTTCTTTTTGAATCTGCAGGTTATGCACAAAAAAGAATTTCAATCCTGTAATTAAAAGTGCATCTTTATTAACTTCCAATCGAACGATTCGTTCATAAAAGAAATCGTATCCAATCAATATAAGTGTGGGGATACAATACATCACCCAAAAATCAGGCATACGAATATTACCTTCCACTAAATTATTATACGTGTTTAATCTAAGCATCTCAATCAATAGAATAACACATACCCAGATCGCATTTGCAACAATGAGCTTTTTAATGATTCGTTTTAATCCAAAATTCAACATAGCACATATTGTTACAATAAAAAACTTACTTAAGAAATAGAAAAAAAGAAATAATGGGACTAGTAAAAATATGATGAATATTTTTTTTATACTTTCTTTATCCTTAAAGTATCATCTATTTATTGCATAAACAAACTTAGTAACTATTTAATTATACAACAAATACATTACCAGTCTATATAAACACACATAAATGGTCATTAGAATGATTTATGGACGTTTTCAGCCTATTGAAAGTATTCAACTACCTACTTCTTATTCACTACAAAGTATATAATAACATGGCTCTGTCACTTTCGCGACAGAGCCATGTTAATTAAACGAACCTCAAAAAATATCAGATTGCCTTTGAAAACTGAATTTTATCTTTTAATCCATTCCAATAACGTTGATCAAATACCATACAAATATTTCTTAAAAATGCTTTACCCAAATCGGTAACATGTAAGCTACTATCAGGTAGTATAATCAAATCGTCTGCTTCGAATTGTAATAGACGATCTAGAATTTCTTCAGACAATTCTCCTTTCTCCCATTGTGTTTTGTACGTACACATAATTGATAATATGTGTGTACGAATTTTCAGATCTTCATTTGTTAGTAAATGCCCCTTAAAAATCGGGATCAAATCCATATCCACAAGCTTTTGGTAATCTTCTACAGTTTTAACATTCTGAGCAAAAGCCCCCCATGTATCGCTAATAGCAGATACGCCCAAACCTATTGCAAAATCGGTATGTTGAGCTGTATATCCCATAAAGTTGCGATGCAGCTTTTCTTCTTTACTTGCAATAGTCAGTTCATCGTTTGGCAAGGCAAAATGATCCATACCGATATCTTCATAACCAGCTTTTAAAAACAATATTTTACCTTCTTCATACAATTCGCGCTTCACTTCATCATCAGGCAAATCCAATTCTGTATACTTACGCTGTCCAGGCTTCAGCCAGGGCACATGCGCATAACTATAAAAAGCAATCCGGTCAGGCTTTAATTCTATAACTTTTGAAATTGTATTTTTAACACTTCTTACTGTTTGCAAAGGCAATCCATATACCAGATCATAATTAATTGAAGTATACCCGATGGAACGCGCCTGCTCTGTTACACGGACAACATTTTCTAACGGTTGTATACGATTTATAACTTCCTGAACCTTTATATCAAAATCCTGAATCCCAAAACTCACACGCGTGAATCCCAATTCATACAATACCTCTAAATGTTCTTTGGTTGTATTGTTGGGGTGGCCTTCAAAGCTATACGAAGCCTGTTCCGGCACAACGCAATCCCACAATATAGATCGTATTAAAAACTCTAAATTTTTGGGTTGAAAAAAGGTTGGAGTACCGCCGCCTAAATGCAATTCCGTAAGAATTGGTTTTTCTTTAAATAAAGCCAGATACAATTTCCATTCTTTAAGAACAGATCTTATATAAGGCATTTCTACCGCATGATTTATTGTAATGCGGGTATTACATCCACAATACGTGCATAAGCTTTCACAGAAAGGCAAATGGATATACAAACTAATCCCGCCATTTTTATTTGCATGCGAAAAGTTATCACGTACAGCAGACTCCCATTGCTTCTTTTTAAAATGAGCAATGTCCCAATAAGGCACCGTTGGATAACTTGTATAACGTGGACAAGGTACATTATACTTTTGGACTAACGTTTTAGATTGTACTACTTCCATATAAATTAGTGACACGTTGTTTCTACACAACACGATTTTTCTGTAGAAGGACTCACATATGGAATCCCTAAATTCATTCCTCGTAAAATCAATAGCATACCTAAGGCACAAACAAATACAGGTACTGTTTTCTGAAATGCGTACTTAAGTTTTTCAGGAAAATAATTTTTGCTCAATATTAGAGCAGCCATTGCCGGCAAAGTTCCCAAACCAAATAGTGCCATGTACAAAATACTTTGAAACACGTCGCCCGTTGCAACGGCTCCGATCATTGCAAAAGAAACAAGCCCGCATGGAAGAAATCCATTCAGCACACCTATTACAAATAACGATGATAAAGCATGAGATTTTAACCTGGAAGATATTACTGTTTTAATAGTCTTTAAATAGGACACTTCAAAAAGTGTCTTATTTAAAAATATTTTTTTTAATGCAATAGGAAAAAGAATGAGCAGGATCAAAAGAACTCCGGATACAATAGATAATACCTGCTGCAAGCCCACCACCTGAAATGCTGAACCTAATAATCCAAAGAAGATACCGAGAAAGCTATACGTAATTATTCGTCCTGAATTATATACAATGGCAGCAAGCAAACGAGCAATTTTACTGGAAGTCTGAATAGGTAAAGCAAGTGCTATAGGTCCACACATGCCAATACAATGCAGACTTCCAAACAGACCCATTAAAAACCCAGCCCAGATCATATTACTTTATATAAAGCGTTTCTTCTGTATAAAAAGGGATGGCATCTGCTTGCCAATCTATATGCACGATGTAATTCCCTTTAGTTAAGCGAGCCTTCGGATAAAACTGTTTTTTATTTGCAAGTGCAATAGGGAATTCCAAATCCTTTTTAACATCCGATGGTCTGTATAATTTAATCGTTCCAGCTACAGCATTATCAGCATATTGATCCGGAAACACAAACTGTATTGAATCTTCTGTTTGAATGATTTTTACAACAGCGTGCATGCTTTGGCTATTCGACAATTTGTTTATTTTTTGCTGATACGCAATTTCTTTGTCGTAATAATCTTCTGTTACCAACTCTGTATTTATACTAAATGTCTTGTAAACAAGAAAGAGTATAAACACAACAAAGCATGTAAAAAAGATGGCTATATAATTTCCCCAATGTAATTTCATATACAATTTACTTTATAATACAGGTCCTACAAATGAAGTACTCACTTCATCAATTAAATTATGACCTTCATACACACCAATAATAATAGGTGTTTTAATAGAATGAATATCTTTCTGATCTAATATAATAAACAAAGCACCTTCAGAAATAGCGTTGGGAACAATTGCAGGAAGATGACCAACCAATCTTATTTCACCAACATGGCTTATTATTTTGAATGTTATAGGTAACGTATTGCGGGTTTTATTTATGATTTTAAAATTATACAGATTGCTGTATTTATTATTTCCCTGATCCTGATACAACATACCGGGTGTACGCAAAATCGTAGTTTCCACATCGGGTCTGGTAATTAATAATACGGCGAAGGAAGCTATCAACACGAACAATACAATCGTATATGCGATTACCCGCTTGTTCCAGGAAAAACCGGTCTTGTTTCGTATCCCTTCTTCAGAAGCATACCGGATCAAGCCTTTGGGTTTACCGATCTTGTCCATAATGCTATCGCACTCATCGATACAAGCTGTACAATTGATGCATTCCATTTGCACACCATTACGAATATCAATACCCGTGGGGCATACATGTACGCATTGGTGACAATCGATACAATCTCCTTTACCTGCGGCTTCACGATCTTCTCCACGTTTTAAATGTGCTCTGCTCTCTCCTCTTATATAATCATACGCAACATTGATCGAATTTTTATCCAGAAGCACGCCTTGCAAACGACCATACGGACAAATAGTAGTACAGATCTGTTCTCTGAATCGCGCATACACGCCATAAAAAACAAATGTAAAAATCAGGATCGATGAAAATCCACCTAAATGATTCAATGGATTGTCCGATACAATTTGCCACCATTCGTCTGTACCAATAATATAGGTTAAAAACAGATTCGAGATGAAGAACGAAAACGATAAGAAAATCAGATGTTTGGCTAATTTCTTAAAAAACTTCTCCCATGATAACGGTGCTTTATTTAAAGCAATCTGATTTCTGTAATCGCCTTCGATCCAATATTCAATTTTACGAAAAACCATTTCCATAAAAATGGTTTGAGGGCATGCCCAACCACAAAATACTCTACCGTAGATCCCTGTAAAGAGTACTATAAAGATAATAAAGGAAATCATTGCTAATAAAAACAAATGAAAATCCTGTGGCCAAAAAATAATTCCAAATAATATAAACTTGCGCTCCAACACATTCAACAATATTAAAGGATCACCTTTAATACGTATAAACGGAGCAGCAATAAATAGCAGCAGAAAAATATAACTTACATAATTTCTCGCATTTGTATAAAAACCACCTGGCTTTTTAGGATATACCCAAACACGCTTACCCACCGAATCAACGGTTGAAATATGATCTCTAAAAGATTCATCAATATGATTATTATATCCTTCCACTGCTTCGATCGTACAATCAATATGTATTTTTATTTAACCAATTCTCCCTGAGGGGCTTTTGCATTTGGCGGATTGGTGCCTTTTAATGTAAGTATATAACTTGCCACCTGCTGAATTTGTGGTGGACTTATTTGTGATTGCCAAGGGATCATACCTTTTTCAGGAACACCGAATTTAATCGTTTTGAAAATGCTTTTCACATCACCGCCATGCAACCAATATTCATCTGTGAAATTAGGACCTACTCCACCTTCGCCCAATT
>Ga0247817_10000828_pt1 | contig 16525 bp, 18 predicted proteins | sample UWRJL212509R1_FD_178010 | JGI IMG/M metagenome (GOLD analysis project Ga0247817, IMG submission 178010) | Plant litter microbial communities from Arlington Agricultural Research Station in Wisconsin, United States - UWRJ-L212-509R-1 | ecosystem: Environmental > Terrestrial > Plant litter >... | reverse complement strand
AACGACGAGGAAGAATTTTTCCTTGCTCATTAACGAATTTCAATAAGAAATCAGCATCTTTATAATCGATATATTTGATTCCTGATTTTTTGAAACGACAGTATTTTTTAGTCTTGTTAGTTTCAATGTTTAAAGGCGTAAGATATCTGATATCCCCGTCTTTTTTTCCTTTTGCAGATTGCTCTATTGTAGACATAATAATTAAGCTTTAGTAGATTTTAATTTGGCTCTTCTTCTTTCAGCCCAAGAAATAGCATGTTTGTCTAAACTTACAGTTAAGAAACGCATAACTCTTTCGTCACGTCTAAACTCAGTTTCAAAAGCAATTAGAACTTCTCCAGCTACTTTGAATTCAAATAAGTGATAAAAACCACTTTTTTTGTTTTGGATTTCGTAAGCCATTTTTTTAAGACCCCAATCCTCTTTTGACACCATTTCAGCTCCTCTACTAGTAAGAAATTCTTCAAATTTCGTTACTGTTTCCTTCACCTGAACCTCAGATAAAACGGGATTTAAAATGAAAACAGTTTCATAATGATTCATAAATACAATATTTATTTGTTAAAATTGGGTGCAAAAGTAATGATAATTTTTATATAACCAACACTTTTTTACGTTTATTCGTTGTATGGTAAAAAATAAAGTTCAAATTTAGTATCTTGTTCTAAAAAATTATATATTTACTACTGCTATCCTGAATTTATTTTAAATTTTAATGTTATGAAACTAAATTGTGTTGTTGTAGATGATAGTTCTATTCAGAGGACAATTATTGCAAAATTAGTCAATAATCACCCAGGGTTGCATCTCATTGGCGACTTTTCTAACGCAATCGAAGCTAAAAGCTGTATCTCTCTAAATAATATTGACCTAATTTTTCTAGATATTGAAATGCCTGTTATTAACGGATTTGATTTTCTTGACGGATTAAAATCAAAACCGCAGATTATATTTATTACTTCTAAAGCTGAATACGCTTTAAAAGCTTTTGATTATGATGCTACAGATTACCTTCAAAAACCTATTGCTGTAGATCGTTTTAATGCTTCTGTAAAAAGAGCAATAGACATGCATTTACTTAAAAAAGAAGTAAAAGAAGAAGAAGGTGAACACATCTTCATTAAAAGTAATCTTAAAAAACTGAAAATCTTTACAGCAAAAATCAAATGGATTGAAGCTTTTGGAGACTATGTAAGAGTAGTTACAGAAGACGATAGTAATTTGGTACTTTCAACAATGAAGTCTTTTGAAAACGATCTTTCGAAAGAAAAATTTATTCGCGTTCACAAGTCCTACATTATCAACATTGATAAAGTAGAACGTTTTAACAGTAAATTTGCTGAAATCGGAATTACAAAGATTCCACTAAGCCGAAACAAAAAAGAAGACTTAGTACGCGCACTGTCGACATCATCATAAATTAATAAAAATCGACGTTGGCAACAACTTTGATCGCTCGGTACTGAGCAACAGCCTCAAAACTATTCAACATTTTCTGAATAGTTTTTTTTGTTGCTCCCAAAGGCAGATTGTTCGGAATCTTAATTAATATGGTTCTTATATATTCATTTCTGATTCTGCCAATTGCAGGTTCTTCTGGTCCTAAAACCGGAACATTCAGGTTCTGATTTAAAACCTGATACAGCCACATCGAGCCTTCTTTTAATTTTTCGAATTCGCGGTGTTTCAATGTCAGCTTTATAATTCTAAAATAAGGCGGGTATTTATAAATCTGGCGATCATACAATTGCTCCTTATACATACCAATATAATTATGCATTGTAACCTGCTGAATCGTATTGTGATTTGGATTATAGGTCTGTATTACAACTTTACCCTGTTTCTCTGCTCTTCCTGCTCTTCCTGCTACTTGTGTCATCATTTGAAAACTGCGCTCGAAAGCTCTAAAATCAGGATGATGAAGCATATTATCAGCATTCATAATCCCAACCAGACTCACATTATCAAAGTCTAATCCTTTTGCCAGCATTTGCGTTCCCACTAAAATATCGATTTCCCGATTTTTAAAAGAATCTATAATTTTTTCAAAACCAAACTTTCCACGCGTCGTATCCTGATCCATTCTTCCGGTTTTTACATTCGGAAAAAGAGAAGCTAATTCCTGCTCAATTTGTTCCGTTCCAAATCCTTTAGTAGTCAGATCAATACTGGAACATTTATGACAATGCGTAGGTTTTGCAATCGAATAACCACAATAATGACATCGCAGCTGGTTTTTATGTTTATGAAAAGTCAAACTCACATCGCATTGTTGACAGTGCGGTACGTGACCACATGTGATACATTCGATTACCGGCGAATAACCTCGTCTGTTCTGAAACAAAATCACCTGCTCTCCCAATGCAATTGCTTCTGCAATTTCTTCAATTAAAAGATCGCTAAAATGGCCCGTCATTCTTTTTCTGAAATGTTTGTCTTTTAGATCTACCAAAACAATTTCAGGCATACGGACATTATTATAACGTTCTGTTATGGTAACCAAGCCATATTTGTCGGCTTGGGTATTAAAATAAGTTTCAATACTTGGTGTTGCTGAGCCCAGAAGTACTTTTGCGTTATGAAAATTAGCCAAAACAATAGCAGCATCTCTTGCGTGATATCTTGGCGCAGGATCTGTTTGTTTGAATGTTTGTTCATGCTCTTCATCGACAATCAGTAAACCTAAATCACTAAAAGGCAAAAACAAGGCCGACCTCGCTCCTATCACAATTTGTGCTTTATCTGCCCTTTCAAGCGTTTGTTTCCAAACCTCAACTCTTTCGTTATTACTGTACTTAGAATGAAAAACAGCTACTTTATCGCCAAAGTGAAGTCGCAATCTGGTCACTAATTGTGTTGTAAGTGCAATCTCCGGAAGTAAGTACAAAACCTGCCTTCCTGTTACTAAGTATTCTTCGATTAACTTAATATAGATTTCTGTCTTTCCACTTGATGTAACACCATGAAGCAGACAAACTTCTTTTTCTAAAAAATTGCTTTTAATTGCCGAAAAAGCGGCATCCTGCGCTTCACTCAGTATTAATTGCTTGTCCGTTGCTTGCCCGTTAAACGAAACCCGGTCTTGCTGTAAAAGATATTCTTCAAATATTTCTTTGTCAATTAAAGCTTTTACTACTGTTGAAGAAGAATTAGAAGCCTCAACCAGTTTTTTTACCGTAACGGGCTTAGGTACGCTTTGACCGTTTTCATCTCTCATTTTTTCAGAAGCTGTAATCTGAAAATAGGTCATCACAATTTCTTTTTGCTTAGCAGCATTCTTCAACACTTCAAGCAATTCCCCCAAACCATTATTCGACTCATATTTAGCATGCAATCGCACGTAACGAACTAATTTTGGCTTGTAACTTTCTTTTATTTCTTCTTCTAAAACAATAACGTCTTTAGCAATCATTTTTTGAAGAACAGGAAAAATATTTTTTTTATTTAAGATCGAAATAATATCCTGAATCTTTAAGGAACTCTGTTGCTGCAAAGCTTCATAAACCAAAAACTCATCATCAGAGAGTTCGTTCTGGTTTACGGAAACATCTGTTTTGTGCGAAATAATGGTTTCACTTTCCAACAACAATCCACTTGGAAATGCACCCCGATACACATCACCAATACCACACATATAGTAATTAGCCACCCAAAGCCAATGTTTGATTTGAACTTCGGTCGCAATTGGTTTTTCGTCCAGTATTTGATGTATTTCTTTAGCTTCATACAGACTAGGTTCGTTTTGATGAATATCAATTACCAAACCTGTGTATATTTTATTTTTGCCAAAAGGCACAGCCACCCGCATTCCTTTTTTTATAAAATAGAATTCAGATTCTGAAATAGAATACGTAAAGGTTTTAGCCAGAGAAAGAGGCAGCACTACTTCGACAAAAAACATGTAATGAATTATAAGATTTGAAAATTATTTTTTAGCCGAAGCCTTTGCAGTATTATACTCCTGAACCAATTTTGACGTATGATTTAAGGAGTTTAAATCTTTCCAGTCATCATGACCCGTAATGATATACTTAGGATTTTTAAATTTAGTCTGCACTTTTTTAATTGATTTCGCCCATTCTTTTACATCTGAATCTCCTAAATATCCAAGATCCGTTGCTTCAGTACTTTTAATAAAGCAACCGCCATAAAGTACTTTTTCTTTGTCGAACCAAACTACGACATTATCTGAAGCATGCCCTTTACCCGGATAAAAAACTTCAAAAGTATGCTGACCAACAGTAAAAGTGGTATCATTAGGAATTACAAACTTAGCTCTTTTTTTATTTTCTTTTTTAAGAATATCGTCGGTTAATTGTATCGTATAGGTTTTGATTCCTTTTTGATTGTAAAAACCCAACCCTCCCGCTCTGTCTTCGTGTGAATGCGTAGCAAAATGCATGACAACTTGTTTGTTGTGTTTTGCTTTTATACTGTCTAATAATGGCTGAAATTGCGATTCATCCCAAGGAGCATCAAACAAAACAACGCCTTTATTAGTAATAAGATACAAAGCGTTTGCTGAAATTAATTGTCCTTTGTAATCATGAAACGTCTTATAAACATAAAAGTCATCCGTAAGATGACTTATTTGTAATGGCGATTTTTTTGATTGTGCAAAGCCAGGTAATAATGTTACTAAGAATAAAAGTACCGAAGCTAATTTTCGCATTTTCATACTTATAAATTTAATTTTTTACTCGGGTCCAATATTGAGTTCTTCCCATAATTGCGATACCTACATAACCACGAAGTTTTAGTTTATCTGCAGATTCAAGTGTAATATAACATTTGTATTTTTTACCATTTGTAGGGTCTAAAATTGTTCCTCCACTATATTCATCTCCGTCTTTTTGTAAACCGTTAATGATTACTAGTCCCTGAATTGGTTTGTTTTTATCTGCACCATCACACTTAACGCAAACATCTTTTTTATGATCCGCACGAAGTATCTCTACTACTTTACCATATAGTTTTCCTGATTTTTCATAAATCTCTACAACTGATTTTGCTTCTCCAGTCGCATCATCGATTGTTTTCCATTTTCCAAGAACACTCTGAGCCTGAATTGAACTCAATGTGAGAAAAAAAACACCAACCGCTAACATTAAATTTTTCATACTTTATTTTTTTTTTGTTTTAATTTTCTGATACTGGCATTCAGTTCAAATCCTAAAAGCAGTATCATACAGTTTATCCAAATATAAAACATTAGAATTAATAATGTCCCAATTGAACCATAAAGTTCGTTATATTTCGAGAATTTTATAACCCAAATTCCAAAAAAGAATGAAGATATAACAATTAAAATAGTCGTAAAAACGGATCCAATACTTATAAAAGGCACTTTGTTATACTGCCTTGTTCCAAAGCGCAATAATATTGAAGTAGTAATCAAAATCATTAAAATAACAAACAAATATCGGCCTAAGATAATCAACGGAATACGATCGCTCAAAACATCCTGAATAATGGTTTTTTGAATAACCACCTCAAAAACTACAATGGTTGCGACCGTAACAAACAATATAACCGTCATTAATAACGAAATTGCCAATGCTACCAGATATTGACTAAAAAAACCGCGTTTATCAAAAACATGCTTAGAAGATTCAAAACCACTTAAAATACCGTTAATTCCATTTGCCATCAAAAAAATAGAAAGCAAAAAACCAGACGATAATAAGCCGGAGTGACTATTATTTAAAATATCACTAATAATTTTATTGATTGCATCATAAGTGTTTGGAGGAACTCCCTGTTGTACAAACAACAAAAAATCTGCCTGAAATCCTTCTATCGGGATAAAAGGAATTAAATTCAGAATAAATAACGCAAAAGGAAATAAGGCCATGAAAAAACTAAACGAAACCGCACTGGCATGATAAGAAAAAGCTCCTTCAAGAATACCAAGCGTATACATTTCTACCAAATCATAAAGCGAAAAACCTTCCAGCCAAGGCAAGTGTATTCTCTTTAAAAACTTAGCAAAAGAACGTATTACGGGAATTTTTTCAATCCGATGTTCTATCTCTTTAGACATATATTTTTTTTGGTTTTAGACATTAGAGTGTAGATTTTAGATTGAAAAACTAACTAACAACTCATAATTCATAACTCACAATTCAAAATTCATTAAAAAGCCTTCAAGCTCAAATCCATATTATAAACAGAATGCGTCAAAGCACCTGATGAAATATAATTTACACCACATAAACCGTACTCACGAATTGTTTTTTCGTTGATATTACCAGAAGATTCCGTTTGGCATTTACTTCCAATTAATTGAACTGCTGTTTTGGTATCCTCATAATTAAAGTTATCAATCAGTATTCTGTGAACACCGTCACTCAAAAGAATCTCGCGAATTTCATCTAAATCTCTGGCTTCTACAATAATTTTAAGATCTAAATTATTGGCTTTCAAATATTCTTTTGTTTTTTTTATGGCAAGCGTAATTCCGCCTGCAAAATCAATATGATTATCTTTTAACATCACCATATCATAAAGTGCAAAACGATGATTCTCACCTCCTCCAATTTTTACAGCCCATTTTTCAGCAGCTCTAAAGTTAGGTGTTGTTTTTCGGGTATCTAATATTTTAGCACTTGTTCCTTCTAAAAGTTTCACGTACTGATTTGTCTTTGTAGCAATAGCAGACATGCGTTGCATGGTGTTTAAAACAACACGCTCCGCTTTTAAAATAGACTGAGAACTACCGGAAACTTCAAATACAACATCTCCGTATTCTACATGTGCTCCGTCTTCTATATAATTCTTGATTTTTAATTTTGGATCTACATATTCAAAGATCATTTTTGCAAGTGCAACACCCGCAATAATGCCTTGGTCTTTTACTAATAATTTAGCTTGTCCGTGAGCCGTTTCAGGAATACACGCCAATGAACTGTAGTCACCTGTGCCCACATCTTCACGAATTGCATTACTAATTAACAGTTGTAACTCGGTTTGAAATTGTACTTCGCTAATCATTTTTATTAATTTTTTATGAGATGCTAAAGTAGGATATATTTTGTGGATTTGAAAGTTTCGCTTTGATTTTAAAATTTACAAACCTCTAAAACACTAAGAAAAAACAGGTAGTAGTGCATCACTAAACTTAATCTTGGAATGATTCAAAAATCAAATAACATTAAATATCTTTGAGGTTCATTCAAACTAAATTATGGGATTAATAAAAGATATTTACTCGGTTGCTTTTTACGAAAATTTTGGTCAGGCTGTAGCCGAAGTACATTCGGTTTTTGATAAACAAAAATTTATTGAGGCGATTTACGAAGACGATTTTGCTCAAAAAGAGTGGAAAGAACGCATGAAGCATACTACTATAGTACTGCATCAGTTTATGCCTGAAAAATTTCCTGAAGCAGTTGCTTTGATAGATAAAATAATCATAAATCTCAAGAAAAATAAATTCACAGATGGAAATCTAGCCTTCATATTCTTTGCCGATTATATCGAAATGTTTGGATTAGATGATTTTAAAACCTCTGCAAAAGCCTTTGTTTCTATTACCCAGTTTATAAGCTGCGAATTTGCAGTTCGTCCTTTTATTTTAAAATACAAAGAACAAATGATCGACGAAATGACAAAATGGTCCTTGCATGAAAATCATCATGTGCGACGATTGTCAAGCGAAGGCTCACGACCAAGATTGCCTTGGGCGATGGCGATTCCGTTTCTAAAAAAAGACCCTGCTTCTATCCTGCCTATTTTAGAAAACCTTAAAAATGATTCATCAGAATATGTTCGCAGAAGTGTTGCCAATAACTTAAATGATATTGTAAAAGACAATCCACAAATTGTTTTAGAAATCGCTTCAAAATGGCGCGGCATCAGTAAAGAAACCGATGCAATAATTAAACACGGCTGCCGAACTCTACTCAAACAAGGGCATCCGGAAATCTTAAGTCATTATGGTCTGGAAAGCACCAACATCGAGCTTTCTTCTTTTGAAGTTAAAACGCCGATTGTAAAAATTGGTGATTATTTACAGTTTCAATTTCATTTGAACAATAAAAATATCGAGGCAAAAACCATTCGCTTAGAATACGCTATTCATTACAAAAAATCAAAAGGACATCTTGCAAAAAAAGTCTTCAAAATAAGCGAGAAAATATATCAGCCCAATCAGTTAACTAAAATTGAAAGAAACCAGTCTTTTAAAATTATTACCACACGCGTTTTTCATACCGGAATCCATCAGGTATCCATTATCATTAACGGAACGGAAAGTGAACCTCTAAATTTTGAATTAATTAATTAAACACGAATTTCACGAATTATCACTAATTCTTGCATGTGCATAGAAAATTCGTATAAATCTGCGCTTTCGCAAAGCGAATCCGTGTCATCCGCGTATTATAAAAAGAAAAGTATTACCAATCTCTAAGTAAATATTAAAGAATCGGTATTCTTTGCATTGAATACATCTGTTTGAAAAATTATACATTTTCACTACATTTATGCATAATAACCTAATAAAAACTTTCTTAATCTAAATTAAGTTACAGAATTCTATCTCTGCTGTAATTTTGTTTTCAAATAAAATCAACCATGTCAAATATCAGTTTAATTATCGAAGAACGTTCTGCCAATATTGGCAATTTTATGGTAGGCAGATTATTGCCTTTCCGTGAAAAAAGAGCTGTCGGACCCTTTGTTTTCATCGACCACATGGGACCGGCACATTTAAATCAGTATCAAAATATGGATGTTCCTCCGCATCCGCATATCGGTCTTTCGACGATTACTTTTTTATTCGAAGGAAGTATCATGCACCGCGATAGTTTAGGAACAGAATTAGAAATAAAACCCGGTGCCGTAAACTGGATGACGGCAGGAAAAGGAATTGTCCATTCTGAAAGAACTCCTGAATACTTGCGAACTTCAGACAAAATGCTTCACGGATTGCAAATCTGGGTGGCACTGCCAAAAGAATTGGAGCAAATGGATCCTAATTTTACGCATGTTGAAGCCGATAATATTCCGTCTTGGGAAGAAAATGGTGTTTCGTATAAATTAATTGCAGGAGAAGCTTTTGGTAAAAAATCACTCGTTCCTGTTTATAGTCCGCTTTATTTCATTGAAATCAAAAGTACTGCACCAACCAAAATCAACATCGGAAGTCATTTGTTTGGAGAAAGCGGTTTGTATATCTTAGAAGGAAGCATTAAAAGCGGTGAGCATGTTTATGATCCTAAGCAAATTTTAATTACCAACGACAGCACTTTGTGTGAATTTGAAATAGCCGAAAACACAACTGTTTATATTTTTGGAGGTACACCTTTTCCAGAAGAGCATTTTATATTTTGGAATTTTGTATCTTCTGACAAAAATTTAATCGAAAAAGCAAAAAAAGACTGGACAGAACAAACCTTTCCGAAAGTTCCCGGAGAAACTGAATTTGTTCCGTTACCAGATCCTAAAATAAGATAAATTATGGAAACACTATCAGCAAAAATTGACACCCGTTTATACCGAACGGAAATAACATCGGCAAGCGGTAATATTGTAATTTCCGACGAACCTCAGGAAATGGGAGGCAAAAATTTAGGATTCAGCCCTTCAGAGCTTTTGGCCTCTGCACTGGCTTCCTGCACCTTAATTACGCTTCGCATGTATATAAACCGCAAAGAATGGGACATTTCGGAAATTAATATCAAAATTGATTTTGAAAAAGATGCCGATAAAAACGTGTCTTTATTTACCCGAAAAATAGAAGTTATTGGCGAAGTAGATCAAGAGCAGCGACAACGCTTAGAAACTATTGCCAACAGCTGTCCGATACACAAAATACTAACACATTCAATTGAAATAAAAACCACACTAATATAATCCATCATGGAAGTACAACATATAAACGATCCTAAAAGAGGTTATTTTGAAGCTATAGAAGACGGAAAAGAAGCAGGAAAAATGACGTATACCTGGGCTGGAGATTCTAAATTTATCATTGATCATACTGAAGTTAGCGAGGAATTTGGTGGCAAAGGTGTTGGTAAAAAACTCTTAATGGCCGCTGTTGATTATGCCCGAAATAACAACTTAAAAATTATTCCGCTTTGTCCATTTGCGAAAAGCGTTTTTGATAAAACAGAGGAAATCAGAGATGTTCTTTTTTCATGATTTTTTTTAAGGTTCAACGTAGAGACGCACTGCTGTGCGTCTCTACTACTATGCGTTTTTTTTCACCCCTCATTGTCGTTAATTTCAATTCACATTTTCAAATGTGCGCAAAAACCACTACATTTGCATGTAATTTAAACTTAGAGTATGAGGATAATTACACTTTTCTTTCTTTTAATAGCACACCTTGGATTCTCTCAAACTGCTGAAAATTACTTAGAAAAAATACGAAATAACGAAGCCCTTCTAACGGCTTTCTTTCAGCAAATGCCAAAAGGCGGCGATTTACACCATCATTTTTCAGGATCTATTTATGCGGAACCTCTTTTAGAAAGAGCTATCGCAGAAGATTTCTATTTGAATTTAGAAACTATGGCGGTTTCAAAAACAAAACCTGAAAAAGGAAACTGGGAAAGCTTTTCATCTCTTAAAGCAAAAGAAAAACTAGAGTATTACGAACAACAAATTATGCAGACTTGGTCTGTTAAAGATTATAATGGTTCTGTTCCTTCTGACGATCAGTTTTTTGATTCTTTTATGAAATTTGAATCTACTATCGAAGGTCATTTTGCAGAAGGAATGCTGGAATTAAAAAAACGTGCCATTTCAGAAAACGTAAGCTACATCGAAACACAATTATCTACAATTCCTTGCGATATGAATGTGGCTGATTTAAGCGATTTTAATACAAAATTACGTCAGGCAGCTGCTCAAAAAGACGAGAAAGCCGTTCTAAAACTTTTAGATGAATTGTACAAAGCGCTTCAACAAAAAGACGCTAAAAAATATGCAGCAGACTTCAACAATAATTTTATAGCAAAACTTCATAAAGATTTAAAAATTGATGATGAGCGCTTTACAATGCGTTATCAAAATTTTGTATTGCGCTTTATGAATCCAGTAGATTTATTCAAAAATCTAAGCATTGCTTTTATCTCTGCAAACGAAAGCAAACTGGTTGCAGGGGTTAATATTGTTTCTCCTGAGCATGCTGAAAACTCTATGAAGGATTATTGGCTGCACATGGTCATGTTTAAATATTGCCATTCTAAATTCCCAGATGTAAAATATACGCTTCATGCAGGTGAACTAACCTTAGGATTGGTTCAGCCAGAAGATTTAACGTGGCATATTAATACTGCGATTCACATTGCAGGAGCCAATAGAATTGGTCACGGAGTAGATATTGCTTATGAAGAGAACTCATACGACTTATTGCGTCACATGGCAAAAAACAACATTCCAATTGAAATTAACTTAACAAGTAATGAATTTATTCTAAAAGTTAAAGAAAACAGACATCCTTTTACACTTTATAAAGAATTTAATGTCCCAATTATCATTAGTACAGATGATGCAGGAATTTTAAGAACGAACATGACAGAACAATATGTTTTATTAGCCAAAAGATATCCTGATGTACCGTACGCTACTATAAAGCAATACGTTTATAACGGAATCAATTACAGTTTTATTCAGGATGCATCAGTAAAAAAACAATTACTGAAAGATTTAGATGCAAGATTTAAAACTTTTGAAGCTAAATTTTCGAAGAACTAACAAACCTGAGAGGTTTACCAATATTAAGTTATGATTTTAGAAGCAGCATTTCTTTTTGTAAAACCAAATTTGAAAACCAAATTTGAAGCTGATTTTGCTCAGGCAAGTCAATACATTTCGTCAATTGATGGCTATCTCGGACATAGCTTACAAAAATGCATTGAAGTTGAAAACAAATATCTTTTATTGGTTGATTGGAATGCGCTTGAAGATCATACAGTAGGTTTTAGAAACTCTGAAGCTTATTTGGAATGGAAAAAGATTCTGCATCATTATTATGAACCGTTTCCTGTTGTAGAGCATTTTGAAAATATTTTTTCGAATAAAAAATAGTCCTCAGATTATGAGGATAAAACCCATGAAGACCTATTTTATTACCATTTAATTGGTGATAATCCGGCAATTCGTGGCAAAAAAAATCGAACAATGAACATTAAACTTATTGCCATTGGCAAAACCGACAATAAATCGCTGCAAACTCTTATAGACGATTACACAAAGCGTTTGTCTTTTTACATCAAATTTGATCTGGAAATCATTCCGGATATCAAAAACGTAAAGAATTTATCGGAGAGTCAGCAAAAAGAAAAAGAAGGCGAACTTATCCTTTCTAAATTAACACCTACTGACCAGTTAATTTTACTGGATGAAAACGGAAAGAATTTCTCAAGCGTTGGTTTCTCTGAAGAATTACAAAAGAAAATGAACTCGGGAATCAAAACTTTAGTATTCGTTATTGGTGGTCCTTACGGATTCTCAGATACTGTTTACAGCAAAGCACAAGGAAAAATTTCGCTTTCGCTAATGACTTTTTCACACCAGATGGTTCGCTTGTTTTTTATCGAACAATTGTACCGCGGATTTACGATTTTAAGAAATGAACCTTATCATCATCAGTAAATTTTGTATCAGGTTTTTCTTTGTTTTAGTTTTTGGTTTCAGGTTTCAGGTTTCTTACAACCTAAAAAATGAATTCTTGTTCTTTGTTTAGAAAAACCAATCCTTCTTCTTTAAGTACTAATTTCTCCAGAAAAATTTTGTACTGAATATATTCTCCATAAGACATATTCTTGTCGAAAGAAAAAGTTATCTGTGCTTTAGGATTAATGATTAAACTATCCAGAAATTTTCCCAATTCATTTTTAGGAAAATAATAGTTTTCTTTTTCCGTATACTGAATAGTACCATTCTTTTTAAAATACAACTGGCTTCTATTATTAGCAATTTCCATTTTATAATACACTTTCGTGAAAGGTAAAAAAGCTAGATTCTTTCCGATAGAATCGGCGTAGGAATAATAATTTTCGGCATTTTCGTTTTTATGCGCCTTTTCAGTTCTCTTTTTTTCCTGAAGTTTCATCACCTGCGGAATAACGAATTTTAAAGGCAGGCGCTTGTCAATATTAAAAATCCAGTTGGTAGAGATGATACTACTTTTACGATTCACATCAGCAATTGTATCTTTCCCTTCCGTTTTAAAGAAAATGTAAATCGGTGAATGATCCTGAACATCCTTAACGAGTGAAACATCTGATTTAGGAAGTAAAACAGCTTCTTTGTTTCCACAGGAAAGAAGTAAACAGGCAATAATTAGAGTAAAGTATTTCATATTTTTTTAATTAATTAGTAGCTTTTAAGCGCAAAGCATATCATTTCTGACAATACTGTGATTCCTTTGCTTTTTAGTCTTATTTGATATTTTCGAAAAAGAAGAAATAGCGCACTAAATTATAAATTCATTTTCTCAAACAATGTAACACATTCCATTGCTTCTTTTACATCATGAACACGTAAAATTTTTGCGCCTTTTGTCAATGCAATCGTATTGAGTATCGTAGTTCCGTTTAGTGCTTCTTGCGCCGTAGTATTCAACGTTTTGTAAATCATAGATTTACGTGAAACTCCAACTAGCAAGGGCAATTCAAGCGCATTGAAAAGTTCCATTTTTTGTAAAACTTCATAATTCTGATCAGTAGTTTTAGCAAATCCAAAACCCGGATCAATAATTACATCATTAATTCCTAAACTTCTGGCTCTGTTTACTTTTTCAGCAAAATAAAAAAGCATTTCTTTTACAATATCATCATATTGTGTCATACTTTGCATCGTTTGCGGATTGCCTCGCATGTGCATCATAATATACGGAACGTTATAATGGGCTACAATTTCGAACATTTTGTCGTCCAGTTCGCCTGCAGCAATGTCATTTATAATTGCAGCACCGCTTTCTATACTCGCTTTTGCAACTCCTGCTCTAAAAGTATCAATAGATAGAAGCGTTTCCGGAAAATGCTTTAAAATTAATTCTATGGCAGGAACGATTCGTTCAATCTCTTCCTGTTCAGTAACAAACTCAGCGCTTGGCTTACTCGAATATGCACCAAGATCTATAAATGCAGCTCCGTCAGACAACATTTTTTCGACTTGCGAAACAATTTCGGATTCATTTTTATATTTTCCTCCATCAAAAAAAGAATTGGGTGTTACATTGAGAATCCCCATTACCTTTGGAATTGACAAATCTATCAGCTCGCCTTTGCAGTTAATTGTCATTTTGTTTCAAATTTTATTTGTTCAGGTTTTCTTTGTTTCAAGTTTCAGGTTAAGCCCTGGATTATAGAAGTTCAAGAACTTGAAACTTCAAACTTTCTATTATTTTCTAATTTCAAGTTGTTGGCATTAACACTTTGTTTAGAAAAAACTTAAAACAAAGAGAAGCTTAAACTTGAAACTCTTAAAAAATTATCCTTATTTTTGAAGAAATTTTAGCAAATATACAGCAATAAATGAAGAATACTTCCTTAGAATTTGATAATGTAATCACGGTTTGCCGAACCTTGTTTATCAATAAAATGAAAGATTATGGCAGTGCATGGCGCATTTTAAGATTGCCATCCTTAACTGATCAAATTTTCATAAAAGCTCAAAGAATCAGAAGTTTACAGGAAAATGAAATCCGTAAAGTTGATGAAGATGAAAAAGGAGAATTCATTGGCATTATCAATTACTCGATCATGGCATTGATTCAGCTTGAATTGGGTGTTGTTGAACAACCTGATCTTGATGTAGAAAAAGCAACTGAATTATATGACGCTAAAATTAAATTAACAAAAGCATTAATGGAAGCTAAAAACCATGATTATGGTGAAGCCTGGCGTGATATGCGTGTAAGTTCTTTAACAGATTTGATTCTCCAAAAATTACTTCGCGTAAAACAAATTGAAGATAACAAAGGTAAAACATTAGTATCTGAAGGCATTGATGCTAATTATCAGGACATGATAAATTATGCTGTATTTGCATTAATCCTAGATCCATTAAAATAAAATATTCCGCTGTACATCTGGAGTTCCTCATGATGGTTTACAGCAAATAAACATTTTAAAATAATTCCACATGAAAAACATTATTACTCAATTTTCAAGACTGTTTGTTGGCATCTTATTTATCATTTCCGGACTGATAAAATTAAACGATCCTGTTGGGTTCTCTTATAAACTTACTGAATATTTTAGCGAACCTGTTTTTAACATGCCTTTCTTAGAGCCTTTAGCATTAGGTTTAGCCATATTTCTGGTGATTCTCGAAGTCGTATTAGGGGTAATGTTACTGGTTGGCTATAAAGCAAAGGCAACCATTTGGTGTTTATTGTTACTAATCATCTTCTTTACCTTCCTTACCTTCTACTCTGCTTATTTTGATGTAGTTAAAGACTGCGGTTGTTTTGGAGATGCTTTACACTTAACACCTTGGCAATCTTTTACAAAAGATGTTGTTTTATTGTTCTTTATCTTAATTTTATTCATCAACAAAAAACTTGTAAAACCATTGTTTTCAAAAGCAGTGACGAATATTATTACGTATGCCAGTGTTCTATTATGCATTTTTATGGCTGTTTGGGTTTTAAACCACAATCCTATAAAAGATTTTCGCCCTTTTAAAGTAGGAAGTAATATCGAGAAAGGAATGGAAATTCCAGAAGGAGCTCCAAAATCAGTAGTTGAGATGATTTTCGTATACAAAGTAAATGGCGTTGACAAAGAATTTACAGATAAAGATTTGATGAATATTCCTGAAGGAGCAATATTTGTAGACAGAAAAGACAAAGTAATTACAGAAGGATATGTGCCGCCAATTCATGATTTCAGCATGACGAAAGACGATACTGATTTTAAAGACGAATATTTACAAGAGCCTAAATTAGTGATTTTCGTAACCTACGATCTTAAATTATCAGAACCATCTGGTATGAAAAATTTAGAGAAAGTAAATCAGGATGCTAAAGCAAAAGGATATAAAGTTATTGCTATGACAGCTTCAGGAGCTGATGAAATTGCAAAAGCCAAAAAACAATATGGTTTGAATGTAGATTTCTATTTCTGTGATGCTACAACACTAAAAACAATTGAAAGAGCCAATCCTAGTATTGTTGTTTTAGAGAAAGGAACTGTTATTCAAAAAGTACATTACAACGATATTAATGATTTGAAACTTTAAAATGCAAAATCAAAATTAATAATTACCAACACCAATTCTTCTTATACTAGTTGAATTGGTGTTTTTTTTTTAGCTACATCAAAAAAACAACCCTAAATTATGAAACCCCTTTTCAGATCATTATATACTTTTCTACTTCTTATTTTCAATATTTTCATAGGCTTTAGCCAAGAAGCAGCAACAAACAAAGAACAGCGTTATGTTTTCTTTTTTCATAATGGATTTCTTGAACAAAATGATCTGAATACTGTACATCCGGAATATGGAAGAGTACAATACAACGAAATCCTAAACTCTTTTAAAAATGATGGTTTTATCG
>Ga0247817_10000827_pt1 | contig 16532 bp, 12 predicted proteins | sample UWRJL212509R1_FD_178010 | JGI IMG/M metagenome (GOLD analysis project Ga0247817, IMG submission 178010) | Plant litter microbial communities from Arlington Agricultural Research Station in Wisconsin, United States - UWRJ-L212-509R-1 | ecosystem: Environmental > Terrestrial > Plant litter >... | reverse complement strand
ATAAATTATCACATTGTTAGTTAAAAACCTTTGGCAGCGCCGTTTATGGCATTGAGGCCATCACCATAACTGTAGAAGTAAACATAAGCGGCGGTAATATTTATTACTCCATAGTTGGCTTGCCGGATAAGGCTGTTAGCGAATCGTGGCAACGTATTGAGTCTGCCCTTACCACCAATGCTTTCCGGATGCCGCGCCAGCGCATTATTGTTAATATGGCGCCGGCAGATATTAAAAAAGAAGGCTCATCTTATGATCTTACCATTGCTACCGCGATATTGGCCGCCTCGGGGCAGATAGAGGCAGAAGAGTTAAGTAAATACCTTATAATGGGCGAGCTATCCTTAGATGGCGGCCTGCAATCTATAAAAGGTGCGCTGCCCATTGCTATCCAAGCCCGAAAAGATGGTTTTAAAGGACTTATTCTACCCAAACAGAATGCCCGCGAAGCTGCCATTGTAAATGACCTGGAAGTGTATGGCGTTGAAAGCATAAGCCAGGTGGCCGGTTTTTTTAATGGCGACCTGCAATTACAGCCGGAAGTTGTAAATACCCGCGAGGAATTTTACAACAGCATTTGTAATTACGACAGCGATTTTAGCGAGGTTAAAGGGCAGGAAAATATTAAACGCGCTTTAGAAATTGCCGCCGCAGGCGGGCATAATGTAATCTTGATCGGTCCGCCGGGGGCGGGTAAAACCATGCTGGCCCGTAGGCTGCCATCTATATTGCCTCCGCTAAGTCTGCATGAAGCATTAGAAACCACCAAGATACATTCAGTAGCCGGTAAACTGGCCGCTGCGGATGCGTTGGTGACCGTAAGGCCGTTCCGCTCGCCGCATCATACTATTAGCGACGTTGCCTTAGTTGGAGGAGGGGGTAACCCGCAGCCCGGCGAGATCTCGCTGGCGCACAATGGTGTTTTGTTTTTGGATGAATTGCCGGAGTTTAAGCGCTCTGCCTTAGAAGTAATGCGCCAACCGTTGGAAGAACGCCGGGTAACTATATCGCGTGCTAAGTTTACGGTTGATTATCCCAGCAGTTTTATGTTGGTGGCAAGTATGAATCCATGCCCTTGCGGTTATTATAACCATCCAGAGAAGGAATGCATTTGCCCTCCCGGTATGGTGCAGAAGTATTTGAGTAAGATCTCTGGTCCGCTGTTGGACAGGATTGATTTGCATGTGGAGGTTACGCCCGTAAACTTTAACGAACTAGCATCAGAGCGCCTGGCAGAGAAGAGCGAGTTTATCCGCGAACGCGTAATAAAAGCGCGCGAGGTGCAACAGGAGCGCTTTGGCAACCGGCCCGATCTGCACGCCAACGCCCAAATGAGCCCTCAAATGGTGCGCGACCTGTGCAAAATAAACGAAGCCGGGCAAAACCTGCTAAAGCGTGCCATGGAAAAACTGGGCCTAAGCGCCCGGGCGTATGACCGTATACTAAAAGTTGCCCGCACCATTGCCGACCTTGACGGCAGCGAAGAAATAAAACTGGAACACCTGGCCGAAGCGATACATTTTAGGAGTTTGGATAGAGAGGGCTGGGCGGGGTAGCGATTTACGAAGGACACACGTGGAACGGCTGCGCTAGCAAGGGGATTATAAAAGGAACTATGGTAAGATTAACTACAATTATTATATGTCTTGTAATTTCATCAATCACGGCATGTACTGTTGATAAAGGCGTTGCGGGTGATTATACTTCAAAAGCCAAAGATTATAAGATGTATGTTACTTTAAGAAAGGACAGTTCTTTTTCCATTTACAACAGTGGTTTTGAATATCAAAAGAATGGAAAAGGGTCGTGGAAAATGCAAGCGGAAGATACGGTGCTACTTGTTTTTGATAATTTCGACCCCAAAAATAGTTTTATTTTAACCCACGACTATATCAAGGGTGATACCTTGACTTTGCGAGTAGTTAATAGTGGCAGACTCAAATATTATAAGGCTAGATTAACAAAAGTAAAAAGCAACCTCTTTGAATAGAATCATCTCTTTTGTTGGTATTATCAATCGCTAGCGCGTGTATGTAGCGATAGCTTAGTGTGGTAGGGTACTCGTGACCTATTCAGAATTAACAATGGGGACTGTTCCGAATAATAATATATATGGCAAAGTTGAAATTTCGCGGCAATGAGATCAAAGGGCATCTGGATATTATAATTACAGATAATGAAGATGAATTTGAGAGCGAATAGAAAAATGGAGGGAAGTATCAATACATGGTGACCCTGAAGGACTGAAATCATTAGCAAAGCTTTTAATTAAAATAGCAAATTTAAACCAAGAAAACGCAACTGATATTCCGCCTGGTGCGAGAGAGCACTATCATTTACGACCAAATATAGAATTAAGCAAAAGTTCGGAAGAGGTAATAGTGGGCAGATTAGATGCAAAGGGCACAGGGGTGTTTTATGATGCATACGTAGCGAAAGATAATAACGAGTAAAAATTTTCTTGTTCGCTTTGTTGGTGTTATCACCAACAGAAATGCGCGCATGGGTTTAACAATGTGCAAAGTTCCCGAAGCGATACACTTTAGGAGTTTGGATAGAGAGGGTTGGGCGGGATAATTATATTGGCACACATTAAAGAAAGAAAGATGAAAGGAATAGTAAATTTAGCCGTACTCGGGATATTTTTGCTGACATTTAGCTCTAAATCCTACTGTCAGGGCAATGAAGCTTACCTCGAGAAGTTCGCAGACTCGTATAGATTCAGGGTGGGCTATCCGTCAAAACTGATCGAAAACTGCATCCCCACAGCCGCCATGCTGAAAATAGTGGTCGGCGACAAAAGCGAAGTTGTGGAAATGGCTCTGTCTGATAGCGCAGACCCGGCACTTCAAAAGGCATTTCTTTCCGCGAGGGAGCGGTTTGATTTGAAATCGCTCAACACGTATTTGAAGCTGGAAAAGATAAAAAGCTCAACAATATTTTTCCCAGTCTACGTTTCACTCACCAACGTTGCATGCGTGATGAAAAGCGTTGAACTGGACGTGTTAAAGAAACTTTTTTCGTTCGGTAACAGCAATTTTGCAGGAGAATTAAGATTGATGAAGCCCATCGATATTCATTTAATCACAACAGAAGAATTCTGAAATGTCTCTCCCTTAGCTGGCGCGCGAGTGCCGCATGTGCTAACTGTATGCACAACCAGCATTTATCCCACAGTCTACCCCATTATTTAATTTGCATTGTTACGAACAATTCGTAGATTTGTTTAACCAAATATAAATCTTATGGATACAAAAATTATCGTGATCAGTTCGCTGTTAGTAACGAGCTTTTCAATCAGCCTGGCACAGAAGTTACCGGCTAAACAAGAAGCCGGCGTTATGGCGCCGGTTGGGGTTAAAGTAGATGGTAAAATCGCCGAATGGGGTAACCTGCAAGCATATAATCCTGCAACAGAAATATCCTACACAATGGCTAACGACGATGATAAACTGTATTTTGTTTGCAGCGCTACCCAAGCGGAGGTGATACAGAAAATCCAACTTAGCGGTATTACATTAGCTATAAACGCTGTAGATAAAAAAGCAGTAGTTGAACCGGTGACTATAACTTATCCCATAGTGCCATGGGTAAATGTGCAGATCAATTACGACCTTCGCGCGCCTTCGCCATTAGATGAGTCGACAGTAACGATGATAAATAATAAAATCAGTGGCCATCTCAAAGAGATCAAAATAAGTGGTGTTAAAGAATTTCCTGATGGTTCAATACCTGTTTATAATGATAAGGGGATAATCGGCGGCCATTATGTTAACAGCAACAAGGTTTATACTTATGAACTTTCTTTTCCATTGAGTTTGATCCGTTCGTTAATAAACGATAATGGCACCTTTAACTATAAAGTTCAGGTAAATGGGCAGGGTAAGGACGTTATAGTAGTCGGTGGCGTAAACCCTTATGGTGCTCCATCGGATCAGGCTGTTGCGCATGGCGATTTGTATAATACGTCGCCTACTTATTTTAGTGCCACATATACGCTAGCCAGGAAATAATAAGTGGTTGACATTTAGAATATTAATGGCTTTTTACAGCTAATTTTCCTGACTTATATTTGTTTCACTTTGTTTCGCTTAAAAAATCAAATAGTTGATTGTCAGAATATTAACAAAATGAGTGTTCCGGTCTGTTCCACCTGTTCCGGAACTGCACACATAACCCGTCTCTAATAAAATTCTAACCACACAAAAGACAGGTATTGTTGTTAAAAAGCTGTATTTTACATACCGTATGCTGTTAAAGAAAAACTTATCCATACCCTACTTTTTAAACCTTATAAAATGGGATGTAATTGCCATTACATTATATGCCAGTTTGGTAGGTGCCTTAGATCATTTTTCGTTCTTTAAAGGCATCAGCATTCCGCTTGGGCTTTCGGCGCTGATAGGTACCCTGTTGTCGCTGCTGTTGGCGTTCCGCACCTCGCAATCTTATGAGCGCTGGTGGGAAGCCCGGATAATTTGGGGAGGTATTGTGAATGATAGCCGCACGTTTATCCGTCAGCTATTGCACTTTCTGCCGGATGACGATAAGAAAGCCGGCTATGTCAAAGATTTCGCCGTTCGCCAGTCAGTTTGGTGCTATACCCTTGCAGATAGCCTCAGGAAAGTGCCTTTTTCGGCCAAAGTAGCTGATTATTTTACCGAACACGCTTACGAGAGCGACAATCGCCCCAATCTTTTACTTACCAAGCACACCGAGCAGTTAATAGCGCTAGGGAAGCATTATCAGCTTAACCCAAACGTACAAGTGCAACTGGATAACAGCATTGCTAAGCTTACCGACCACATGGGCAAATGCGAGCGGATTAAGAACACGGTGTTCCCGAGGTCGTACAGCGTACTGATCCATTTTTTGATCTACGTGCTGATGACGGTGCTGCCATTTGGTTTAGATGATAACCACCCTTTTGTTGAGGCCGTACTGGCTACGCTGGTGCCCGTGCTGTTCATCGCTATTGAACGTACCGCCATATTGATGCAGGATCCGTTTGAAAACCGCCCAACGGATACGCCGATGTCAACCCTATCAGCCACTATTGAGCGTAACCTGATGGAAATGGCTAATGCCGAGGCTAAACCACAAGCAGCCGAGGCGGGTGACTACTACGTTATGTAATATTATATTTCCAGTGGTATCTTAAGTTGAATTGAACCTTCGCTCCCCAATTCACCCTGTTTTTTGTATCTTCGCGGCTGAAAATAAGATTAGAAATGATTGAAACAGATAAATTAATACCCACCATTGTTGCCGGTGTGCACGAAGCTCAAAATGAGGCTTTTCTTTATAAAGAACTTTTTGCCGATGCTAACGCGGAAGTTAAAAGCAACCAGTTTTTGTTCTTCATAAAACCAGAGATCACGGTTAAAAGCGACAACATAAAGTTAGACGAGATTTTAAAACTTATCTTCGCCAAGATAGGTGAGTTTGGTTTTTCTGTTCATGATGTGAAGGTGTTGACGGCTAAATACCTGGATCAGTTCAATATCATCGCGCAGCACTATGGGGTTATTAACCAGATAGCTTCAAACGCTGTGGCTAACATGAGCGAAGGCGCTAAAGATAAGTTCAATGAGCTATACGGCAAATCTGTTAATGAGGCGCAGGTATTAGGTGGCCTGGAGTTTTTAGAAAAATACCCGGAGTTTACCGCCAATACGCTTGATTACCTATGCCAGAACCTGGGCAGCAAGAAACTGGCCGGCGGCACTTATGTAGTTGAAGTTAAGCTGGACGACGAAATGGTTTACGTGATAAACGGTTTCCATGGCCGCCAGTTGAGCCAGTTTATTGAGCAGGGCAGAAGCATTATTGTAATGTCGTTATCAAGCGATACCGATTGGAGCAATGCCAGAAGCAACTTCATTGGCGCTACAGACCCTAGTAAAGCCAACGCGGGCAGCTTGAGAAGAGCGTTTTTGGACAATAAAGACCAATTGGGCTTGCCGGATGTATCGCAGGGAGCTAACGGGGTGCATTTGTCAGCCGGCCCGGTAGAGGCGCTTGTTGAGCTGCAACGCTACAACTCTAACTTTTCAACCGGAGAGGCTAAGGCGTTTACCGAATTTAGCTTTGGTAAGCAACTGGCTGATGCATTCACTGCCGACGCGGTAAGCGCCATTGTTAAAAACAGCAATGTTGATGTTGACGGTAAATCAACATCGGTATTTGACCTTACAGAAGAGAAAAACGCTAACGAGGCGCTTGAATTATTAAAGCCCTTGTTTTAATAGCAGGCTAACATAACCATTTAAAGGCAGCATAACCCGGTTATGCTGCCTTTTTTGTACACTATGCTGTGTCCCAAAAAAGGATAAAAACATTTTGTGGGACAAGGTGGTATTTTATATAATATCCTGATTAATAATGTAATGTATTTTTTATAACCTGCCATTTTTGGGACAACTTATAAGTCAGTACGCTCAGCTGCAGTATGTTTGTAATATGTTGATATACAACATGTTGAAAATCGCTATTTTTCTGATTTTTGTGGGACAAAATGGGACAGGCTTCAATACACTAAGTAAACCGCAGGGCAATTTTCACAAATTATCATCCTGGTTAATGAGTGGTATTTTTCTACTATAAAATGCTTAAATTAGTAACGCTAATTGCTTATACCATTCACCTTATGTTCCGGATCATTAAAAGAATAGCGCTGGCCTTTTTTCTAATTTTACTTGTAACCGCCCAGCCCCTTATTGCTCAAGTAAAAAAAACGCCCGTAAAACCCAAGCCTAAGCCAGCTGCCGTACAAATACCGGTGCTTACCCGGCTTGATCCGTTTGCCAAAACGCCCGACGACCTTGTGGAATTTCTTAACGACGAGTTTAAAAAGCTGAACTTAACCCTTAAAGACATCGATGAGACAACCACCCATTTTTTTGAGGGCACTAAACAACTGAAGAAAGTTTCTGCTACATCCAGAGAACTTACATTTACCAATAGCGTATCATCAACTATAGAAATTGATGCAGATGATAAGGTGACGCAGCTTTGGATACAGGCGGACGGTATGGATACGGTTCGGTTTAAAGCAATTAGTAATATGTTGGCTTATAATGCATGGCCTGTTTATTATAAAACAGAGGATCATACCAGTTATAAAAACGGCAACATCATAGCCAGCAAAGGGTCTGATTTCACCTACAATGATGATGACGAAATAGAAAGTAGCTACACCTATATATCAATAAGAAAAATAACACCATACACCTACCAGCCAGGCACACCTGTGGTATTTAATGCTAAAACGCTTACTATTAATGATAATGCCCTGGATGTTGGCTACGGCATTGTAAAGCTTATTGAGGGGCTTGGATATGGTTTACTTTATAAAGATGTACAGCAGCCTATTTTAAACAACAACAACAAGCTGACCAAATACAGCACTCGCTATCAATTTACAAACGCAATATCGGCAGATATTGAAACTACACCATTTGGCAAGCTTAAATTTATTGATATTGACTCTGATGACCCCATAAGCTTTTTAAAAATAAAAAGGGCGCTTGACATTGCCGGATGGAAAAAGTATAACAGTGACGCAGAAACCAAAACAGATTTTTATGAATACAATAACCGTAAGTGTATTGTATTTGGTGAGACCAAAAGCATAGATTTTACTGTGGAGCCGGAGCGCAGTGATGTTATCTCAAGATTGCAGGAAACTGAAGTGCCGTCGCTTAACGAGTTGATGGACCTTTACCATAGTGGAACAAAGGAACAGGTTATAGCGACGATATCTGACAAATATGTTAATGACTTTTACATTACCAACAATCCCAAGCCAATGACATTTAAGCCTCAGGGTGCTGACTTTGGGCAACGCTTTTTGATTAGGACGGATGAAGGAAAAGTGCCGGGGGAAGTAACTTTCACATTCGGGTTGGAACTCCCTGACACCATAGTTGCGATATGGTTAGCATCAGACGATGTTGCCTATGTGAAGCGGCTTTGTGAAGAGTTTAAAACCTCTAAGTATGCCAATAAATTTGAGTGTGTTTTTCGAATAGACAATAAGGGCAGTATTTACGGTCTGTACGTTCAAGACATTGAACTAAACAAGCAGCGCAATGCATTAAAGGGAATAAAATGATGGTTCCCTACGCGCATTTTGTTGGTGTTATCACCAACAAAATGCGCGTAGGGATTTACAATGATATAAGATCGCCCCGCCCCACCCGCGTGTTGTTGGTCATAAGACACAACAACGGCGGCAGCACAAGAACACCAACAAGGGCGTAATGCATTAAAGGGAATAAAATGATAGGGATTTACAATGATACAAGATGGTGCTACCCCACCCGCGTGTTGTTGGTCATAAGACGCAACAACGGCGGCAGCACAAGAACACCAACAAGGGCGTAAACAAAGCAACTTAGCATGTGGGGCACGAGTACATGGCGCGGATGGCCTGCGCTGCATACTCGCGCCAGTATGTGGGTTGATACCCCTTAAAACAACTTGCTTAATCAGTTTTTCTGATTAAATTGCATTTTATTGCTTTATAAATCAAATCACTTTTAACTAACCACCCAAAAAACCAATTACTAATATGAAGAAATTATTTATTCCGTTTCTATTCCTGGCTCTTGCAGTGTTTTTTGCCTCCTGGAGTGGAAAAGACACCAATCCGGTACTTACCGTTGAGGGAGGACAAATTAAAGGAGTTCCGACCCCTACTAAAGGAATTATTGCCTACAAAGGAATTCCATTTGCAGCTCCGCCTGTAGGCAACCTGCGTTGGAGAGAACCTCAGTCTGTATTGCCCTGGAAAGGCGTAAAAACAGCTGACAAATACGGAGCAGCAGCTATGCAGGTTACCTGGGATCCGAACAGTTTTTATGGTAAAGAATGGCGTGCTAGCGGCAGTGTTCCGTTTAAAGAAGATTGCCTTTATCTGAACGTATGGACACCAGCAGCTGGCGAAAAAACTAAAAAACTTCCGGTTGCTGTGTGGATTCACGGTGGCGGCTACCGCGAAGGATTTGCTTTCGAACCTGAAATGGACGGAGGTGAAGATTGGGCTTCTCGCGGCGTAATTCTGGTATCTGTTACTTACCGTCTTGGAGTGATGGGCTTTTTCTCTCACCCGCTTTTGTCGGCTGAAAGCCCGAACAAAGTATCAGGCAATTATGGCTTGATGGATCAGGCAGCAGCCGTGAAATGGGTGTACAAAAACATTGAACAATTTGGTGGTGATCCTAAAAATATCACCATTTTCGGACAGAGCGCCGGTGCCGGTAGCGTACAATCTTTATGTGCTTCTCCTGTCTCTAAAAGCATGATAAGTAAAGCCATTAGCATGAGCGGTGGCGGACTTAATACAAATGGCAGGCCAGGACTTTCTTTAGACACTGCGCAATTACAAAACAAAAGAATGATGGATCACTTCGATAAGAAAACTCTAGCCGAAATGAGATCCCTATCTTTCGACGAACTGCTTCAAATGTCTCAAAAATACACTGAAGCTACCAAAATGCGTTTGGCTTGGAGCCCTGTTATCGACAACTACTTCTTAAAGAAAACTTTTTCAGAAGCTGCGGTGGCCAGAGAGATACCAGATATCCCATATATGATTGGTTTTACATCTAATGACCTAAGTGACATGACCAAGCCAATCAACGATTTCGCTGCATTGCGTGCAGGCCAGAGCACAAAGCCAACATATGCTTATATGTTTCAGCGTCAGCTTCCGGGCGATGCAAGTGGCGCTTTCCACTCTTCCGACCTATGGTACATTTTCCACTCGCTACGCCACAGCTGGCGCCCGTCTACAGCTGGCGACGAAGAATTAAGTAAGAAAATGGTTGACTTCTGGACCAATTTTGCTAAGTCAGGCAACCCTAATGGTAAAATGGAAAGTACCTGGAAATCTTATACCGCTCAAAACCCGCAATTTTTGTTGTTGGATGCAGATAAGGACAAGGCAGTATTTAGCATGACTGCGACTCCACAGTATAAGGGCAGCGGCCTAAATAGGAGATAAAAATACGCTGCTAACACGGTAGAACAGTCTCTTTTAAGACTTAGTCTCTTAATAGAAATGCCGCATTTATAATTGAATGCGGCATTTCTATTTATTAAAATTCCTCGCCTTTGTTGGTGTTATCACCAACAAAATATGCGCAGGGATTTACAATGATACAAGATCGCTCCACCCCACATCACTGGCGCGAGTATGCAGCGCTGGGTAAAACGGTGGGGTACTCGTGACATATTATTAGTACTTAGTAATCATCGGATGTATCAAAGTAACCTCTATTAAGCCGGGTAAATTACAGTAATTACGAGCGCTGCTATAAAGATAGGCTTCCGCGCAATCTACTATACCGGTAACAACAGGATTATTATGTATGTAGTTTAATTTTTGATGCAGTATTGTTTGATCGAACAAGGCTATCGGGTGATTATCTTGCTGCCATAGTTGAAAATCGATGTTTTGGCTGTTCTTTTTTCCGGCTCTTTCCATCATCCACAATATCCATTCTCTACGACTTTCGGAAGGATGGTTTTTTATAGCAGTTTTTAATGCCGAAGACGTATGCTTTTTCATATCTCGCATAATATCTTCCAGGCTGTCACCATGGCTACCTATTATCATATGCACATGACTGGTCATTATGCACCAGCCATATAACTCAAGTCCTTTATGTTGAATACAATACCGCCAGGAATCCAACAAAATATCTTTATATTCATTACGGATAAAAAGATCTATCCAGTTTACTACAGCAAAGGTTACAAAGTGCAATTGCTGTTGATCTCTGAATTTATATTTTGTACTCATTATCACCTAAAGTACAAAAGAAATTTGTTTGTATGATTAGGTTTCTTAACGTTTGCGGCACGAGTACAAATACATTCAAAATGTGGAACGTTAAGATAAGTTTATCGCTGGCGCGAGTATGCAGCGTAGGGTAGAGCGCCGGCGTACTCGTGACATATCTTTAGTAAACTATCGGATTTGCCAAAGCAACTTAGCATGTGGGGCACGAGTACTCTGCGCACATGGCCTGCGCTGCATACTCGCGCCAGTATCAGAGCTATGGCGATAGGGGTGCTGGTGCCTTAGCCCCCCTTCTCCACACCCGTTTATAATAATATAAAATTTAACATACCCCGTACCTCATTTTTTCTATCTTTGCATCCCGACGCTGGAGTCGGAAAAATCCTGCCTCAGCGCATAGAATTAGTTAATAGTTGATGGTTAATAGTTCATAGTAACTAAGATCCATCAGCCGTAGCCACAAAAACAGACTATGCCAAAAGACAACTCCATTAAATCAATCCTCATTATCGGTTCGGGTCCTATTATTATTGGCCAGGCCTGCGAGTTTGATTACGCCGGTTCGCAAGCGGCCCTATCGCTAAAAGACGAAGGCATTAAGGTTTCCATCATCAACAGCAACCCGGCTACCATCATGACCGATAAGGTTATTGCTGACCATGTTTACCTGTTGCCGCTTGAGCCCGCAAGTATTGAAAAAATACTGCAGGAACAGCAAATTGATGCCGTTTTGCCTACTATGGGTGGCCAAACCGCGCTTAACCTGTGTATTGCCTGTGCAGAACAAGGCATTTGGGAAAAATACAATACCAAAATAGTTGGTGTTGACTTAGCTGCTATCGAAAAAACCGAAAACCGCGAGGCTTTCCGTCAATTAATGGTTGATATTGGTGTTGGTGTAGCTACCTCAAAAATTGCCAACTCGTTTTTAGAAGGTAAAGAAGCCGCGCAAGAAATTGGTTTCCCGCTGGTTATACGCCCAAGCTACACGCTGGGTGGTAAAGGCGCCGGCTTTGTACATAAAAAAGAAGATTTTGACCAGGCTTTAAGTCGTGGTTTAGAGGCATCGCCAACCCATGAGGTTTTGGTGGAGCAGGCTGTTTTAGGCTGGAAAGAATACGAGCTGGAGCTGCTGCGCGATGGTAACGACAACGTGATCATCATTTGCTCTATTGAGAACTTTGACCCAATGGGCATTCACACCGGCGACTCGATAACCGTGGCTCCTGCCATGACACTGAGCGACCGCTGCTACCAGGAAATGCGTAACCAGGCCATCAAGATGATGCGTGCCATTGGCAACTTTGCAGGTGGCTGTAACGTGCAGTTCTCGGTTAATCCGGCAGATGAGGCTATCATCGCTATCGAGATCAACCCACGTGTATCGCGTTCATCAGCATTAGCATCAAAAGCAACCGGTTACCCAATTGCTAAAATTGCTGCCAAACTGGCTATAGGTTATAACCTTGACGAAATAGAAAATCAGATCACCAAAACAACTTCGGCTTACTTTGAGCCAACGCTGGATTATGTGATCGTAAAGATCCCGCGCTGGAACTTTGATAAATTTAAAGGTGCCGATAAACGTTTGGGCCTTCAAATGAAATCAGTAGGCGAGGTAATGGGCATTGGCCGCAGCTTTATTGAGGCCTTGCAGAAAGCCTGTCAGAGCTTAGAGATAGGTCGCGCCGGCTTAGGTGCCGATGGCCGCCAAAGCCGCAACCTGGAAGAAATTATGTACAGCCTGGAGAATCCAAGCTGGGACAGATTGTTCCATGTGTATGATGCATTGAGCCTGGGTGTGCCAATTGAATCGGTACGTAAAGCTACCAAGATAGACCGCTGGTTCCTGAACCAGATAATGGAAGTGGTAACGCTGGAGAATGAACTGCGCCGTTACTCACTGAACAATATTCCTGAGGATTTCTTCTTCACGTTGAAGCAAAAAGGATTTTCAGATCAGCAGATAGCTTACATATTAACCAACACTACCGAAGAAGATGTTTACCAGCGCCGTAAGGAGTTGGGCATTCGCCGCGTGTACAAAATGGTTGATACCTGCGCTGCTGAGTTCCCGGCTAAAACGCCTTACTACTACTCAACCTACGAGGGTGAGAACGAGTCGATAGTATCTGATAAGAAAAAAATAATTGTATTGGGCTCTGGTCCTAACCGTATTGGTCAGGGTATTGAGTTTGATTATAGCTGTGTACACGGTTTGTTAGCGGCAAAAGAGTCGGGTTTTGAAGCCATTATGGTTAACTGTAACCCCGAGACCGTATCAACCGACTTTAACATGGCCGATAAGCTGTACTTTGAGCCTGTTTTCTGGGAGCACGTACGCGAGATCATCGACCTGGAAAAACCTTACGGCGTAATTGTTCAGTTAGGTGGCCAGACAGCGTTGAAAATGGCTGAAAAAATGCACGAGCACGGCATTAAGATCATCGGGACTTCATTCGATAATATGGATATTGCCGAGGATCGTGGCCGTTTCTCTGACCTGTTGAAAGAACTGGAAATCCCTTACCCTAAATATGGCGTTGCCGAAAGTGCGGAAGAAGCCTTAGAGGTTGCGCACCATGTAGGTTACCCGGTATTGGTTCGCCCAAGTTATGTATTGGGTGGCCAGGGCATGAGTATTGTTATAAATGATGAGGACCTGGAGAAAGCGGTAGTAAGCCTGCTGAAAAACCTGCCCGGCAACCGTGTATTGATTGACCATTTCCTTGATCGTGCTGCAGAGGCTGAATCAGATTCTATCTGCGATGGCGAGGATGTGCACATTATCGGCCTAATGGAGCACATTGAGCCTGCCGGTATCCACTCAGGCGACTCGTACTCTGTATTGCCACCTTTTGATCTATCTGAAGAGGTGATCAAAAAGATGGAAGAGTATACAGTTAAAATTGCCAAAGCGCTTAATGTTAGCGGTTTGCTGAACATACAGTTCGCCATAAAAAATGATACGGTTTATGTGATAGAGGCTAACCCACGTGCATCACGTACGGTACCTTTCATCGCTAAAGCATACGATGTGCCTTACATTAACATTGCCGCTAAGGTGATGTTGGGTGTAGCTAAACTGAAAGACTTTACCATTGAGCGCAAACTTTGGGGTTATGCCATTAAAGAACCGGTGTTCTCTTTTGATAAATTCCCGGAGGTGGAGAAGCAATTAGGCCCTGAAATGAAATCAACAGGCGAGGCGATACGCTTTATCCCTAACCTGCAGGATCCTTATTTCAGACAGTTGTATAAAGAAAAATCAAGATACCTGAGTAAGTAGAAAATTGTCAGCAGGGTGTTAATATTCACGTAGTTGAATGTAAGCTGCTTACCATTGATTAGTTTTGTAAAAATATTTTAGAAAGATTATGATGTACCCGGAATATTTGGTAGCCCCTATGCGGGAAGAATTGACCAAAGTTGGTTTTGAAGAGTTAAAGGATGCACAGGCAGTTACCAACGCTATTGAAAGCGAAGGAACCGTATTTGTAATGGTGAATTCTGTTTGTGGTTGCGCTGCTGCTAATGCACGCCCTGCTGCACGTATCGCATCGCAAAACGCAAAGCACCCTGATAAATTTGTTACCGTTTTTGCCGGTATGGAGAAAGATGCTGTTGATAAAGCACGCGCTTACATGCTGCCTTACCCGCCGTCATCGCCTGCAATGGCTTTGTTTAAAGATGGTAAACTGGTGCATATCATTGAGCGCTACCAGATTGAAGGTCGCCCTGCGCAAATGATTGCAGACAACCTGATGAACGCTTTTGATCAATATTGCTAAACATTAAGCCTTAACAGGTGTATAATATAAAACCGGTTTGATTTTTCATTCCGGTTTTTTTTATTGAACAATCCATTGCTTTAAGTTTTATGTTGATAACTGTAACATTTAAACCAATTAGCTGTCTTATTTATTAAAGAATTTAACAGAAAAACCGTTATTTCGCTCATTAACTGATCTATTACTACATGAAAAGAAGCATTTTTCCCGGCCTGTTAGCCGGTGCCGCTCTTGTAGGTGCCCTAATGCAACCTGCAATAGCCCAGCAAGCCAAACCGGAGGAAGCACCCTCTACGGTTTACCGCGCCACCAACCCACGCATAAACGATCTTGTCCACACCAAATTGGATGTACGCTTTGACTACAAAAAGCGCTATATGTATGGCAAAGAATGGGTTACTTTAAAACCTCACTTTTATCCTACTGATACTTTAAGATTGGATGCCAAAGGCATGGATATTAAAGCGCTGGCGGTTGTAAAAGATGGCAAGAATGTTCCGTTGAAATATAAATATGATAGCTTATCCCTGGCTATCACGCTGGATAAAGTTTACACCAATAGCGAAAAATACACCATCTACATTGATTATACGTCTAAACCTAATGAACTAAAAGCAAAAGGTAGCGCGGCTATAAACGATGCCAAAGGTTTGTATTTCATCAATCCTGATGGCACCGAAAAAGATAAGCCGGTTCAGATCTGGACGCAGGGCGAAACCGAAAGCTCATCAGCCTGGTTCCCGACCATTGAAAGCGGCGCACAAAAAACTACCGACGAGATCAATATGACCGTTCCGGCTAAATACGTAACGCTGTCAAACGGTAAGCTAACCGCGCAAAAAGCTAATACAGATGGTACCCGTACCGATACCTGGAAAATGGATCTGCCGCACTCGCCCTACTTGTTTATGATGGCCGTAGGCGATTTTAAAATTTACCACGACAAATGGCGCGACAAACCGGTTGATTACTACCTGGAAGCCAAATACGCGCCGTATGCGAAAGACATTTTCGGCAATACGCCCGAGATGTTGGAGTTCTACTCAAAAACCCTGGGTGTTGATTACCCGTGGAACAAATACGCGCAGATAGTTGTACGCGATTACGTGAGCGGTGCAATGGAAAACACTACCGCTACCCTGCATGGCAGCTATGTACAAGCCACTAAGCGCGAGCTGATGGATACCTACTACGGCCAGGGTCCAAGCACCATAGCGCATGAGCTGTTTCACCAATGGTTTGGTGATTACGTAACTGCCGAAAGCTGGAGCAATTTGACCGTAAATGAATCATTCGCTGATTTTAGCGAAACCATGTGGGCTGAGCATAAATACGGCAAAGACGAAGGTGCCGCGCATATTCACCAGGACATGATGACTTACCTGCGTTCGCCGGGTGCCAACACCAAACACCTTGTACGTTTTAATTATGACGACAAGGAAGACATGTTTGACCAGGTTACTTACCAAAAAGGCGGTCGTATATTATACATGTTGCGTAATTATCTGGGTAATGATGCATTTTACAAAGGCCTTAACATCTACCTTAAAACAAACGCCTTCAAATCTGGCGAGGCGCATCAATTAAGATTAGCGTTAGAAGAAGCCAGCGGTTTAGATCTGAACTGGTTCTTTAACCAATGGTATTTTGGTGCCGGACACCCGCAATTAAGCATCAGCTACAAATGGGACGATGCTAAAAAAACGCAAACCGTTTACCTGGCGCAAACCCAACCTGGCGATGCCTTTACTTTACCAATGGCTGTTGACATTTACGCAGGTGGCAAAGTTATCCGCCACAAAGTTTGGATGCGCAGCAAAGCTGATACTTTAACCTTTGCGTCTGCCGTTAAGCCTGATCTGGTAAATGTTGACGGTGATAAAGTGTTATTGGCTGAGAAAAAGGATGAAATCATTAAGCGAATTCGCGTT